>Ga0308011_10001000_pt1 | contig 13462 bp, 5 predicted proteins | sample Neamet177_FD_203144 | JGI IMG/M metagenome (GOLD analysis project Ga0308011, IMG submission 203144) | Marine microbial communities from water near the shore, Antarctic Ocean - #177 | ecosystem: Environmental > Aquatic > Marine > Unclassified | place: Southern Ocean | collected 2014-07-25 | reverse complement strand
TTCGGTACCCGCACAGTCACACCATCAGCATCAGTGGTGATGGTGGAAGATGTTATACCCGCACAGCCTTCTTCCTCTGCGATGCCTTCGCAGAATTCGGTATGGAACTTCTGCGATGCCGCTTGCGGGCGAAAAGCAATTTGACGCCTCACCCCCGGCTTAAGCCTGTAGGTGAAACCAAACTGCACCTGCCATCGCATATAATCATCAGTGGAACCAACGCGATCAAGCCAGTGTAACATCCGAACCTTGTTCAAGTCCATCACAACTGGTTCCTCTTCATCGACCCACGAAACACAGATTTTCATCATTTCCTCAGCAGGTGCATCCCGCTCCCACGCTTCAATCCATTCGCGATAGTCCCAGGTAAACTGGCCACCACCACAAATAGCTTCAGGGTGTATGAAAAACAATTTCCCTACATCTGTATGGGAGCCTGCATTGCCTGCCAGATCAGCAGCTCTTCGCTGCACCATGTCATTTACGGCTGTAGTCCCAGCTTTGACCCATTCTTCGAAAATTCGAGTGGAGGTCCACTCCACCGATTTCGCGCCACCATACTCTTTCAGGAGTACGTCAGCTATATAGGGTCCATTCACTTCAGCAGTGAATATCGCAGTGACAAAAGTGTCTTCAGGATGTCCGGCACGAGGTCTGATACTTTCCGTTGGAGGTTTCCAAACCGGCAAAGTCCATTTGTCATACGGTCTGTCCAGCGGCCTATTCGTTATAGGAATAAGTCTCGCAAGCACTTCTTCGTTCGTAGCCGGAATCTGGTCATTTGCAGCACAGCTGCCATTCGCAAATACATCAGCTGCAGTAACGCAGTGAGGTGGCTCCAAACTACCATTAGCTGCAGTAAGAATGGGTAACTCCACATCCTCACATACAGGTAGCACAGGTCGGGCGTCAGCGTCATTTTGTGATCGCACAACTCCCACAGCATGCTCCGAATCTCTCTCGTATTCATCCAGTAGCGCCGTAGCACGTTTGTCCAGAGTTTCCGAGGCCATCTGGGCATGTCTGTCATTTTTCCACGCGAAATGCGGGTCAAATTGTTTAGTAAAACGTTTCCCCATGGCTACTGATGGTACAAAGCCATCATCACCATTGGCTCTCGCCGCTACTACAGACTCATTCAGCCAGCTATCCACCACAGCATTTCGGTTCTCACCTACTTTCAACCCAGCGTGGTTTATGGTACCAACCGCAGCTCGGGTTTCAAGCGCAGGAGAATCGCTTCCTATAGTTGGTAACTTACTTTCCTTCACTGACGCTGCCACTGCAGATTCAGAGGTAGTTGATAAAGACTCACTCAACGCCACCTCACTCGAGGTATCAGAGTCGACGCTCTGGGCAACCATCTCTGTCTTCTCACGAATCCCTGTCGAGGATTCCGAAGAACTAACTGACATAGACTCTCTCGACGAGCTGTCGCTCGTAACATCTGAGCTAGAGCTATGTGCACACATTGTGGATGCAATTAGTTTGGAGATCATTTGCTTAGGTAAGCCTGCACTCATAGTCGAACTACTAGTTCCAGACAGAGCTGTACTTCCCGTTCGCATGCTACTAGCAGTAGAACTCGATACACTCGATGAAGAACTATCAGTGCTGCCAGCAGAGGTACATACCATACATCGTTCCTCCAACGCAGGTAGGACATCCTGTACATGTTCAGGTTTGTCTACAGGCTCACTACCTGGAACTATTACGTTCGCAACATCTCTGGCCTTCGGCCTATGGCCAATCCAGCTTTTTGTTGTTCCCGTAGATCCCACACTGCATATGGGCAAGACACAAGTACCGGACATCAGATTCATTTACACAGCTTACTATGAACTATGTGAAGGTCACTGCCTAGGTATTCACTCTCACTTCTTTTTCTTCTTCCCCGGGCCCTTCGCATTTCCGCCTGTCTTGGGCATCAACGCATCATAGCTTCCAGGGAAAGGGTACCACGTTTTCATATCATCAGCCGTTATGTCATCCGCAGTTTTGGCCCCAGCCGCTTTGAGAGACTTAGGAGCAGCACTCACGGCAGCATAGATTTTTCCTTTCTGGCTTAGAAAAAGGGTCTTCTCAGGTCCCATTTTACCTTCGATGAGTCCAGTAGACTTACCACTAGCAGAATGGAAGTTACAGAGATGAACTTTCTTGCAGCTAGGACCACCATTGCAATGCACACCCGCTTTCCCTTGGAGCACAACGTGGTCCAGATTAGGGTGGCATAGATCATCCAGGGGGGTACCAAGTGCATCCGCCACGGCAATTGCTTCAGAAGAAGTCATCTGCGAGACATACGTGCCACTGGACTTCCCCTTGGACACAGCCCGTTTCACTTTTGCTGGAGATCCTTCAGTTGTGTCCTCCAGATTTCCATCTGCATTCCCCCGCTTGCTGGGCTCACGGTTCTTACGTTTCGTCGAATGCTCAACATTTTCATAGAAACATGCAGTACCTTGGCCACCTTCAAAACGTACCCCAATCATACCATATTTGGCACGTGGACCAAGTTCATCAACCTGAGCTGTACTATAGTACAGTTTCTTAGTAATTGATGGACTTATACCAGAGGCAGACGTCTTCGCATACGGATCACTCTGTACACTCTCGTGGTCATCCCACCGACGTTTAGAGTCTTTGTACTTCTCATAAAGGACTGCAGCTCCAGTCCCCTCTTCCGAGAGTACAAGCGCGTCGGTCTCCGAGTGTGAACCAAAACCAACCGCCCAGAAACTACGCCAATCAGGCATAGTGGACTGGCGGGCCGTATCAGCCAGGAAATATTCAACACTCTCACAAAAAGTCAGCAGATTGAACAAGAAGAATTTCTCGAAGAAGGACTGTAGTGCCACAGGTAGCGACACCCCTGCTGACGTCATATTAGACGTCCAGCGTTTCATGCACCACGAAATCGCAACAGCAGTCTCTTTCTTCTCTTGGGCAGGCATGATAACATACATCAGCTGCTGAACAAGAGTCATCACTTTTTCAAAATCTGCATAGCACCCGGCCACTGGGCGTCGCGGGGTACCGTCTTTTTCCCATCCAAGCAACGAAAAGATACGTTCCACAGTGGGACACGAAACTCCCGACTTGAACTCTGAATTAGATCCCTTCGAAGTCACCTTCGAATAGGCGACCTTAAACGTTGCCATCTGGAGAATAACTGCCACTTGTTCGTGACTAGTTATATCAAGGGATCGCGCGTACAGTGTCACCCTGCGTTGTGCATGTGTCACCACTGTCGCAACCATACCAGCACCAGGAATCGTTGACCGTTCGGCCGAAGATAAGGAACCCGGTTTAAGGATGTAATAGAGCATGTCTTCATGCCCACATACCGTTTCGTATAATCCCGTGATCTTCCAGTCTACATGTCCACCACTATTGGGGATGGAGTCAAGCATGTTTCTGAAATTCAGATTTGACAGGTCGAATTGCACGCGTTTCAGGTAGACCATCTCACTGCTAATATCAGCTTGTGATGCATGCATGGATGTCATATCGGAGAAATCACGCACCGGGGCAACGACGTTGAAAACAGTTCGTCCACCCCCTTTGATACGCTCCGTGCTAGTAGTTAGCTTGAGGACTTCATCCTTATTCCGCTTGAAAAACCGCTCAATAAAGCTCGAGTCGGTTTCTCCAGTCACTCGTTTGACAAACTCAAAAGAGCTAAAGTCAGCAGCCGGAAAAGAATTTGCCAGGACTTCATAGACAAGTTCCGCAAGTGCGGCCACACTTGTGTTGATGGAGCAGGTCTCAGAAACCGATTTCAATATCTGATTGACGCTTTCCGCCAAAGTCTTCGTTACCACCTGAATGTCGGCTTCAGTCGGTCTGCGACTGGGTCCAGCCCCAATAACCAGAAAAAGGTATCGTTGGAGCAGATCTGGCTGTCCAGCAAAATCAATTTTCTCCATGTCAATGAAGTCCAGACCATCATCAAAATCATCATCACTCCCGTCAGGGACATCATCCACAGCGTCACTATCCATCACTTTCGCGATGATAGGCACGAAAATGATGCCCAGAACATCCTCATTCGGCCTCTTAAGACCAGCCTTGAGAGCCGTTACTAGCCCCGCAGGAAACGAGCCGGGAGATGAGATCATCAATAATATCCATCGGATCACGCTCGTCACCGCCCGAAGGCGGGACGACAGCCTCAAAGGCATCCGCGATCGCAACCTGGTACACAAGATCCCATGACTCCGAATCAAACGCATCATACCCTTGCTCGTCAAAAGCGTCCGAGACGATTTTGAAGCATGAGTGTGCTCGAAGTTTCAAGAGTGTCTGTGCCATTTTCGACGACGCACGCGTCTGGATGAACCGCGTAATCACGCGATTCAACTTGGTACGGGAAGGGCACGGGCCTTCTGACCATCCATCGATGTCTGCAATGTCGGCTTTGCACTGGTTAAGTGCTTCCATAAGCCCCATCGAGCAGATATCCATGGGCTCAGAATAGACGACGAACACTGTGAGGACCTTGAGCATATAGGAGCTGTCACTGTTGGACAAACCTAAATCCATATATTCCGCGAAATTCCTGAGAATCTCATCCACCTCCGTGAAAAGAGGATGATTCTTCACCCGGGAATCCTTGTCCTTCACCTTCTTAGGGCTCGGGCCCAGTCCAGCTAGGGCATCTGCCGCCTTCAGGGAGGCCGCCTTCCGAGAATCCGCTTTCGCAGCTGTCTGCAAAGCCTTCTTCGCTTTGCGGTCCTTGGAAGCCTTCTTAGCCTCAGCCTTCTCTTCCAGAGACATCTTCGGGCTCAACTTTCCCATCTAAGCAGCAGTAACAGCCACACAGGAAAATCAGCTCGAAAGTCCATTAGCCCAGATTCACTCAATACCCCCCAAGCAGACGCTTGAGGTCGAATTGGGAAGCAAATATAGCTTTTGAAAATATTTTGCAAAATAGATCTATCAAATAGATCTAGATTCACGCAATAGGCCGAAACCTAGCGCACTGGTGCAAAAAAACCCCAAAAGTAGACGCACCTCAAAGGTGACACTTCAGGGCTTCCACAACAGACTAGCACACGATCAAGAACTCCACACAGTATCCTGCAGAAAATTTTGGACCTTTCAGAAAAGAAAGGTAACCATTCTCAGAACATGACACGCACGTCAACGAAACGTTGCACGCGGGAAAGTGGGGAGTCTCGCGGAGAGGAGTAGTAGGTCGAGCAAGTAGGGCAGCCACACACCTTCGGTGGTGGACTGGTCTACTCCGCTCGTGTAGGGTTGGTCACGCTCGTGACTCCCTCCCTTTACCTCTCAGCCTACGTACACAAAACCCAAATGTCAGGCTGGTTCAGCTGGCACGAACAAGAGTTCGGGCAAACAGAGCTGCGCGAGCGAAGCTCGAGCCAGCACCAGTAGACAAAATTTTGGGAGGGCCAGGGGAGAACCTACCTCGTGGTAGTTGTTCCGCCCTTATCACCAGCACGACACTGCAAAAGCAGCACCCGTCCAGTTAGCCCAACAGTTCACGGACGCTGGCACGAACAACAGTTCGGGCACATAGAGCTGCGCGAGCGGAGCTCGAACCAGCATCACGAGGCAAAATATGGAGGGCCAGGGACGAACCTACCTCTTGGTAGCTGTTCTGCCCTTATCACCAGCGCGACGCTGCAAAAGCAGCACCCGTCCAGTTAGCCCAACAGTTCACAGACCACAGCACAGAGCTGCGCGCAGAGCGCAAGCTGCTGCCACTCGCACTGGGAGACGCTGGACAGCAGCCACTCCGAAGAGACGCTGCCGCCACAGGGATCACCCCAGACACGAAGTCTACCCACGCTATCAGTTCCACAGCCGCCACCGGGTACAGACCCAGCCGCGATGGCCTCCGCTAGACGTGCACTCCCCAAGGGAGCGCAGGCAAGGGTTGCTACGTACCTTCCTCTCCCTGCCCGTGCAACGCACGAACCAGAGAAAACAAGGCAGCAGGGAGCTCACAGTTCTTTTCAACCTCCTCTCGGAGTCACCCTCACTCGTATCCCTCTGGGACCTCGAGTGGGCTCGTATCCTTCTAGGACCGCGAACAGGTAAAGAAAAGCCGAGCGGCGCAGCGCTGCCTGGTCAGTAGATAATAGATCTACACTGAGTCTTCCTAGAGGATCATTACAGATAAACAAGATCCATGCCATTCCCACTAGATTAGATCTGCCGTGCCAGAGGGCACGGAAGAGATCTAATGCTGAGTGGGGCCCAAGGAATAATTTATCTTGCATGAAGATAGGTAAGAAGACGGAGGAGAAAAGAATAAGTAGAGAGATATACTGAATTGAACAGCCTATCACTAATTCTACTTATACTGTTATAGGATAAGTAGTAATAAAATTAATAAAGAATCGAAGTCAATGGATCTAGCACGTGTAATAAACACTTGTCATAAAGACATGTGTAACACTTGTTAGCGGTGGCTGAAACGGCCCGTTACACCCGCCTCCTCCACATACACGTGGAGGGCGGTTATCACGGCCCGAGGTCACCTTGTCCATTCAACTTCCATACTCCCCAAATAGGTCTATAAAATAGATAGATGGTCAACACAGTTATCAGTTAGAGGCCTTTCACTTTTCTCAGGGCTGGTGGGCGGGAGAGAAAACAAGGCAGCAGGGAGCTCACAGTTCTTTTCAACCTCCTCTCGGAGTCACCCTCACTCGTATCCCTCTGGGACCTCGAGTGGGCTCGTATCCTTCTAGGACCGCGAACAGGTAAAGAAAAGCCGAGCGGCGCAGCGCTGCCTGGTCAGTAGATAATAGATCTACACTGAGTCTTCCTAGAGGATCATTACAGATAAACAAGATCCATGCCATTCCCACTAGATTAGATCTGCCGTGCCAGAGGGCACGGAAGAGATCTAATGCTGAGTGGGGCCCAAGGAATAATTTATCTTGCATGAAGATAGGTAAGAAGACGGAGGAGAAAAGAATAAGTAGAGAGATATACTGAATTGAACAGCCTATCACTAATTCTACTTATACTGTTATAGGATAAGTAGTAATAAAATTAATAAAGAATCGAAGTCAATGGATCTAGCACGTGTAATAAACACTTGTCATAAAGACATGTGTAACACTTGTTAGCGGTGGCTGAAACGGCCCGTTACACCCGCCTCCTCCACATACACGTGGAGGGCGGTTATCACGGCCCGAGGTCACCTTGTCCATTCAACTCCCCACGCCCATAGGGCCTGACATTCATTATCATTCATTACATCTTAACCCCCCTCAAACTTTCCAGCGACATCTGGATCTATCAGTCACTCACTCATTGCAGGACTCAACAAAATAAACAGAGGATTAGATCTGCTGATCAGTTTGTACGTCGCGCTAGCTAGCTAAAGGAGTACCATGCAGCCGCTCTCAGAGTGACTCGTCATGTATCTTTAGCAGCCACCTCCACAGCTCTTGGAGAGCCGCGTACCATGTCCACTCCTGCACCTGGTCCCTCCAGCTCCTCCGCGATGGAGTCAGCAGAGGGCAGTGAGATCCAGGGGGCACAGCCTTCGAAAAGGGCCCAGAAGCGCGCACGGCAGAAGAAGAAGAAGGCGGCTCAGAAGGCAGCGGCCGCAGCTCTCGCTGCAGCGGGCCCACAGCCAGCCGTTCTTCCTCCGGCGACGCAGTCGCCTGCAGAGGCCTCTGCTGCCATCACGAAGCGCAGTGCAACGAAGAGGGCTTCCGCTACACCCACAGTCTCGGCAGCCTCCTCAGCCACGGCACCGTCTTCGGGGCTTGACGCTGGTGCATCAGGTTCTTCGTCCGCTCTGACGACCAGTACTGCTAAGAAGCGCAAGGTGTCTGCCAGCGGACTCTCTCGTGCTCAGTCTCCACCCCCGGCTTCACCGCCTGGAGTTGCACTCGAGCCGAGTATCCCCGCAGACGCTGCCAGTGGCACTGGAGTTCCAGAGGGTCTACCCGCTCGCCCAGCTCAGCTTGCGCTGGTGCCAAAGGCGAAGAAGAAATTATCAAAGAGGACAGCCAAGAGTCGGGAGAGCATTCTCCTTCTCAACAGCGGTTCTCTAGGACCTGTTCCGTCTCGGGATCCTCTCTCACGTGCACAGCATCTGGTGGGTATCACTTCTCCCCACTCTGAAGCAGTTTCTGCAATCAGGGCAAAAGACGCCAAGCACTTGAAGGAGGAGGTATTTCTTTATAACACTTTTGTGAAGGAGTCTGCCGCTGGACGGTTGACTCTCACAGTTGTTCTTGAGCTACTCAGGACTTCTTGGAAGAAGCTTCAGCGGCTTGAAAACAGTTCATGCTTTGATGAGGACAGCCCTACTTACGAAGACGCATGTCTCAAGATTGGGGCTTCGCTTTACTTGCCCCTGATCGAGATGCTCTCTTCGGAGCGGGTCTATTCTCTCATGATACCAGGGCTTCTACCAGACTCTAAGTCGGTGCTAGGTCTACCTGCTCTTCCACAAGAGGATTCAGTCGATCTGATTTCTCATCAGAAGGCACTCGAACTCTGTATGGAGAAGGCGGTTTCTGTGTGTCTTTCAGATGACCCACGTTTCTCTCCCTCTCAACTTCGGATTGGGGGTTTGTCTTCGAAGGTCATGAAGAAGGCATATTCTTTGCTTCTCCCCGAGGACCCCGATCATGCTCCAACTAGCCGGGAGATTTCAGGATTTGAGACCTCCGGAGGTTATTCTTACGCTCGGCTCAAGAGTTTTGTGACTTGGGCTTTTGGTCTATTCGTAGAATACAGGCCGGTTAAGTCTTCCTCTCAGCCTGTGGTTAACCTTCCCCCGATCAAGTCAATTGAGTTCTTTGTTGCGGGTTCAGAGGCGCCTCCCCTTTTCTCTTCCGATTTGACGGATAAGATAACTGGCACGGTTACTCGTGAGGCGCTTGATGGAGAGGAGGTACAGGACTATCTCATGCTCTTCACCGGCCGTGGAGTCATCGCCTCTGGGGAAGACTTGCACTGCGGCTGGGAATTCTCACTTCTCCTCACACGCACATCACTTGGTGATGTCAACATCACGGAGGCGAATTTCTTGCCTTCCGATATTACTGGTTTGAAAATTCTTCCTTTCAAGAAGGTTTACAAATGCGATCAATGTGACCAGTCACTCAGGCTCAAGAAGTGCTATACCTTCGGTGCTGGTACTTGTGCTCTTATCTATTGTGCAGGGTGTGTCTCGTCTGGTATACCACCGAACGAACATAGTGCTAACCTTATTACATGTGCATCGTCACTCCCTAACGGGATGTCACGTGCTTTTAAGGAGGCACTAACAGAGGTCGTAAGTGGCATTCGTATTGATGTGATTTTCTGGGGTGATGGTTCTCGGATACCTCTTATGATACCTGCATCTTACTACGGCCCTAGGGCTGCAGAAATCCCTCGCCATAATCGTTTGCTCAATTTGACATCATCACGGTTTTACTTTCACGGGACTGCAATGGCTCATGCAGGAGGTCTGGAACATTTCCAGACTTATGCACATGCTACAGTTGCAGATCAGTGAATCGGTGGACTTGACGTGACGGTTCAGAGCAGAATTAGATACTTCTATTTAGGCGACTCACACATATCGTGAATCGGCACGTTAATAGATGTATCTACTCAATACTCCCTCGCACACTTCACCCTTTCTTCATACACATCCAGTCAAAGACTGCTGTATAGAATTCACCATAGCTAAAATGGCTTTCCCGATATCCTCTCATTGCTGAAGGCCCTTTCCAGAGTCCCCACTCCATCACTGCACTCTCTGGTGCTCCATTCGTGAGACATACATTTGCCATAGTACGTCTCCCTGTATGACTTGTGATGATAGCATCAATTCCATTATCACAATCAACCTTGTCCATCCATTCTGAGAAATCGTGGTGTGTGTTGGTATGTTTGTTGGGAATCAGAAACCAGAACTACCCCTGCTCCAGTACCTTCTGGATAATGTTCATCATCCTTGTACGTGGATGGTCTGTCGGTCCCCAGGGTACACAGGAAGTTCCTTTCCGAGAAAGGGGTAGAGTCTTACTCCCCTGTCTATCTCCCGTCCAATACTTGACAAAACGTATTGTATAGCATAGGCCTTCCGTGGAAAACCAGACGTCTTTAGAATTCGAGAAGGTAACAAATCCTTCCTTCATAGAAATTCTTCCACCTTTTGAGTTGCTTCCAGACACGCATTTGAAGGCACCCAGGGTGCTCGCTCTAATTCCGAACAGGATCATCAGGAAAAGAACTGCCATCACCGGTGCTGTCATAGAGGTAAGGTCTTGCAACTTCTCTTCGGCTCTTTCTAGATTCCGTTCGGCAATGTATTCCGGAACAGCCACCAGGTGGTTGAGCTCATTATCTTCCGGGTCAATATCTACATCAGAGTTTCCAAGTAAGGCTCTGCCTTTTCTTTTCTCGTCTGCTGTGTAGTTTTCATATGCCCTTCGGATTCCAATAACAGTTTGATTTCGAGCCCAGACTCTGGAACTATCCGCTGCCATTCCAAAAGGAAGGTAAGGATACCCCAGACCTCGGCAATGATTGACAAGTGCTGTGAAGGGCTTCAGCGTTGAATACCCATCAGGCTTAGTCACCTGACACCACCCCGCAAACTTACGGAGGTTTTCAACATTATCAGAATACCATTCATCTTTAGCAACTCCAAGTTGCTGGAGCGCCCTTTCCCAGATGGCTTGTGTTGATGTTCGTTTGACACGTGTTGCAACAACACCTTTCTCAAACATTCGGATTCCTTCCGTGTGTTTGGAAGCCTGCAGACGGATTGCATGTGTTTCAGCAGATACGCCCAGTGATTTGCCAGGGGCTCCACCCCCACCATGCTCATTAAGCCGTTTCTGCCACTCAAGCTTGACAGCTTTAACACACTGTTCGTTTGCACAGGTCAGTTCAATTTGTTCGCTTTGCGAACGTGCACATGTAATGTTTACTTGTGATAGTGCCACTCGACCACAGCCGACAACTATACACAGGTATAGTTTCTCAGCATGTCTAAGTGAAGATGGCCCCACCCTCACTTTTACACGTTCGAGTGTTGTGCTTTCAGCGTGAACGTTCTTTGCAACATGATTGTTCTTCAAACGTCCTTTCTTGATAGGTCTGTTTGAGATCTTGTTTTCATGTTTCATAGCTATTTCTTTGCCTTTCTTTCTCTCTGCTTTCCACTGCTTCAGTGTATTTGCATTTACCATACCTTTTGACTTTGGTACCGTCTCCTATTAAAACAACATGCATATGTATTTAATATACTACAAACACCCATTGCCACAGGCTAGACGGCATCACAGTCACAGTCACAGGTCCCTAGCAGCTACACAGCATGCAGCACCGGTTACGATGGCGGGGGAAGGAGGCGTTGCAAGCCATTGCTCGCTTCAACCACTGCCAGGCCACGAAGCAAGGTCATCAGTTCGCTCAGGCCCGCAGTATCGTCCGCCACACATCTCTCAGGCGAGAGCTCACATAGTCCCCTTGCATGCATTTCTGCATTGACCATGACCATCTCCTTCTTGGAGATTCCATCGGCCAATTGTCCGAGTTCGCGCTTTTGGTGTACCATAAAAACCGAACACCAGACGATGCCAACATAAGAGACATCTGACGCACTAGTGGCCCCACTGATTCTGACTTCGCTGAGTTCCTCCGAGTAACACAGACCCATGCATTGGAATCCATATGTACTACAATATCATCAGCACCCATTTTCTCAATTGCAATATGGATTCCAGTAAGGCAATTTGCCCCTTCCAGAAAAGTGCTGTGCATGACAAGCATGTGTTTGCACCACGGCCAGAAATGCCATTGCAGCGCGGCACCCCGTAGGTCACCTGCTGGATCCCAGAACCAGGATCCACCACCACGGTCACCCGTGCAAACTACTTTCTCTGGGTCCAGCTCAGCTGGCACACCAGGTTTAGTTTGCTGGCCCGCCGCATCTGCCATAACACGTACAACACGCCTACCACCAGATCCGGGGACAGGCGAGGCCGCCATGAAGGTCACACCACGCCGCATCTCTAGAGCCGCTTCGAGCTCTAGCCAGATGTCATCAACCTCATCTGTGTAGATACACCTTTCGCATCTATCGCGAAAAGCGTTCTTACTCGCCCCAAGTCGCCTTCCGACTTGGCTACGTGACCAGATCGCATACGCAGCTCTATGTAACCTTACAGGCCAGTTCATCATTGCTCGCAACGATGGCTCTGTGCGGATCATAAAGAAGGTAAGCCCAATCAGTCGTTGGCTCAGATCAGTCGAAATGTCAGCACGTTCAACGGTAATTCGTCGTGGCAACAGCCCACGCTTATTGGACCGTGAAACCATCCGAACATTTCGTGACTCACGCATCTCCTTGAGTTTAAACTTAAACCCGACCACACGCGCATAGGTATCACGCTCAATACGATACTGCAGATCGATCTCCTTACCGAGCACCGTCATGCATCCATCCCCCATATTCCATCGCAGAATTCCTTCCGCCCATGCTAGAGGATCAAGTACTCCACAGGTTCCATCCATAGTGCTACACTCAGTCTTCTTAATAGAGACCTTGAGACCTATATCATGTGCCACTTCGAGAGCAGTACGAACCATAAAATCAAACAGGAACTCGAAAGCGCAGAAGGAACCATCATCATAGAAACCGTGCCACACTTCTATCTCACACTGCTCCTCAACCTCACTTACTGAGAGATCTGGGAAGGATGTAGAAATGATAGTCCGACGTTCGACGATAAATATTTCAACCAAGGCCCACTGCCGGCACCAGTCAGCGTCGTCAGCGCCTAACTCTCCGAGCTGAGCTCGCAGTACAATTTCAGCATTCCTAGATTCCGCACGACTGCGGAACTCGAAACGGATAAAGATTACTACTACATCATTCAACTCATTTCCAATCTCAGGCCCCTTTCGATTGCCAAAAGGTAACGCCCGGTCGTGAGTATACCCTCGCGCTGACATCAGTTTAATTGCAAACCAAGTACACCTCTTAGAGTGAATGATTTGACGGTAGAAACCAGACCAGTCCATCTTTCCAATTTTGACACGCAGCCCAGAGGCCACCAGGACAGCAACTGCTAAACAGAAAGTTCGCGACGATGGGAGATGTAGCTTATGCCTCATTTCGAAAGCACTCGCATCTTCACCCATATCAATATTCGCATTAAGTGAATAGTCGTCTGCATCCTCTCCATTCATACTCATGAAGTATTTTAGGTCTGCCGCTCCTGTCATGTCAGTCAGGGACCGAAGCTTGTTGCTCGACTCGCTGACTCCACATGCAAAATTTTGGCCACTAAAAGGCGGAAGTCCGTAGAACTTCGGTACCCGCACAGTCACACCATCAGCATCAGTGGTGATGGTGGAAGATGTTATACCCGCACAGCCTTCTTCCTCTGCGATGCCTTCGCAGAATTCGGTATGGAACTTCTGCGATGCCGCTTGCAGTTGCAGCAATTTGACG
>Ga0308011_10000998_pt1 | contig 13482 bp, 25 predicted proteins | sample Neamet177_FD_203144 | JGI IMG/M metagenome (GOLD analysis project Ga0308011, IMG submission 203144) | Marine microbial communities from water near the shore, Antarctic Ocean - #177 | ecosystem: Environmental > Aquatic > Marine > Unclassified | place: Southern Ocean | collected 2014-07-25 | reverse complement strand
ACTTCACTTGTGCCATTAGCCTGCAAGCTAATACGACCAGCTTCTAACCAATCCGTAGGCAATGTTGTGTACTGACTTGAGATAGTAAGGGTTGAGCGAATCTGCATACGCCAATGTCTTACATCACGATTTAAATTAGATTCAGCAAGATCAATAAACGTATCAATAGATGATGCTAAATCATCACGATTTAGAAAGTCTGCGATTGAAGTTTTAAGTTCTGCATAGGTTGAAATAGCCATTAATAAAATCCTAGTAGTCCAGCAGCAGATTTAAGATAGTCTGCAATTCCACGTTTGTCGTTATAAGCCATTTTATTAATCAATTCATTTGGCATACGCGGTGATATAAGCCCCATCAATGGGTCATCAACACCTCGCTCATTAATTTGTCCCAGTAACCCTGATGCCCTAGCTAGTTGTGGACTTTGGGCCGCTTGATAACCACCTACATCATCATTTCTTAATCTAGCTAAGTTTGATGGTGAATAGTCTGCGTATGACTTTCTTGACTGAGAAGCAGCAATAGCACCTAATATGCCTGCGCCTATAGTTGCTGCTGGCTTTGAGGCTAGTAGGTTTGTTGAATTTGATTTAGCAGAGTCAAACTTAGCGTTTACTGATCTAATTGTTTGCTCATTTTGTGGAAAAGTAATGTAGTGGGTAGTGTCTGTATTCATACCCTTCATTGTTGGAAACTTAGTATTTACAGTATTATCTTTTACACCTTTATAGCCTAAATCACGAAATACTTGAGCAGAAATAGCTCCATTAGGAATCATGTTGCCTAGATCATCTTCTGCATAAATTTCTGCTGAACGAATGGCACTGTCTAAATCCCAAGCACTTATGCTATCAGTATCGTAAAAGTCTTGCGTAATTTCGCCAATCTTATCGCTATCAACCCCAGATCGTCTAAGCGTTTCGCTTATGGTTGCTAAAGGTGAATCATAGTCATCAGCCCGCATTTCATATGCAAGTTCAGATAAAGCATCTTCATAGTCATCATCACTGCCAAAGTCAGACCTATTTAAGTCATCTGCGGCTTCGGCTTGATAATCTCTAAACTCGATGTGTGTAGGGTTTTTTTGGTCAATAACTGCATAATCTTTGGTTTTTAGCTTTAGTGGATAAACAACACCATTACTTTCACCCTTTATTGTTTTATGAGCCAACATTTCTGCTGCTTCTCTAGCTGCATCTGCATTATCAAGATCAGCCATTTTATAACTAATAAACCTTAAATCATCCATACTGCGCTTTAAAGATTCTAAAACTTTAACCCTGCCTTTAGATTCAAACTGGTCAACGAGCAAATCTTCTAGTCTATCAGCTTCCATTTCTATTCTTTGAGTCAAGTCTGGGCCTAACCCTGCATAATTATTATTTACATCATCAATGTTATTACTTGAGTATATGCCTTGCCCCCAATCACCTTCTATGTTGGTTTTAAGAGCGTCCATATTAGTTAAATCGTGAGTAGAACCATGATATACATCAGTGTTGTAGCCCTGTTCTTTAGCCCTAGCCATGCGTGATGGTGTGTCCATATCAAGTAAGCCACGAACAGCTTTGTTACCAACTTTTATAGGTGTGCTTAATAAACCCATTACTTAGCCATTCGCTTCTTAACTGCGGCTGACAGGTCTTTCTTGTGGAACAGGTCTTTGCTAGTGCTAGTGTGCCTAGCCCCTGTCATTGGCATGCCATTGGTCTTGTGAGTAGCACCCGTATACTGAGTGCCATTTTTTAGGTAATGCTTAACGCCTTTAGCCATTTCAATAACCCGACCTAGTTGGCTTTTTCTTAGGCTTCTTGGTTGGCTTTTTCTTAGGCTTACTTTTCATCATAATGCACCTCCAAAATTGTTAGTGCATTATATCATATTATGCTAGTCCTTTAACATTCCGTTTTAATGCTCCTCGGTGTTTTTTCTTAGAACGTCCTAAATCCCCTGCTGCAAAGGCTTGTGCCATTTGTCTAAGCGCATCGGCTGCTTCACTGTGACCTTCACTTTTGTCTGGTATGTGTGACCAGCGTTGTTCACTATTTGACCATTTTCGCCTGTAAGATTTAAGGTGGTCTAGCCCTGCGGCACACTTTTCATCATCAATCCAGATATACGGGAACATATCACTGGTCTGCTGTATGCCCCACAGTAGTTCTTGAATCCTCGGCACTATGCGCCAGCTTGCACCAGGCATTAACTGCTTGAGCATGTCCTTTGGGCTTTTGTTCTTTAGTTCGCCTTGACGTTTGTGATCTGCATCATGTGGCAGATACATATCTTCAAAAACTAGATCAAGGCTTTGCAGCCATTTAATTGCGTGACTGTATGGCTCATTCCATGCTTCGTAGAAATTAATACACCTAAATTCAAGCCCAACTTTCTGTACAACGAATACTGCGCACCCGTCTGACGCCCCGATGTCCCAAAAAGTCATGCAAGGGTGTGAAGCAACCACTGGCAGCTTACCAATACGACCATCTGATTGAGCCTCGTTAATTTCTCGTATCCAAAACGAACCTTCTGGGAACTCAAGAAAGTCGGATTCCCACACATGACCATAGGTATCAGGTCGCTGCTCTAAATCTTCTAAGCGTTGCTTGTTAAGCACTTCGGGGAACCAAGGGTTATCTTGCCACCCTATCTTGGTGATCTTGCAATCGGTTGGCTTGTTTTCACGAAAGCGAATGTTTGTAGCTGATGTTTTAGATTGCGGATTCCAGATAATCCAGCACTCGCTATTTTCTTCCCGTATAGAGGGCATTAACTTCATGTATGCCTCCTCACTGACCGTTTCAGCTTCGTCAATGAATGCCAACAGAATACGGGCTTTAGATTTAATACTGTCGATGTTGCGTGTTAATCCTGCAAATGAGTAACTAATACGCCCGTCTTTGCTGCGAATGTAATGGTCACCACAGTCATAGTAATCGTTTAAAAATGGTACGGCTTGAATGGCTGTTTTAATTTCTGCAAATGATGATTCACTGAGGCTGTTCATGTATTGACGCAAACAAAGTATCTGACCTGATCTTTTGCTCTTGCCAAATTTATAACCCCACACTGCTGTCATTAAAGCGAAAGCCCTCGATTTGGCTCCACCCCGTCCACCATACGCTGCGCGAATTCTTGCCTCCCCTTGGAATATTGGAACCAGTTTAGGTGGCAGTTCAATGTCTATTTCTGACATTTAAAGATCACCAAATTCTTTAGCAACCAGGTTAATTGTTGTTGGAGGCGTTAAGGAACCATCACTGCTAGTGGTGTCCATCTTATCTGTCTGCCCTAGCCAATTCTTACCTAGCCATACAAGCATCGTTGCATTACCTTCCATAGCGGTTGAGTATTGGATACGCCTTAAACTCATACGCCCACCTGATTTCTTTTGTCCGATATACTCCGAAAAAAGAAGCCCATGCTCACGCTTACAAGCACTAGATAGGGTGTCATAATCAATGTCTAACACCCCTGCTATTTCTTCACCTGTGCATTGAATAGCGCACATTTTATCAACCTGTCCCCAATCAATAGGAATGGTTGAGCCTTTGGGCCTATGTGCTGGTTTCTTATCTGTCATTTTTGTTTCCTTATTTGCAGCTTGATTGCTTGTATTTTTCATTAGCAATCATCTTGAATTGGAGCGTGTGGGTCGGAATCGCACCGCCCAGTGTTAGAGTGGTTCTCTAACGCCTGCTTTTTCACACGCTTGGGGTAAGGCTTAGATAGTGGTATTATTTTTTTCCTAATATTTTTGTTTAAAGGCATTAAATAGCAATGTTTTCCTTGACCACTAAGTTTTTCAACTTTAAAACCTGCTGCTGTTAACTTGTCTACACTGCTATGACCATATCTTGAATAAAGTGTTTTCCTGTGAACTTGTTTTCCATTAACAATTAAAGCATCTAATTTTGATGTATAAGCATAAATCCAATTTGTTGCTTGATATATGCCTCCATGATGACCTTGATTTGAATCTGCATAACTAACTATTAATTCTAATTTTGGATTTGATTTTTTTAAATAACTTATAGCTATTGACATAATTTTACTAACTGGAGCTATATGATTTGTTAATGCTATTCGGACCAATTCACAACCTTGATCTGCATTTAAACTGTATGGTTTTAGCATGTTTTTATTAGCACCTCTGCCAAACAAAACAACACCAATAAATATTTTATTTTCCCAAACTCCAACTTTAACTAATTTTCCAACAGGAACACTTTTACTGTAATGCCAATTTTTACAGGCATAAGAAGCAGCTTTATGACTTGCCCAATCTATTTTTAAATCAAACGACATAATTTTTAAACAGTCCTTAGATCAAATTCTTTACCGCAGTGTGGGCATTGACACCATTTAGGGTCCAATTCATCAAGTTTTCCTTGTTCATCTTCTGTGGCTGGTTCAAAATCTGCGCCTTTAATTATTTTGTTTAGTTCATCAATATCAAAACCTAGCAATTTTAAATCAAAATCAAAATTATCTAATTCTTCAAGTTCAATCTTTAATAAATCTAAATCCCATTCACTATTAATTGCTAACTGGTTATCTGCGATCACATAGGCTTTACGTTGTGCTTCTGATAAATGACCAAGCCGTATACATGGAACTTCAACCAGGCCTAACTTTTTAGCTGCCATAAGCCGACCATGACCAGCTATGATTCCACCATCATCATCAATTAAAATAGGGTTAGTAAAGCCAAACTCTTTAATGCTAGAAGCCACTTGCATGACTTGTTCATCTGAGTGCGTCCGTGAGTTATTAACATAAGGAATTAAATCCCCTACTTTTAGCTGTTCTATCTGCATATAAATTCCTTTTAATGTTCCGTTATTTCATTTTCATCAATGTCTATATCGCTGAATTCTTCTACCCACTCCATAGCAGCAGCCATTAGTTGATCGTCCGATTCATTGCGAGATCGATCTGTATCTACCTCAATGACTGTCTTAACCAACAATGCAATTATTAATGCACCTTCATTAATATCGTCTTGATAAATGGTTTTCATGCAGCCCCTTCAAGTTTTACTGTTAACTCTTTTACTTTGGCTTTGTACTTAGCTTTGATTGCAAGAATGTCATCACGCCTATAACGCTTTGGCTCTTTTGGCCCTTCTAATTCTTCAACAGCCTTAACGCCAATCTTATTAATTAAATTAACCCTGTAAAGTAGCTGATTACCTGATAGATGGTTGTTGCAAACTGAACATTGCAAATGAACATTGTTTTCCACATAGCGTAATTCTGGGCTACTTCCAATACTCAAAAAGTGGCCTGCGTGAAATTGTCCTTTGTGATGACGTTGACAGCTAATACATGGTTGGCCCTTATCCCGTAATCTGATGTACTTATTAAATTCTGGCTGCGCTTCTTTGTGTAGCGTCCCTAAGCTCTTTAAAGCCTGCTTACGGGCCCTTATGTCTTTCTTAGCTAATTGTGTGGCTTTAGCTCTAATCTTGCTTACACTAGCCATAGCTTTAGCCTGCTGATGCTCTATAGCGTGTTCTTTACTACAGTAAAAACCTAGCGGTACTGTTACGCCTGTTTCAACTAGGGCAAACTCTTTGCAATGTCTGCATTTCTTTTTAGTGTTAGCCATTGTTGTCTCGGTTTGGAAATGGCACATAAACACCAAACTTGTCGGATAGGTGACGATTAACTACATCGTAAATCGCGCTAACTTGGGGCGTTTTAAGATCATTAACCGAAACATTATTAAACTTTGCACTTTGAACTTTGACCCAAATATGTTCTTTTACTGATTCTTTTGACCAAGGAATTTCAACGTCATGCAAAGTTTTAATCATATCTAAACCACGCCCGTTTAACTCTTGTGCAAGCAAACCGCAGTAAAGATAAACTGAATTTCTTTGCGTGTTAGTAATCGCTTTATTGGTTGTCCACTTAACCTGTACATATTTCTTATCTGCATACAGTTCACGCAAATGTTTAATTAAGTTCTCAAGGCTTGGGTCTGAGTTAACTGTCCAGTTTTCGCTCATATTGCATCTGCCCATTTGCTCATTGGCAATTTGGCTAGGCGTAAACTCAAGCGCAAATCCCACGAACATTTATTTTCATTTAGTGGGCTAAACTTATACGCAGGGTTATCAATCAAAAGGTATTCATCTAGCGGATATGTGTTTTTGTTACACTTCATAATCAATGTCACATGGTACAATGGCATATCATATTTTTTGGCAATTTCAGCAGATAACATTCCAGCGTTTTTGCGCTTAACAACTTCTTTGCACTGTTCTAAATCTAAACTCATGCTGCTCCCATAATGGCTCTGCCAATGGCTTCTGGTATCTGTGGCACAACTGCATTACCTAATTGTTTAAGTCTGTGTGATTTATTGGGAACCCCATCAATATCTCTACAAAATTTGGGTTTAGGTGTAGCTTTCCCGTTGCCATAGTCCACCAATGTTTCAGCTCTGAGTTTCTGTCCCCCCCATCTGACCTGTTCACCAATGAGCCGCCCTTGTAATCGCTGGCTGTTGGGGTAGGCAATAAGCCAAACTCTGTCCCTTTTTTGGGGCAGTCCAGCGGTGCAAGCGCGTATACAATGCCACTCTGCATCGAACCCGATCTGGTCCAGGTCATAGAGAAATTGTCCGAACCACCGACCGCTGTCTCCAGTAAGCAGCCCTGTGACGTTTTCAAAAATTGCGTATCGAGGCATACACTCGCTAATAACTCGCAGCATTTGCCCGTATAAGCTGGAGCGTTCACCACTAAAGCCAACTTGCTTGCCTGCGGTTGATAGGTCTTGGCAGGGGAATCCTCCACATACAACGTCAACTGTTCCTCTGTATTGTTTCGCATCTAGCTCCCTTATATCGCTGTGTATTGGCACATCAGGCCAATGCTTGCGTAATACTTTTTGTGCGTGTTCATCAAACTCACAAAAGGCGACAGTCTCCATACCAGCCCTTTCAAGACCTAAACTAAAGCCACCAATGCCTGAGAATAGGTCTAATACTTTCATGCTTCTGCCCACACCATTGCTTTCTTGCCTGTGACTTTGCATGGGCGTTTGTACGGGTTGCTGACAAATCCTTTAAACCTTAACTCTGGCAATCTTTTCCAAGGTGCTGGTATGCCATTGCTTAATAATTCGATCTCACGCGCAGTAGACTCTGGGTTTTCTTTTACGATTTTCAAAAACGCAAACTGGTGCGTCAAAATCAGGTCTTGAATCGTTGCATATGCGGCACTGCTGTTTTCATGGATCATGCGGCATTCCTTTCCTTGTTATATTTTTTACGGGCTGTAGGGTTTAGCTGTGATTTAATAATGTGTGTAAGGCCACCAGACTCACCCCACATTCCTTTAGTAACTGACCCCTGGTAATCATTAATCAAATCTTTATATGGGCTTTTTAACTTTGGCTTTGCTAAATAATTCTTCATGCAAATAACCCTCTCAATGCTGCTGCCTGTTCTTTTCCAAATTCAATATCTTCATCACTTAACTGCTTAGTAATTAGTAAAGGTGCTGACCTTGCTTGGATTGCTTGCTGGCTTGAAATCATGTTTTGCTCCTCACCACCCCTAGCTCTGCCTAAACACATATTCCGAAAGTCTGTTGCTGTGGGAGGCCATGATTCTGTCCAATCCTTTAGCGCATCAATACCAGCCTTAAATTGCTTTCCGTTTAAATCCTCAAGAAAAGAAGTCCAACTGCCGTTATCAGAAAAGTCATGGCTGCTAGTCCACTTGTGACCAAATAGGTCAGTCATAACTTCCCATAGTCGGTCAATTAATCGTTCGTTCAGTTCTGTCGCGCTGTGCTTGTTTTGCTGCGTTGATTGCCCTGACCCTTGCAGGGGCCGAGTTATTAACTGGTTTATTGACTGCATACTGACCTCCAATAAAATTATTGTTTTCATTACTAGGCTTTTGCTTTAACCACTCAGCCTTTAGTCTTGTCCAAGTGGTAGTTGAAAACTCATTCAAAACATCTTCAACAGTAAATCCGCGACTAATGGCTAAACTAATCTGATTGATTAATGTGTTTGCAATCCTTTGAGTCATATCAGGAGCTTTCATTTTTCTAGCTTTATGATTGGCAATTCTTATTTCGCATAAATCTTTAAATTCATCATCAGATAAATAATGATGATTAATATCTGATGTAGTCTCTGATGTAGTCTCTGTAGTCTCTGGTATTGGTGAGGTCATAATGACCTTATGTGAAAGGCTCAAATTGGCATCAACATCAGAACAATGTGACACCACCTTTGGCTCAATTTGATCTAATGGTTGATCTAGTTGACTGTCATTGATTACTGGTGAGACTTGGTGAGACTTGGTGATACCTAAACAAACGGGATGGGAGTAGTTAATCGTGTACCAAACAGTCCGATCCATTTTCATTTTGTTGTAGTTACCCGTAAAGATAATGCCTTGAGATTTTAAACTGATAATCACACGCTTTAGAGTGGCTTTAGACCAAAAAGGAAATTGCTCCAACCAAGAGTCATGCGTGTTGTAAATCCAATTCTTGCCGTCATAAAACTTGTCAGACTTCTCGACCCAGTAATGAATTTGTTGAGCCAAAATAGCCTCGTTCAAGCCAATCTTTGCCGCTAGCTTTGGCATTATCAATAAAGGCTGTTCAGAAATTAATAAACTCATAAATATCCTAAATCATCTAAATCATCTAAATATGTCTTTCAAAAACGCTATGCCATAACTTGTATTCATTGCGTTTCTCATTACGGAGTTGATTCATGGCAGCACGAATGTATCCAGCCACATCAGTACCCTCTTTGCTGGCAGCAGCTTTAACAAATTCATACAAATCATCATCTAAAGTTGATGCCACTGTATTTGAAAGTTTTTCGGTCATGCCACCGCCTCTGACTTATCAGCTTGATTTATTTGATTTAGAAGTTCTTGAATCTGGTAGCCCCTTAGTGGTGGCACAAACTCACCCCACTGCGAAACGGCTGGGTGTCGAATCCCCAAGGCTTCCGCTAATTTAACAACACCACCAAATGAGGCTATTGCTTCTGATTTAAGTATTTTCATGTAAGGTATATTACCACAATTGTTTGCTTATGCCACAATTAATATATCTTTAACAAACATTGTTTGTATGTAGCACAATCAAGGTCTAACTATCACGCATTTTTAAGATGTAAGATGGCTAACATCTTTAACAACGTAGGAATTAATGAATATGGACTTAGGTAAACGAATAAAAAACTTGCGAAAAGACCAGGGCTGGACGCAACATGAACTTGCCAAACGTACATCATTAAGTAGGGGGCGATTAGCCCAGATAGAAACTGACCCTTTAGCGGAAGTTAGAGGTGATTCTTTGGTTTCACTAGCAAAAGCGTTTGGGTACTCAACAGAGCAATTACTGTCTGCTGACGAGCTTGGATTGCTTGCTGGCTTGAAACTTCAACCAGTGACAAAGAAAGCACCCGTAATAAGCTGGGCTTCTTTGGAAAGCATATATAAAGGAACATTTATGCTTGAAAATAATACTAATTGGGTTGGGTGTCCCCACGACATATCCGATAGTGCATTTGCATTAGAAGTTGAAAATGACGTAATGACCAGCAGCATTGGTAGGACGTACCCTAGAGGTACACTTATTTTTGTTGACCCTAACAAAACAGAAAAGACAGGAGATAAAGTAATAGCAATAGACAGATCATCTAATGAGTCTGTATTTAGAGAATACGTTGTCGATGGTGGCGTAAAGTATTTGAAGCCATTAAATACTGCTTACCCTATTCAACAATTTAACGATAACACACACGTTATAGGAGTAATTGTCGGCTCATACATAGCCGAATAAATATTATGAATAATTTTAATTTTTCAAAAATGCGATGCAAAAAACTTGCGTACATGCTTGAAGATGGTATCTGGAAGTGGTTTATAATCTTTACAGATCACATGTCAAAGCTATTACCAAAACATGCAGTCGCGTCTGGCAATTGTAGAACTCAAAAACAAAATCTGATGGGTGGGAAATTTACAGAAGACTCCGAATCTCAAGGCCCACCAAATACCTAATTGCCCAAATCAATAACAATTAACTCGTTTTTATTCGCATTATCCCCTCCCAGTAATACCCAATAAATCCAATATTTTGCAATTAAATTAGCTTTTATCATACATTTCCGACATTTTACTTGCTTTACTTTGTTTGTTCGCATACATTGTAACTATACAAATAAACATTTGGAGCAACGAAATGAACTCATTAACTAATTACTGCCACGTTAGCAACCAGGTTAACGCACACACAGACGTTATTGAAGCACCTGACTACATTCTTGAAGATGCGTTCAACGAGCTAAAAGATGATCTTCTTTATGATAGCTATATCAAGATTGGAACGACCCATTATTATGTTGACGACCTTTTCCAATATGGAGATGAAGACGAACAGATGCGTGTCATATATTTAGCTTTCCGCTTTCCAGATGAAGCACAACAACTTTCACAAGACGTTATTACTAAGTGCGCTGCTGTTTACTTTAAAGACCACCACCCAGAGCTAACTTTGCAATATCACGCAGAAAAACACTCGGAGTATTAACCATGACTAAAGAGACTTTAATAATTAACACAGTCGGATGCTTAATATGGGCTATATGTTCAGTGTGGTTCTGGGTAGGCATGAGCGCATGAGCGCAACAACTCAAGTGTGGTTGTTTGTCGCTATTTTAATTATTAGTGGGGTACAGATATGAACGATATTTACTTGGAGGTTTTAAGTGACCTTCACAAACTATGGGAATACAGCAACCCGTATTGTAAAAAATTAAATGCTGAAAAACACTCAGCTTATAAAAAAGCTGCGTTAAAAATAATAGAAGGAATAGATAGAGGTGACGTATGACCATTCAAAAAAAGCTGTCTGAAATTCAGCAAAATCTTAAAGCACCAAAAGGCCAGTGGAATAAGTTTGGCAAATACGACTTTCGATCATGTGAAGATATATTAAAAGCTGTTAAGCCATTTCTAGGCGACTTGTCATTAACGCTAAGTGATGAACTTGTATTTAGTGGAATGTTAGAGGATGAAATTGTAGCGGCTGGCGTCACTGTTAAAACTCAGCGCGTATACATTAAGGCTACTGCAACACTTAGCAGCGGAACAGACACTATAACCGCCACAGCTTACGCTAGAGAAGCAAGCGTTAAGAAAGGCATGGATTCTAGCCAGCTAACGGGAAGCACTAGCTCCTATGCTCGTAAGTATTGTTTAGCAGGGCTTTTCTCCATAGATTCTGAGGCTGATTCAGACACTACAAATAAGCACGATGAAGATAAGACTGTAGTGATTGATATGACAAACGATTCAGATATGAGTCTTGAAGGTATGGCGGGTCAGCCAGCAGCAGGACCAGCAAAGCAAGTAAGTAAAAAACTTGTTCAAGATGTAGTGGCTTTAGTTAACTCTAGTCAAGAAACAAATGAAACAAGTTTGCTTGTAGAAGCTTTAGGTGAGCTAGACCAAAATGAAAAACAAGTTATTTGGAAACAGTTAACTGGTAATCAAAAAGAATTTGTACGTTTAACTAAGGAGATGTAAGCATGAGTCAGTTCGATAATTCAAACAAAGGCGGTATTTGGAAAAACGATAAGCGTGAATCTGAGACACACCCCCACTTCAAGGGCAATGCAGAAGTAGGTGGTGTTGACTATTGGGTGTCTGGTTGGCTGCGTAACAAGGATGGGAACCCTAATGCGCCAGCTATGAAGTTTAGTTTTACGCCTAAAGAAACGCAAGCACACCGACAGCCACCGCAACAGTCAACGCAAATGGCGCAAGCTAAAGAAGCGGTAATGGCTGGAATGGATAAAGGGCCGCACGATGTTTTTGACGATGATATTCCATTTTAGAGGTCTGAGTAATGAATAATAAACTGCAAGTGCAAGTGCCTGTGCCTATAACAATGTTGTCTGACGATGACATTGTTGCAGAAATAAACAGGCGAAACCTTTTAATTAAATGGGCGCGCAAAAGGAAAGTTAAAAAATGAATGACTTAATGAGCGAACAAGAGCTTGAACGAGTGACGGGTTACAAGGCCCAAGCCAAGCAATGCAAAGTGTTAACTGAACATGGCATATTCTTTGTTAAAGACGCTAATGGTGCGCCTCACGTTACCTGGCATTGCTTTAACCACCCCACGCATTTGCGGTTTAACGAATCCTTGGCGCATAATGATGAACCAGATTTTAGTTCAGTAGGTTAATAAATGTCTCCTAGAAAACGAACCAAAGGCCCAGAGTGGCTACCTGTGCGGTGTTATGTGGGCAAGTCTGCCTATGAATATCGCCCTAAAAGCGGTGGCTGTGTGCGTCTGGGCAAGTTGACTGAGCCTAAAGAAATTGTGTTAGCAAAGTATAATTCAGCGAGGTTGCTGCATGAAGAACCCACGGGTGCGTTTTCCGAACTAATTCGTCAATATTTGGCAAGCGTCAATTACAAAAGTTTGGCAATCCGAACACGCAAGGATTATGCAGAGTATGGTGATAAATTAAGTTTAGTGTTTGGCAAAATGAACCGCCATAGAATTAAACCCCACCACATTAGACAATACATGGATAAGCGCAAAGAAGCTGGCGTAATCACACAGGCCAATCGTGAGAAATCATTTTTAAGCACAGTGTTTAGTTGGGCGTATGAGAATGGCAAAGTAAGTATGAACCCCGTTAAGGGCGTTAAAAAGTTTACTGAGCCACCTAGAGAACGATACATTGAATATTGTGAATACAACTTGTGGCTTAACCAGGCTTACATTAAATGGCCTTTACTAGCTGCTGCAATGGAAATAAGCTATTGCTGTGCGGCTAGGCAAGGTGATGTATGGAGTTTAACGCGCAGCCAGTTATTAGAAAGTGGCATTTACATCAAACAGGGCAAGACAGGAAAACAACAGATTAAAGAATGGAACCCAAGATTGAGGGCTGCTGTTGATTTAGCTTTGTCCGTTCAAAAGATTACTAATTTTAATTTAGTATTTTGTGACGCAAATGGTTATCAACCCACTCAAGGCTGTTTAAGGCATTGGGCATTAGAAGCCAGAAAAGAAGCAAAGTTAAATTATGATGGTGAATTAAATATAGATTTTACTTTTCACGATATTAAAGCAAAAGCCATTTCTGACTACGAGGGAAACAAGCAAGAATTTTCGGGTCACAAGACTGCGGCTCAAGTGGCAATCTATGATCGCAAAATCAAAGTAACTCCCACCCTAAAATAGGTCAAAACTGGATGGATGAACACCACTGTATATTCGGAAAAATATTCGGAAGTGTTCGGAAGTTAGTAAGGGCTATCGCTGAAAGGTATACATAGTGGGGTGGACGATGGGGCTCGAACCCACGACCACCGGAATCACAATCTGAGGGTTTAATCTATTAAAACAAAGACTTAACCCTCTATTTCCGAACAATTTACGATTTTTACAACCCTAAACCGCCTG
>Ga0308011_10000997_pt1 | contig 13492 bp, 10 predicted proteins | sample Neamet177_FD_203144 | JGI IMG/M metagenome (GOLD analysis project Ga0308011, IMG submission 203144) | Marine microbial communities from water near the shore, Antarctic Ocean - #177 | ecosystem: Environmental > Aquatic > Marine > Unclassified | place: Southern Ocean | collected 2014-07-25 | reverse complement strand
GAGCGTTTCCTTGGTAAGGAAGAGGTCATGGGTTCAATTCCCATCATTGGCTCTAAGGGAAAGAAGAAGTAGTAGTGCAAAAAAAAAGTAGAATTTATAACTAAATTATTAATAACTAAATTTAACAAAAATGGCAAAAGAAAATTTTAATCGTACCAAGCCACACTTGAATATTGGTACTATCGGTCATGTTGACCATGGTAAAACAACCTTAACGGCTGCAATTACAAAAGTATTAGCAGAGGCAAATGGTGGTGAAGTTCGTGATTTTGACACGATTGATAATGCGCCAGAGGAAAAAGAAAGAGGAATTACAATCAACACATCTCATGTTGAATATGAAACAGAGAAAAGACACTACGCTCACGTAGATTGTCCAGGTCACGCGGATTACGTAAAAAACATGGTAACTGGAGCTGCACAGATGGATGGTGCAATTTTAGTTTGTGCTGCAACTGATGGTCCTATGCCTCAAACAAGAGAGCATATCCTTTTAGCAAGACAAGTTGGTGTACCTTCATTAGTTGTGTTTATGAATAAAGTAGACATGGTTGATGATGAGGAATTACTTGAATTAGTAGATATGGAAATTAGAGAATTATTATCTTTCTATGATTATGATGGTGATAATACTCCTGTAATTGCTGGATCTGCTTTAGGTGGATTGAATGGTGATGCAGAATGGACTCCAAAAATTGTTGAATTAATGGATGCTGTTGATTCTTGGATTCCTGAGCCAATAAGAGAAAATGAGAAGCCTTTCTTGATGCCAATTGAAGATGTGTTTACTATTACAGGTAGGGGTACTGTTGCAACTGGTAGAATTGAAACTGGTGTTGCTAATACTGGAGATACTGTTGATATTATCGGTATGGGTGCTGAAAAATTAACTTCTACAGTTACTGGAGTTGAGATGTTTAGAAAAATATTAGATAGAGGTGAGGCTGGTGATAATGTTGGTATCTTATTAAGAGGTATTGAAAAAACAGATATCAAAAGAGGAATGGTAATTTGTAAGCCAGGATCTGTATCTCCACATCAAAAATTTGAAGCTGAGGTTTATATCTTGAAAAAAGAAGAGGGTGGTAGACATACTCCTTTCCATAATAAATATCGTCCACAGTTCTATATCAGAACAACTGATGTTACTGGTGAGATTTTCTTACCTGCAGGAACTGAGATGGTAATGCCTGGTGATAACTTAACAATTACTGTAGAGTTAATTGCTGGTGTTGCAATGAGTGAAGGATTAAGGTTCGCAATCCGTGAGGGTGGTAGAACTGTTGGAGCTGGACAAATTACTAAATTACTTTAGTAACTAAATCATAAGTTTGACAGTTAAAGGAGGGTTGATTTTCAACCTTCCTTTACTGTGTAAACGGGTGTAGCTCAATTGGTAGAGTAGTAGTCTCCAAAACTATTGGCTGGGAGTTCGAGTCTCTCCACCCGTGCGTTTAAAAAGAATTAAGAAAAATGGCAAATAAAGGAACATATATTAAGGAGTCGTATGACGAGTTAATGAATAAAGTGAGTTGGCCAACTTGGTCAGAGTTACAAAGCAGTTCTATTGTTGTTGCTACCGCAACAATAATAATTGCTTTAATTATTTATGTAATGGATCAAGCATTTAGTAATGTGATGAATCTGTTTTATGGTTTATTTTCATAATTAAGAAATGGAGCAAGAAGTAGAAAATATGAAATGGTACGTCCTTAGAGTGATGGGAGGTAAAGAGAATAAAACAGTAACTTTTATCGAGAAAGAAATTGATCGATTAGGTATGCAAGATTTTGTTTCTCAGATATTAGTACCTACTGAAAAAGTTTATCAAATCAGAAACGGTAAGAAAGTGAGTAAAGAAAGAAATTTCTTCCCTGGCTATGTTTTGGTTGAAGCTAATTTAGTTGGTGAGGTTCCTCACATCTTGAAGAATGTTACTAATGTTTTAGGGTTTTTAGGAGCAACTAAAGGAGGTGTACCTGTTCCTATGAGGAAAAGTGAAATTAATAGAATTCTAGGTAAGGTTGATGAAATGGCTCTTACTGATGAAAGTGTTAGTATTCCTTTTGTTGTTGGAGAAACGGTTAAGGTTATTGATGGACCGTTTAATAGTTTCAATGCTGAAATAGAAGGTATTGATGAGCAAAAGAAGAAGTTAAAATTAATGGTAAAAATCTTTGGGAGAAAAACTCCTTTAGAGTTAAATTTTATGCAAGTAGAAAAAATATAATAGTATGGCAAAAGAAATTTCAGCACTTATTAAGTTACAGATTAGAGGGGGAGCAGCAAACCCTGCACCACCAGTTGGTCCTGCATTAGGAGCAAAAGGGGTGAATATTATGGAGTTCTGCAAACAATTTAATGCAAGAACACAAGATAAAGCAGGGGGTATTGTTCCTGTTGTGATTACTGTTTTTGCTGATAAATCATTTGAATTTATCATTAAAACAGCACCTGCTGCTGCACAAATTTTAGCTGCTGCTAAAAAGAAAAGTGGATCAGGTGAGCCAAACAGAGTTAAGGTTGCTACAATTACTTGGGATCAGGTAAGAGCAATTGCAGAAGATAAAATGGCAGATTTAAATGCTTTTAAAGTAGAGTCAGCAATGAAGATGGTAGCTGGTACTGCAAGAAGTATGGGAGTAAATGTTAAGGGAGATTTTCCTTCATAAAAATAAAATTTAAAATAGTTTATAGTAATGGGAACTAGTAAAAACAGAAAAAGTGCTTTGGAAAATATTGATTTGAAAAAATCATACAGTGTAGAAGAAGCTTCAGCAATCATTAAAGATAACGCAAAAGCAAAATTTGATGAGTCTGTAGAATTAGCGGTAAGATTAGGAGTTGATCCTAGACAAGCTAACCAAATGGTAAGAGGTGTTGCTTCTTTACCACATGGTACAGGTAAAAAATTAAAAGTATTGGCTTTAGTTACGGCTGACAAAGAAGCAGAAGCAAAAGAAGCAGGTGCTGATTATGTTGGGTTGGATGAGTATATTAAAAAAATTAAAGAAGGTTGGACGGATATTGATGTTATCGTAACAATGCCTTCAATTATGGGTAAGATTGGTGCTTTAGGTAGAGTCTTAGGGCCTAGAGGATTGATGCCTAATCCAAAATCAGGAACTGTAACTATGGATGTTGCAAAAGCTGTATCTGATGTTAAGAAAGGGAAAATTGATTTTAAGGTAGAGAAGAATGGGATAATTCATGTTTCAGTTGCTAAGGTTTCTTTTGATGCTGATAAGATAGCTGAAAATGCTAACGAATTATTACAGACAATCATTAAGTTAAAGCCTTCAGCTGCAAAAGGTATTTATGTAAAAAGTATTTTCATGTCAAGTACTATGGGTATAGGTGTTGAAATTGATGCTAACTCTTTAGTTTAATAAAATTAGAAAATCGTAAGATGAATAAATTAGAAAAAAATCAAATGATTGAGGTCCTTGACGGGATGCTTAATGAAAATAATAACTTTTATTTAGCTGATATCTCTGGCTTAACTGCTGAAGAGAATAGTGCTTTAAGAAGATTATGTTTTAAAAGAAATGTTTCTTTACAAGTTGTAAAAAACACTCTTTTGAAAAAAGCTTTAGAAAAGAATGAAGCTGACTTTAGTGAATTGTATGATGTATTAGTTGGTAATACTTCAATCATGCAAGCTGAAGCTGGTAATGCTCCTGCTAAAGTGATACAAGAATTTAGAAAAAAGAATGATAAACCAATTTTAAAAGCTGCTCATATTGAGGCATCACTTTATATTGGAGATGAGAACTTAACAGCTCTTGCAGATCTTAAGTCTAAAGACGAATTGATTGGTGATATCATCACATTATTACAATCTCCAGCTAAGAATGTTATCTCGGCTTTACAGTCAGGTGGTAACAAACTTTCAGGAATTGTAAAAGCCTTAGAAGAAAAGGCTTCATAAAGAAGAAATGCTTCCAACATTTAAAATAAATTAAACAAATTAAAACAAAATAAAATGGCAGATTTAAAAAAATTCGCAGAAGAATTAGTTAACCTTACAGTAAAAGATGTTAACGAATTAGCAACTATCCTTAAAGATGAATATGGTATTGAGCCAGCAGCAGCAGTTGCAGTAGCAGGTCCAGCAGCAGCAGGTGGTGGTGAAGCAGCAGAAGAACAAACAGAATTTGATGTTATCTTGAAAGAGTGTGGTCCTACAAAATTAAAAGTTGTTAAAACTGTAAAGGAATTAACAGGTTTAGGATTGAAAGAAGCTAAAGATATTGTTGACAGTGCTCCAAAAGCAGTAAAAGAAGGAGTATCTAAAGATGAAGCTGAAGGAATTCAGAAAGCACTAGAAGAAGCTGGAGCAGTAGTTGAGCTTAAGTAATTTCTTTAAACATTTAAAAGGTTTAAATCTTATGGTAACATAAGGTTTAAACCCTTTCGTTTTTTTATAGAACCCCTTTTTTATAACTAAAACCTAAAGCCTTGGCTAAACAAAATAACACCCAAAGAATTAATTTCGCATCCATAAAAAACTCGGTTAATTTTCCGGATTTTTTGGATGTTCAGCTTAAAAGTTTCCAATCATTTTTTCAGATAGGTACTACCTTAGAAGAAAGAAGAAATGAAGGACTTTACAAAGCATTTGAAGAGCTTTTCCCAATTACAGATTCAAGAAACAATTTCGTTCTTGAATTTATTGATTATACAATTGACCCTCCTAGATATTCTATTGAAGAATGTATTAGTAGGGGTTTAACTTTTAAAGTGCCTTTGAAGGTAAAGTTAAAGTTATATTGTACTGACCCAGAACATGAGGATTTTGAAACTATCGTTCAGGATGTTTATTTCGGAAATATTCCGTTTATGACTCCTAAAGGAAGTTTTGTGATTAATGGTGCAGAACGTATTATTGTTTCTCAATTACACAGATCTCCAGGTGTATTCTTTGGACAAAGTTTCCATTCCAATGGAACAAAATTATACTCAGCAAGAGTAATTCCTTTTAAAGGTTCTTGGATTGAGTTTACTACTGATATAAACAATGTAATGTATGCTTACATTGATAGAAAGAAAAAATTACCAGTTACTACTTTATTAAGAGCTATCGGTTACGAAAGTGATAGAGATATTCTTGAAATATTTAACCTTGCTGATGAAGTTAAGGTTTCTAAAAGTGGATTGAAAAGAGTTGCTGGAAGAAAATTAGCTGCCAGAGTACTTAAGTCTTGGGTGGATGATTTTGTTGATGAAGATACTGGTGAATTAGTACCAATTGAAAGAAATGAAGTGATTCTTGAAAGAGATACTATCCTTGATAAATCACATATTGCTGACATTATAGATTCGGGTGTTGAAACTATTTTATTGCATAAAGATGATGGAAATGCATCAGATCATGCTTTAGTATATAATACTTTACAAAAAGATCCTACTAATTCAGAAGTTGAAGCAGTTCGTCATATATATAGACAATTAAGAAGTGCTGAAGCTCCTGATGATGAAACGGCAAGAGGAATTATTGATAAATTATTCTTCTCTGACCAAAGATATAGTTTAGGACATGTAGGTAGATTTAGAATTAACAGAAGGTTAAAACTAGATATTCCTGAAGATAAAATGGTATTAACTAATGAGGATATTGTATCTATTATTAGTAATCTTATTTCATTGGTTAACTCAAAAGTGGATGTTGATGATATCGATCACTTGAGTAACAGAAGAATTAGAACGGTAGGTGAGCAACTTTCAAACCAATTTAATGTTGGGTTGAGTAGAATGGCAAGAACTATCCGTGAGAGAATGAATGTAAGAGACAATGAGGTGTTTACACCAATTGATTTGATTAATGCAAAAACATTATCTGCAGTAATTAATTCATTCTTTGGAACTTCACAATTGTCTCAGTTTATGGATCAAACAAATCCGTTAGCAGAGGTAACGCACAAAAGAAGAATTTCAGCTCTAGGGCCTGGAGGTTTAACAAGAGAAAGAGCAGGGTTTGAGGTGCGTGATGTTCACTACACACACTATGGAAGACTTTGTCCTATTGAAACTCCTGAGGGACCAAATATTGGACTGATTTCATCTTTAGCGGTATTTGCTAAGATAAATACTTTAGGATTTATTGAAACTCCTTATAGAGAAGTTGAAGAAGGAAAAATTGATATTTCAAAAGCACCAGTTTATAAAAGTGCTGAAGAAGAACAAGAGCAAATAATTGCACAAGCAAATGCTCCACTTACTGAGGATGGTTCGTTTGTAAATGAAAGAATCCAATCGAGAAGTGAGGCAGATTATTTAATTGCTGACCCTAAGAGTGTGACCTTGATGGATGTAGCTCCTAATCAAATTGCATCTATTGCTGCATCTTTAATTCCTTTCTTGGAACATGATGATGCGAATAGAGCATTGATGGGATCGAATATGATGCGTCAAGCAGTGCCATTATTAAGAACAGATGCACCTATTGTTGGTACAGGACTTGAGCCTCATGTTGCTCGTGATTCTCGTACAATGATAAATGCTGAAGGGGAAGGTAAAGTAACTTATGTTGATGCAAATACGATAAAAGTAAAATACACGAAAACTGAGGAAGAAAGATTAGTTACTTTTGATGAGGATGAAAAAACTTATAGTTTAACTAAATTCCAAAAAACAAATCAGAGAACTTGTATTAATATTCAGCCAATTGTTAGGGTTGGAGATAAAGTAACTAAAGGACAAGTATTGTGTGATGGTTATGCTACTGAAAATGGTGAATTAGCAATTGGACGTAACTTAAAAGTTGCCTTCATGCCTTGGAAAGGATATAACTTTGAGGATGCAATTATCTTGTCAGAAAGAGTAGTAAGAGAAGATTTATTTACTTCATTGCATATTGTTGAACATGTTGTTAATGTTAGAGAAACTAAAAGGGGAGCTGAGGAATTAACAGCTGATATTCCTAATATTTCGGAAACTGCAACTAAGGATTTAGATGAACATGGAATGGTAAGAATTGGTGCTCATGTTCAAACGGGTGATATTCTTATTGGTAAAATTACTCCTAAAGGAGAATCTGATCCTACTCCAGAAGAAAAATTATTAAGAGCTATCTTTGGTGAAAAAGCAGGGGATGTAAAAGATGCTTCATTAAAAGTTAAACCTTCTACTCAAGGAGTAATAATTGGTAAATCATTATTCTCCAGAACAGTAAAAGATAGACGTGCTAAATCGGCTGATAAAGAAGAGTTAGAGCGATTAGATGGTGTTTTTGCAAAAGAAGCACATGCACTTAAAAATATCTTAGCAACTAAACTTTACCAAATTATTGGAGGTAAAGCATCTAAAGGAGTTAAGAATATTTTAGGAGAAGAAGTAATTCCTAAGAGTGAGAAATTTACTAAGAAAATGTTATTAGGAGTTGACTTTACTTTGGTTGATCCTTACAAATGGACAGGTAGTCAAGATAACAATACTTTAGTAAACAGAACAATTTCGAATTACTTAATAAAGTATAACGACATTTATGGAGAGCATAGAAGAAAGCGTTTTTCAATTACTATTGGTGATGAATTACCAAATGGAGTATTGCAATTAGCGAAAGTTCAGATTGCTCAAAAGAGAAAAATTAAGGTAGGTGATAAATTAGCAGGTCGTCATGGAAATAAAGGTATTGTATCTCGTGTTGTTAGAGATGAAGATATGCCTTTCTTGGAAGACGGAACGCCAGTTGATATTATCTTGAATCCACTAGGGGTACCATCAAGGATGAACCTTGGTCAGATTTATGAAACTATCTTAGGTTGGGCAGGAGAAGAATTAGGTAAAAAATACTTTACTCCTGTATTTGATGGAGCAAGTATGGATCAAATTAATGCTGAAACTGATGAAGCTGGATTACCAAGATTAGGTCAAACTTATCTTTATGATGGTGGAACTGGTGAGCGTTTTGAACAAACCGCTACTGTTGGTATCATCTATATGCTTAAACTTGGTCACTTAATTGACGATAAGATGCATGCTCGTTCTATCGGACCTTATTCATTAATTACTCAACAACCACTTGGAGGTAAGGCTCAGTTTGGAGGGCAAAGACTTGGAGAGATGGAGGTTTGGGCACTTGAAGGATATGGTGCAGCAAATATCTTACAAGAAATGCTTACCATTAAGTCGGATGATGTAATCGGAAGAGCGAAAGCGTTTGAGGCAATTGTAAAAGGAAAAGAATTACCTACACCAGGTGTTCCAGAATCATTTAATGTATTGCTTCACGAATTAAATGGTTTAGGACTTAAAGTTTCATTTGAATAATATTACTGATGAGAAATACAAAACAGAACAGACAGGCTCAGGACATAAACTCAATTAAAATTAGTTTATCATCTCCTGAAGATATTTTAGGGAAATCATCTGGTGAGGTTACAAAACCAGAAACGATTAATTACAGAACATACAAGCCAGAAAGTGGAGGATTATTTTGTGAAAGAGTTTTTGGTCCTACCAAAGATTTTGAATGCCATTGTGGTAAATACAAAAGAATTCGTTACAGAGGAATTGTATGTGATAGATGTGGGGTTGAAGTAACTGAAAAGAAAGTAAGAAGAGAAAGAATAGGACATATTCAATTGGTAGTTCCTGTTGCACATATCTGGTACTTCCGTACTTTGCCGAACAAAATTGGTTATTTATTAGGACTTCCTTCTAAGAGGTTAGATATGATTATTTACTATGAAAGATATGTAGTAATTAATGCAGGAGAAGATACTTTAAATTCTGAAGGAGAAGCAGTTCAATATTTAGATTTCCTTTCTGAAGAAGAGTATTTAGATATTTTAGATGCTCAGCCATTAGAAAATCAGTATTTAAGTGATACTGATCCTAAGAAATTTGTTGCAAAAATGGGTGCTGATGCTCTCCATGATTTGTTAGCAAAAATTAATTTAGATGAATTGTCATATAAATTAAGAGATCAAGCAGCTCATGAAACTTCACAACAAAGAAAAACTGAGGCGTTAAAGCGTTTACAGATTGTTGAATCTATGCGTGAGGGTCAAAAGCATACTGAAAATAGACCTGAATGGATGATAATTAAAGTTATTCCTATTATTCCACCAGAATTAAGACCATTAGTTCCATTGGATGGAGGTCGTTTTGCAACTTCTGATTTGAATGATTTGTACAGAAGGGTAATCATCAGAAATAACAGGTTAAAAAGATTAATGGAGATTAATGCTCCAGAGATTATCTTGAGAAATGAAAAAAGAATGTTACAGGAATCTGTAGATGCTCTTTTTGATAATTCAAGAAAATCATCAGCTGTAAAAGCTGATGGTAAAAGACCATTAAAATCATTATCTGATTCCTTAAAAGGGAAACAAGGTAGATTTCGTCAGAATTTATTAGGTAAAAGGGTAGATTATTCTGCTCGTTCGGTAATTGTTGTAGGACCAGAATTAAACTTACACGAGTGTGGAATACCTAAGGATATGGCAGCTGAACTTTACAAGCCATTTATCATCAGAAAACTGATTGAAAGAGGGATTGTAAAAACTGTAAAATCTGCTAAAAAAATTATTGATAGCAAAGAACCTGTAGTTTGGGATATTTTGGAAAATGTGATGAAAGGACATCCAGTTTTATTGAACAGGGCTCCTACACTTCACAGGCTTGGTATTCAGGCTTTCCAACCTAAATTGATTGAAGGGAAAGCAATTCAATTACACCCATTAGCTTGTGCGGCCTTTAATGCCGATTTTGATGGGGATCAAATGGCGGTACACTTACCATTAGGTGCTGCTGCAATTTTGGAAGCTCAAGTGTTAATGTTGGCTTCACACAATATTTTGAATCCTGCAAACGGATCTCCTATTACTGTGCCTTCACAGGATATGGTGCTTGGTTTATATTATATGACTAAGCAGAAGCGTACAATTGGTGACGATAAAGTGAAAGGTGAAGGAATGACTTTCTATTCTTTGGATGAGGTGAAGATTGCTTACAATGAAAAGCAAGCTGATTTGCACGCAATGATTAGAATAAGAGTTACGGATACTAAAGGAAAAACTTCATTAATTGACACAACTATTGGTAGAGTTTTATTTAACGAATATGTACCTGAAGAGGTAGATTTTGTAAATGAACTGTTAACTAAAAAAGCGTTAAGAGATATTATTGGTGATGTACTAGAAACATGTGGTGTTGCTCGTACTGTCCATTTCTTGGATGCAATTAAAACGATTGGTTTTGATATGGCATTTAGAGGTGGATTATCCTTTAATCTTGGTGATGTAATTGTTCCTGAAGAAAAAGTAGGATTAATTGCTGAAGCTCACGAAAAAGTAGCGGAAATTAAGGGTAACTATTCAATGGGTTTCATCACGAATAACGAAAGATATAACCAAGTAATTGATGTTTGGACAAATACTAATGCACGATTGACTGATACAGTTATGAGAAACATTAGTACCGACAAACAAGGATTTAACTCTGTATATATGATGCTTGATTCTGGCGCAAGGGGTTCTAAGGAACAAATTCGTCAGTTATCTGGTATGAGGGGATTAATGGCTAAACCTAAAAAATCGGGTGCTCATGGAGAATCAATTATTGAAAATCCAATTACAACTAACTTTAGAGAGGGACTTTCAATTTTGGAATACTTTATCTCGACTCACGGGGCGAGAAAAGGACTTGCAGATACGGCACTTAAAACGGCAGATGCAGGTTACCTTACAAGAAGATTAGTTGATGTAGCACAAGATGTTATTGTTACTGAATTCGATTGTGAGACACTAAGAGGATTAGAAACTTTTGCATTGAAGAACAATGATGATATTGTTGAATCTTTAAGTGATAGAGTTTCAGGTAGAGTAAGTTTACATGATATTCATCATCCAAAAACTGAAAAGTTAATGGTTGCTTCATCTGATATGATTACAGCTACTGTTGCTAAAGAAATTGAAGCTGCAGGAATTGAAATGGTGGAAGTTCGTTCAGCATTAACTTGTGCTACTCGTAGAGGTATTTGTGTTAAATGTTATGGTAAATCATTATCAACTAACAGAATGGCGCAAGTAGGTGAAGCGGTTGGTGTTGTTGCTGCCCAATCAGTTGGTGAGCCAGGTACACAGCTTACTCTTAGAACCTTCCATGTTGGGGGTACTGCATCTAGGTCAGAGGTTGAATCATCTATCACTATTAAGAAAGATGGTAGATTAGAAATTGAAGATTTAAGAACAGTAAAGACAACTAATAAGGACGGTAATAAAATTGAAATTGTAATTAGTAGATCGGCTGAAACTAGAGTAATTGATGATAAGAATGGAGTTATCCTTTCTACAACAATTGTTCCTTACGGTTCAACTATATTTATTAAAGAAGGTGCTGTTAAGAAAGGTGATATTGTTTGTGAGTGGGATCCGTATAATGCTGTAATTGTTTCGGAGATTGCTGGTAAGGTAGAGTATATGGATATTGAAGAAGGTGTTTCTTACCGTACTGAATCTGATGAGCAAACTGGTCACCAGGAAAAAGTAATTATTGATAGTAGAAATAGAAAAATTTCTCCTTCTATTACAATTGGTGATAAAAACTATAGTGTTCCTGTAGGTTCTCACATTGCGGTTGATGATGCAAGTAAGATTAAAGCAGGTGCTATTTTAGCTAAGATTCCTAGGTCAGCAGGTTCTTCTGGGGATATTACTGGGGGACTTCCAAGAGTAACAGAAATGTTTGAGGCAAGAAATCCTTCTAATCCAGCAGTAGTTTCTGAAATTGATGGTTCGGTTGCATTCGGAAAAATTAAAAGAGGAAACAGAGAGGTTATTATTACTTCTAAGAATGGAGAAGAGAAAAAATACTTAATCAAATTAGCTAAGCACATTTTAGTACAAGAAAATGATTACGTAAAATCAGGTACTCCACTTTGTGATGGTATTATTACTCCTGCTGATATTTTAGCAATTAAAGGTGTAGTTACAGTACAACAATATATTGTAAACGAAATTCAAGATGTATATCGTTTGCAAGGGGTGAAGATTAACGATAAGCACTTTGAGGTATTGGTAAGACAAATGATGCGTAAAGTGAAGATTTCTGATTCAGGTGATACTTATTTCTTAGAAAACTCATTAGTAGGAAAAGAGAAGTTTAATGAGCAAAATGATAAGATCTTTGGTATGAAATATATTGAAGAAGCTGGTGATTCTGAAGACTTAAAAGTGGGGCAAATTGTATCACAAAGAGAGTTAAGAGAAGAGAACTCAAGATTGAAGCGTAAGGATATGAAAGAAGTAGAAGCTAGAGATGCAGTTCCTGCAGTATCTATTCCTGTTCTTCAAGGAATTACAAGAGCTTCATTACAAGTTGATTCTTGGATTTCAGCTGCATCATTCCAGCAAACTACTAAAGTACTTAATGAGGCTGCAATTAATGCTAAGCGTGACCATTTAATCGGATTGAAAGAGAATGTAATTATTGGTAAGAAAATACCAGCAGGTACTGGATTAGTTCAAGCTGCCGATACAGTTGTTGGTTCGCAAGTTGAGTACGATAAATTAATGAATCCTGATACTGAAGAAGTAGTAGCTGAAGAAGTAGTAGTTGAAGCAACTGAAACTTCAGTAAAAGAGTAAAACTATAATTATGTCAGAGGAAAAGAAAAAAGAAGGACTAAACATTGAGCTTACTGAAGAAGTAGCTGAAGGGACGTATAGCAACTTGGCAATTATCAATCATTCTCCATCAGAGTTTGTGGTTGATTTTATCCAAATGATGCCAGGAATTCCTAAAGCAAAAGTAAAATCGAGAATTATTCTTACACCTCAACATGCTAAGCGATTAATGAAGGCACTTGCTGATAATGTAAGTAAATTTGAATCTCAGCATGGTGAAATTAAGGATATTGATCCTGCTGCTGGAATCCCAATTAATTTTGGAGGACCAACACCAATGGCATAATTCATAAACTTTATAAAACTAAAAAAGCCTGCAATTTGCAGGCTTTTTTTATGTTCAATATTTTGATTTTCCTTATCCTAAGTAAGGATACTTGTAATCAGTAGCTGGTACAAATGTTTCTTTTATTGTTCTTGGAGAAACCCATCTCAATAAATTTAAGATTGATCCTGCCTTGTCATTTGTTCCTGAACCTCTAGCACCACCAAAAGGTTGTTGCCCAACAACAGCACCCGTTGGCTTGTCGTTTATGTAGAAGTTTCCTGCTGCATTTTCTAAGGCTTTAGTCGCATATTCAGCAGCATACCTATCTACTGATAAAATAGCTCCCGTCAAGGCATATTCTGATGTGTTATCTACTAGTTCTAATGTTTCTTCCCACTTATTAGCATCATATACATAAATAGTCATTACTGGTCCGAATACTTCCTCTACCATAGTTTTGAACTTAGGATTAGTGGTTACAATAATAGTTGGCTCAATAAAGTACCCTACTGATTTATCATAATTACCACCAGCAATAATCTGGGCATCATCAGCCGTTTTTGCAAAGTCAATGTAAGATGAAATACTATCA
>Ga0308011_10000992_pt1 | contig 13550 bp, 10 predicted proteins | sample Neamet177_FD_203144 | JGI IMG/M metagenome (GOLD analysis project Ga0308011, IMG submission 203144) | Marine microbial communities from water near the shore, Antarctic Ocean - #177 | ecosystem: Environmental > Aquatic > Marine > Unclassified | place: Southern Ocean | collected 2014-07-25 | reverse complement strand
CCCGGGCCGTGATGACCAACTTGACATCGTCAGGAACGGTGAAAGTTGTCCGGAAGTAGGCAGTGTAACGTTCTCCGCTGGCCGGTGTGGTCAGGGTGGTGCCGTGAATGATGGCTTGGTGGCAGCAGCGCTTAACAATACATCACCGGGGACCTTTGATGCTTCGGTGGGAGGAAGAAACCCTCTCTACTCCGACGATGTCCCGGCAGCAGAGATTTTTGACCCAGTTTCGGGGGCAACATACACGAATTTATTCTCACTCGATGCGACTTCGGCAAATTCACAACTGGGCACTGAAAGATCCTGCCGGCATTCCACGAACTATTCCTCTTTATGAAGCGTCTTCTTCCACTTTTCCTTGCCGTCGCGGCTCTTGGTTCCCTCTTTCTCGCCAATGGCCAGGAAAAGGAACCTTCGTCAGCCGAACCTGTTCGCCCCCTCAAGGCTCTCTTGATTGCCGGTGGTTGCTGCCACGATTACGTCAAGCAGCACGAAATCCTCTTCAAAGGCATCCAGGAACGCGCCAACGTCCGAGTTGATGTCGTCTGGACGCGCGACAGGTCGACCAACCCACCGCTCCCAATTTACGACAACCCCGATTGGGCGAAGGGGTACGACATCATCATTCACGATGAATGTGCGGCTTCCAACAAGGATCTCAAGGTGATGGAGAACATTCTCAATGTGCACAAAACCATCCCGGCGGTCCACCTCCATTGCGCGATGCATTCCTTCCGCAATGGCACCGATAAGTGGCCCAAGCACCTTGGCCTCCACTCAACCGGGCACGGTCCGCAGAAACCCCTCGAAATTGCTTATACCAACCCCGAGCATCCCATCACCAAACCCCTCGAAGATTGGGTCACCAAGAACGAAGAGCTTTATAACAATCGCAAAATCTACGACGCTGAACCCCTCGCTTTTGCGACCCAGAAAAACGGCGATCGCGAAAGTTCCGCGATTGTCGCCTGGACCAACACCAAGCAGGGAGCTCCTTCATTTTCCACCACCATTGGGCACAACAACGATACGGTCGAAGATCCCCGCTATCTTGATCTTGTCACTCGTGGGCTTCTCTGGGCTGCCGGGCAACTCAACGACGACTACCTGAAGCCCTACACCGGCTCCAATGTCATTTCGGAGATGGGTGTTAAGGCCAAGAAGGTAGAGACCGTTTTCAGCGATCCTCCCAAGGATGCCGTAAAAGTGAAACTCACCGCTTCTTCCACTCAAACTAGCGATAGTCACTACCCTTGGAAAGCCATCGATGGCGACGAAAAAACCCGCTGGACTGCCAACGGAGAAAATCACCCCGCTTGGCTTCAACTGGAATTTGAGAATCCCGCGACCGTAACTTCCGCAGAGATTTTCTGGGAGGTCCGCAACCAGTGGTATCACTACAAAATCGAAACCTCTCTCGACGGTAAGATCTGGGCCATGGCTTACGATGGCTCCAGGAATCAGCGCAAATCTGATACCAAAGACACTTTCAACGCCCAAAATATCAAGTTTCTCCGCGTCACCACCCTCGGACAGGAATCTGGCAAATGGCCCGCATTTTGGGAACTCCGCCTCACTGGTGAAAAAGGACTGCTGAAGCTCTTCCCCGTTCTCGATAAAAAGGCAGCCGCTCAGGTCAAATCTGCGGGCGCAGTTTTGGGCAAAGGCTTCGAGAAATCCGGTAACATCAAGCCCTTCATCCCCAAGCTCACTCCCGAGGAGGAAGCGGCCATTCTTAAGGATGCTTCCGTTCCCGAGGGCTTCGAGATGACTCTTTTCTCCTCGTGGCAAACCGCCAACTATCCCGTCTATGTCGCTGCTTCCCCCGGTGGGGATCTTTATGTCTCGTCTGATGGCAACGGCTCCCTCGGCCGTCAGGCTCACCGTGGCCGCGTTCTCCGCCTCCGCGATACCGATCAAGACGGCCGCGCCGATCAAGTCACCGAGTTTGTCCGCGACATCGATTCTCCACGCGGACTCATTTGGGATCACGACCGACTCTATCTCCTCCACCCGCCGCACATCTCGGTCTTCTTCGATCGCGATCACGATGGCGTCGCCGAGGAATCAAAACGCCTCATCTCCGACATCGCCTTCGGTTTCAAGGACCGCCCTGCCGACCACACCACCAACGGTCTCGAATTGGGCATTGATGGTTGGATCTATATCGCGGGTGGGGACTTCGGTTTCATGAATGCCACCGGCACCGATGGTCGGACCTTGCAACACCGTGGCGGCGGCGTGATCCGCTTCCGACCCGATGGCTCCGGCCTCGAGATTTTCTCAACCGGCACCCGCAACATTCTCGGAACCCCCATGTCGCCCACTCTCGACATGTTCGCTCGCGACAATACCAACGATGGTGGTGGCTGGGACGTTCGTTTCCACCACTTCACCGGCCTCTCCGATCACGGATACCCGCGCCTTTATAAGAACTTTGAGAAAGAGCACATCCAGCCCCTCGCCGACTACGGTGGAGGTTCTGGCTGCGGTTCCGTCTACATCCACGAGCCCGGCTTTCCCGATGAGTGGAACAAGGCTCCCTTCACCTGCGACTGGGGTAAGGCCGGCCTTTTCCGCCACACCGTGCAACCCTATGGGGCTACTTTTAAGGAAAGCGCCGCACCTGAGAAATTCATCAAAGTGACCCGCCCCACCGATGCCGACGTCGATGGTATGTCTGCCGTCTATCAAGCCTCCTGGAAAGGCCCCGCCACCTTCGGGTGGGCCGGACCGGACCAAGGCTACATCGTCCGCGTGACGCCCAAGGGTTACAAGCCCAAGCCGCTGCCGGATTTAGAAAAAATGACCAACGTGGAACTTGTCAAGGCCCTCGAATCGCCTTCCCACATCCGCACCCTCGCTGCCCAAAGAACTCTCCTGCGAAGGGAAACCGACCCCCAAATTCCCGCCTTACTCCGAAGCTTTGTCTTGGATAAAAGCGAATCGCTAGAATCCCGGATTGCGGCGATATCCATCCTCAATAAAGGATATCCGGACAGACTTCCAATTGCTCTCCCGAGCTTAGGTGAACACCCTGAAATTCAACCCTACCTCCTCCGGGCACTGGGGGATCGAGATGAAGCGGCCCTTGCGAAAGCAGCTCCCCTTATCCAGGCCTCTCTCAAAAACGGATCTTCGAAGGTCGTGTTGGAAGCGATGGTCGCAGCCGCACGAACGAGATACCTCGAGGCAGCTCCATACATCTCCAGATACCTTGCCAATACCGACCCTGTCATCCGCCATACCGCCTACCGAGCCTTGGCAAAAATGTCCGCACATGAAGCGGCGTTTTTCATGATCGATTCCGACGATGAAATGACCCGCAAAGCGGCCGCCTGGGCACTCATGCGGATGCACAAAGTCGAGGTCGTTGACGCATTGATCAAGCGTCTCACTTCTGAGAAATCCCTCGAGAAACGCCGGCCGCTTCTTTCCACCCTCGCCCGTCTCTATTACAAGGACGGCGAGTGGAAGGGCGATTCCTGGGGCACCCGGCCCGACACCCGCGGGCCCTATTACCAACTCGCGACCTGGGAGCAATCCGAACGCATCCTCACCACCTTGAAGGCGATTCTCGATAATGCTCCCGCCGCGGAAGCGGCCTTCATCCTCACCAAGTTCAACAAGAATCGCATCCCTGCCAACGATGCCCTCGACCGTATCATCGACCTCGCGCTCAAGGACGACAAACTCATTCCTGTTGCGATCACTCAGATTGCGTCAGCGAGCAGCATCCCCGAGCGCGCCCTTCCACTCGTCATCAAAGGTGCTCAAACTTTCGAGTCCGGCCCCGCTGCTCATTCCGATGCCGTGAAAATTCTCGTGCAGACCGACCACCCCGAAGTCGTCGCGGCCTCTATTCAAGCCCTCATCAACATCAGCAAGGTGAAAGGGGCTGGCAAACAATCCGGAGCTGCTCGGAATCATTTTCTCAAGGCACCCAAGCTTGAGAACCATCACCTCGCTCTCGAAACATTGGTCGCTGAGAAGGCCGGCACTCCGGAAGGAAACTGGGCCGCCATGGCCGTGATCCAGCTCGCCTCCCGGAAGGGTGGCTCGCCCGAGTCACGTGAGATGTCGCAGAAGGCGATCGACAAAGGTTGGTCTGATCCGAAGCAGAAGATCGCCTTCATGAATGCCGCTCGCGATCTTCGTAGCCCGCTCATCAACGACCGCATCCGGGTTGCTCTGAGTGACCCCGACAAAGCAGTCGCGAAGGCCGCGAAGGATGCTGCCGGGCGCTTGAAAATCCAAGCTCCCGAAGCCGATAGAACTCCCAAGATCGCCACTCTCAAACCAGCGGAGGCCTTAAAGAAAGTCACCGCTCACAAGGGGGATATTTCACTCGGTCAAGCGGTCTTCGCGCGAGCCACCTGCAATGCCTGCCACACTGTTTCGCAGAACGAAAAACAGAAGGGACCTTACCTTGGCAACATCGCGGAAACCTATCGTCGTAACGAACTCGCCGAATCCATCTTGGTTCCCAACAAAACGATTGCCCAGGGATTTGCAACGAACGTCTTCAGTTTGAAGGACGGAAAATCCTTCGTGGGGTTTGTCACTGACGAAGCCGGGGACACCGTCTCGATCCGCGACATCGCCAGCACGGAACACCGCTTCAAGAAATCTGAAATCAAAGACCGTTCGACGCTCCCGACTTCGCTCATGCCTCCGGGGCTCATGGCCGGATTCACCGTCCACGAAATGGCGAGCCTCCTCGACTACCTCGAGTCGTTGGTGAAAAAATAAGGAGCGTGGGCATCTTATCGATGCTCCTTACGTCTGATGTTTGACGAGTGAGGCAAGGGGCAGGATGCCGTCGTGGGCCCAGAGAGCAGGTGGTGATTGGGCTTGGCCGAGGGGGAAGATCCTCGGAGAGGGGAGGTCGGCGCGCTTTGTAAAGGGATGGAGACCTATCCCAGAGAGATGTGGCATTGAACGAAAATCCGAGGGCGAGGGGCGAAGGAAGACGGTGCGGTTTCCGGGGGAGAGGGAGAGATTTTGGGAGTCGTTATAAATGATTGTCCAGGCGGTTGAGCCCGGGCTTTCCCAAAGAGCGTGAGCTTCGGGATCTTGGGCGATGAGGTAGCGGGTTTCTTCGCGGAGATTGGTGATGGCTCCGGCTTCGGAAAGTGAAAGGGGGCCGCGCGGGCGATTCTTTTCGAAGTCGGTCATTGCTTGGGCAAGGATGGGGCCGAAGGCGCGTGGGTCGTTGAGAAAGATGGTTTGAAGAGAAAGGCAGCCTTGCTGGTTGAAGAGGCCGATGTCTTTGGAGGCAAGGCGGGCGGCATCGGGCGAGGGGTCGTCAATGATGGCGATGCCGAGACGATGACCGTGGCCGACGAAGGGAGTTTCGAGCGGACAGAGTTGCTGGAAATGGCGGATGGTTTGATCGGAACCGAAGACAACGAGGGCTTCGGCCTCGGGAATCCAGTGGTCGGGGAGGTCGTGGGAGATCTCTACGAATTCTTCAATTCCGGGCGGGAATTGGAAATCGAGAAGAACTTGCGAGGGAAGCTTGAGTCGATTGTGGGCACCGAGGAGAATGCCGTTGAGGAGAGTTTGATAGGCGGCATGGGGTGTGTTTCCGCTGATGATGTGAACGATGGATTTGGGGAGGCGGCTTGTCGGAGCGCAGGCCTCCCGGGAAAAGGTCGTTTTGAGATCTTTACGGGTGAATTTTCCAGTGAACGGCTCAAATTCGTCTGCCACGGAAAGAAGAAGGTCGATACGATCGGAGGAGTTCATGACGAGAGAGCGTGGTCGATGGTTCGTGAGCATCCTCTGGGGAGAGCGCCGGGATCACGGCCAATCAGGGTGAAGGATCCGTCCTGATGACGAATGGCAAAGTCTTGGGTCCGAATTGCTGAGACACTGTGAAGGTTGGCGAGGTCGTGAATGACCAGGTATCCGGTTTCGCCCGCTGCAACTTCTTGATTGGTTTCGGGGTCCAGAATACGCGCGCGGCACCATGCCGGGAACACGTGACGGCCATTTGGTCCTGTAGCGTAGGCCTGGCTGGAGAGCTCGGTCATGCCATATTCATTATGGATTTGATCCGCCGGGATGTTGAAGAAGCTGGAAAGGTCGGAGTAGAATTCTGATTTCGAGAGGGAGTGCGAGGCCCCTTTGTAACCTCCTGTTTCGAGGAGTTGGGAGCCAGCGGGGAGGGGGAGAGGGCCGAGGGTTTCCATGAAGTGAAGGAAGGCCAGGGCCGTGCCCATGAGGAAGATCGGGTGGTCGTTTTTCAACTCCTCAATGAGCGGCGAGAGGTGGAATTTGGATTCGCGAAGAAGGAAACGTGAGTCATCGCCCGAGTTAAGATGGGCAAACATGTGGCTTAGCGAAGACTGCGGATTTTCGAGGTTCGAGGGAGCAAGGAAGAAGGTGGTGAGTTCCGGCAAAGTCCACCCTTCGGCGATGGCGTGTTCGTAGAAATCGGTGTCTGGAAAATGATGAGCTCCCCGCTCTTCGGTGGTGGTGCCGGAAGTAAGGAAGGTGGTCTCGATTGGGGCGCCGCAAGTCAGAGGGAAGTCGGCAAGTTTGAAGGAGGAAGTGGGGACAGCGGGGATATTTTGCCAGGTTGAAACTGATTTGGGAGTCTGCTCCAAGGATTTCGCGAAGGCCCTATAGGGGTGGTTGTGCTCGAATTGATAGCGAAAAACGGCGATGGCAAGAGGAGTGAATTCGCTTGGGGCCGGCTTGGTCAGAAAGGAATCAAGCCGCTCGATTAGGTCGGATTTTTGCATAAATCGGTGCTTAAGTCGGTCGGATTCAGGCATTTCGGAGTGGGTGACGGCTTGACAAGAGGGCCAAAGGCCGCGAAGAGTTTGTAGTCGGCTTGATTATAGGGCGACAACGAAATATCCCCAACTCCAACTGATTTTGAAAATCATGTTTTCTCTCAAGCATCTCATCGGGCTCGGCTTGTCCAGCCTTGTGTTCACAAGCTGCGGGTCGTTCGCTCCTGCAAATGAACCTGAGTATCCTCTTCTTAACACCAACCACATTCTCGACGCAGCTCTGGTAGCTCGTATCAAGGCCAATGAAGAGGCGGCCGCCCGCCGTGCTGCGCTGAAGAAAAAGAATGAGGAAGAAACAGTAAAGACGACGACCGATCCTCCCGATGTTCTTAAAAAGGATCCGGTGAAGCCCAAGAGTAAGTATCGCACTGCTGTTGCGATCCCGGGAAAGCCTGGCTTCGTTTTCAACCCTTGGACCAATAAGGCGGTGGATGTCCGCGGCGTCCCCGGAGGAATGCTGGTGCGCGATCCGAACGATGGTAATCCTGACCACAAATTCCGCGTTCCCTAAGCGGGATAAATAATCTATCTTGATGCCGGATTTTCGAGAGGGAATCCGGCATCTTTTTTCCCGAATCACATGATGATTTCCCGAATCACCATTTTAGGCCCCGGACTTCTCGGAGGGTCTGTGGGGCTTGCTGCCCGGGCTTCCGGTTACCAGGTCACCCTCTGGGGAAGGAATCCTGACCGCGTTGAGGCGACTCGTGCCCTCGGCCTAGATGCGACAACAGATTTGGCTGAGGTAGTGGGGCAAGCCGATCTTGTCGTTCTGGCAGTGCCTGTGGGGGTGATGCCCCACCTTGCTGAAAAGGTGAAACCTCATCTAAGGGCGGGGGCTTTGATCACCGATGTCGGAAGTGTGAAGTCCCTTCCCCACAAGATGGCCGGGGAATACGAGCTTCCGTTCATTGGAAGTCATCCCATGGCTGGTTCAGAGCAAACTGGGATCGAAGCAGCCCGTAAGGATCTTTTGAACGGGGCGGCTTGTATTCTGACCAATGATCAAGGATGTCCAGACTCTGAAGTGAAGGCTCTCGGAGAGTTTTGGGAGAAATTGGGATGCCGGGTTTCTTTTATGACCGCTGCCGATCATGACCGAGCGGTCGCCCGGATCAGCCATCTTCCCCACGCGATGGCCGTGGCAACGGCCTCGGCTGCCCTGCGCTCTCCGGAGGATGAAGATTTGGCCGCCGGAGGCTACCGGGACACCACCCGGGTGGCTTCCGGTGACCCTGCGATGTGGGCTGAAATCATGGTGGAGAATCGTGAGGCGCTCACGACAGCTCTGGAGGATGCGCAAAACGAGATCCGAGAGATGCTTGATCACCTCGCGAATTCGGACAAGAAAGGGCTCCAAGATTATCTCGCGGAGGTGAAGCTCCGAAAAGAGAATCCTGATTCATCCTCATGAGTGAGACCATCAAAGTTAGTCCGCTAAAAAAAATCTCCGGTGAACTTGCCGTCCCTGGTGATAAGAGCATGTCACACCGCACCGCCATCCTGGCCGGACTTTCCGACGGAACCTGTTTTGTGGAGAATTTTCTCCCGAGTGAGGATTGCGTTAATACCTTGCGTGCCATGGGTCAACTTGGCGTCCGCTATGATGTTGAGAAGGGGACGAAAGACCGTCCGATTGATCTCACCATCCATGGATGCAACGGAGAGCTTCAGGCTCCCAAAGCTGAACTGGATTGTGGCAACTCGGGCACGGGAATGCGCCTACTCGCCGGGGTTTTGGCTGCGCAGAAATTTGACAGTGTGCTGGTTGGGGATGCTTCGCTTTCCAGCCGACCAATGGGCCGTATTATTAAACCACTTGCGGAAATGGGGGCGCAGTTTGAGACTAGGGGAGGCAACCCCGGTTGCGCTCCGCTTCATATTACCGGCGGGGAACTCAAATCGATCACCTATGAAATGCCGATGGCCAGTGCCCAGGTTAAAAGCGCAATCCTCCTCGCGGGAATGTTTGCTCCTGACAAGACAACGGTCATTCAGCCGGCGATCAACCGTGATCATACCGAGCGCCTTCTCAATTCCTTTGGCGTTCGTGTGAAAACCGAAGGGAATCACATTTCGATCTACGGTGGACAAAAAGTCCGTTCCCGCGACCTCGTGATTCCCGGGGACATCTCCAGCGCAGCTTTTTGGATCGTGGCGGCGGCGTGCGTTCCCGGCTCACGACTGCTCATCAAAAACGTGGGTCTTAATCCCACCCGCACCGCTTTACTCGACGTTCTTATTCGCATGGGCGCTCATATTAAGGACCATGTCCAACATGAGGATGGTGGGGAACCCCGCGGTAATATCGAGATTATCGGTCGTCAACTTGAAGGAACTGAAATTAAACGTGAAGAAGTTCCAAATCTCATCGATGAAGTCCCAATCCTTGCTGTCGCCGGTGCGCTGGCCGAGGGGGAGATGACGATTCGCAATGCTGCTGAGCTCCGCGTTAAGGAAACGGATCGGATCGACACCACGACCGAGAATCTTCGTTTCATGGGAGCCGATGTTGAAGAGTTCAAAGACGGAATGGTGATTACCGGTGGCCAGAAGCTTAAGGGAACTGTTTTGGATAGCCATGGAGACCATCGCATTGCTATGGCCTTCGCGATTGCTGGCCTGTTGGCGGAGGAGGGTAACACCACCATCGAGAACACCGCTTGCGTGGCGACTTCCTACCCAACCTTTTCCCAGCACCTCCAAGAAATTTGCAAACGATGAGTCAGATCCACCGCGCTGTCGCGATAGACGGCCCCGCTGCCTCGGGCAAGAGTACTGTCGCCCGACGTCTCGCAGCTTCCCTCGGCCTAATTATGGTCAATTCCGGTGCCATGTACCGCGCCGTGACCTGGCAGATTTTGCAGGATGGAGTCGATCCTTCCGATGCCGATGCCGTCATCCGGGCTCTTGAAGGAATGGAGATCGGGTGCGGGATTGAAGACGGACTCTCGACAATCGCCATCAAGGGACGTCATTTGACGACTGAAGTTCGCGAACCCCAGGTGAATGACGCTGTTTCAAAGGTCGCTTCGATCCCCGAGGTCCGCGAGCGCCTTGTCGAAATGCAGCGGGAATATCTCACGGACAATGATGTCGTGATGGAAGGTAGGGATATTGGCTCTGTGGTGTTCCCGGATTCTCCCTTCAAGCTCTACATTGATGCTTCCGAGGAGGTTCGTGCCGCCCGGCGTTCCAAGGACGGTGAGGCTGATGCTGTTGCGAAACGCGATGCCCAGGACCGCCAAAGAAAGGCCTCTCCGCTCAAGATTTCCGAGGGCGCCATTGTGATTGATTCCTCCCATCTGACCATTGATGAGGTGGTTGGGGAGGCACGAGAAGCTCTCATTAAACTCGGCTGGGACGACTAAATGAAAACTACCTATTGGATTGGACACACCATCTTTCGGGCTGCAGCGAAGGCATTTTTTCGCTATCAGGTTGTGGGTCGGGAGAAGCTAAGTCAGGACGGGCCTGTTCTGATTGCCGCGAATCATGAGAGTTTTCTAGATCCTCCGCTCGTTGGGGTGGCTTATGATGATTCGGTTTACTACCTGGCTCGGAAGACTCTTTTCAAAGGCCCGACCAAGTGGCTTTACCCGCGTTGGAATGCCATTCCCATTGATCAAGACGCTCCCGATATGAGTGGCTTGAAAAAGATCATCAAGATCCTTCGAAGTGGCGAACAGGTGGTGGTTTTTCCAGAGGGTTCTCGGACGCTGGATGGAAAGCTACAATCAGGAGAAGCAGGCGTGGGGCTGATTGCAGCCAAGAGTAACGCAGTCATTCAGCCGGTCCGGATTTTTGGGGCCTTCAAGGCTCTTCCATGTGGAAGCGGGCGATTGCGCTTTTATCCCATCACGATTGTTGTGGGGGATCCCATCCGCCTGACCCCAGAGGAACGAAGAGCCAAGGGGCGCGAGGCTTATCAGGCCATCGCGGACCGGATTATGGGCGAGATCGCAAAAATTAAACAGCCATCCGAAAGCTGGTAGGCTGTCACTTCGAGCTGGACTGGATCCCCGACAGCGGGGGAATTTTGAACGGAATGGTTGTCAGTTCGCACTAAAATGTTGATAGTTCCCGTGGCTTTATCGCTTATCCCCTCAATCCATGAATCTTCAAATTCAATGCCCCAAGTGCACAAAACGATTCACCGTGCATGAAGATCTCGCCGGCAAAACAGTCGAGTGTGGCGCATGCGATCATCGTTTTCCCGTGAAATCGGAATCGATTATTGTGGAGCGCGCGAAATTTTACCCGGGGGAGAATAAGAGTGAGGACTTTCTGAATCGCTTGGGGAAGAAATCGGCAACTGATGGCAGTGGAGACGGAGGGACCCCTGTTACCTCTGCTTCAAGTCCTCAGGTTGATGCCATCATGCCGTCATCAGCCGGGCAAAACATTGCTGCTGCCAGCGGGGCGACTTTTATTATTCTTTACAGTTTGGTCTTCTTTTTAGGGACTTCAACCGGTGGTCTTTTTCAAGACATCACCATGGACAAACGCCTGATTTTGGGCGGGTTTGTCGGTATCATTAGTGTGGGACTTGTTTTATTTGGAGCCAAGAACTGGAGGGTTCGGGCTGCGCTGGGCGGTCTTTTACTTCTTGCCGGGCTTTTTGCGCTCATTTTTATCCGGCCAGTCCACACGACACCAGAGGTTGAGGATGACGTTCGGAATTCCGTAGAGGCCGAGATCAAAGTTGAAGAGGATCCTACCGTTGAAGAGAGCCTCAAGAGTAAGGTCGGCTATGCCGCAATCGAGAAGAAGGTCCAGGCAATGGGCGAACGCTTCAACGAGGACGGAGCTGAGTATGTCGTAAGTATTTTTGTTGAAGGGCTCACCGGGAGTCAGTTCATCGAGGTCGAGAATTATATCAAAGATGTTCTGTCCATTCCCCCCACCGAGGGAGTCAACCTATATAAGCGGAACGGTGAAAGGGACAGCTTGATCGTGATTTCTGGCATAAAGCTCGATTTCGATACTGTCATTCGTCATTGCGACCCACGCCTTGGCCGTGCGACCTCGTATCCCGAGCTTCGTTTGATTGATCTTAAGATGTCCGCTTCCCTATTTTCGAAGCCCAGTGATGATTTTCAAAAGAAGCTGAGCGACAGAGCTCATCCGGAATTCTTCTCGGTGAATTTGGACGAACTGCGGTCACTGACGCCCGGCCGTGTCAAGGATGCCGTGGCGAGGCTCTCTTCGATTGTAGATGTGGAATTGAGGTACGAAGAACCCATTATTAGGGAATTTTTGGATATTCTGGTCTCCAAGAATGATCCCATTCTACTCTCTGACCTTGGGAAAGCTCTCCGTATCTGGGCCGGGGGGAACAAAGCCTGTGTCGATACTGTCTCCCGCAAGGTCACTAAGTTACTCGATGGGAAGGACATTGTTCCGGAATCGTTGATCGGTTATCTTGCTGAGAATGATGCCGAGAAAGCTCCTATAATTGTTGACCGACTGTGGTCCGAGGATCCTGAGAAGTGGTTGAACCAGTATCTATTGATTGGGAGCGTTGTTGAGCCACGAATTATTTTTCATCTTGAAAATTCACCACTCCGCTTAAAGAAAGCAGCCGCCATTCTTCTGGCAAAAATGGGGACAGACAAATCGCTGGCCGTCCTCGAAAAACTCAACACATCATCCGATGATGAGTTCAAAATTCTTGTGGAACGCGCGATCGAGGGGATCAAAGCGCGTTAACATTTTCTCCAACGAAAAAACCCACTCCTTCACAGGAGTGGGTTTTTATGTATGGATTGCGTTTGTGTGTGCAGAAAGATTTTCATCTTTCTGACGAAAACAAAAACAAATCGAAGAAGGTGAGGCGAGGGAAACCTCCAAAAATCTGCTCCTTCCATCGATTGTATCGATCAAGCAATTGCAGAGATCGATTTTCCACGTAATCCATTCTGTGGTTAACTCCCGGTGTTGAAACGATTAATTTTCATGATTCCCCCCCTCCCGTGGCACCGGCCCCGTCTTCGTCCGTCACCGGGCGATCGCGTGGTTTTGTTGCATGGCCTTTGGCGCAGCGTGTGGGCCATGGATGGGCTTGCTTCAACCTTGAATGACGAAGGCTTCGAAACTCTGAACATTCCCTATGCCTCCTTCCGGAAAACACTCGATGAAATCGTGGACGACGTGGCGGATGTTATCGGGTCCTCCCGGCGTCGAACTCACTTCGTCACCCACTCGATGGGGGGGATCGTTCTTCGCTGTCTTGCTCTCCGTCACCCGGGGCTCGTCACTGGAAAAATCGTGATGCTGGCCCCACCCAATCAAGGGAGCGAAATCATTGATTGGCTGGAAGATTCCCCGCTGGGTCGTTGGTCGTTGGGACCCGGGGGCATGAGCCTTTCGACCAAGACGATCCGCGAAAAAATTCCCGGCTTCTCCGATCAACACGATGTCTCGGTGATCATGGGGCGAAACTGTTCGATCCCATTTTTCCAGTCGTTTTTCAAGGGGGAGAACGACGGGATCGTTACGGTCGAGGGAGGGAAGGTTGCTGGAATGGGAAAGATGGAAGTAGTGGATGGAGATCATACCTTTCTTATGAGTGAGCCCGTGGTGAGGGAAAAAGTATTAAACCTTCTTGAGGCCTAAGGTCCCTTCCAGCGAGGCACCTCACTTGGTATTAATCGTTGGGTTCTTCATTCCTCGCTCGACCGATCGATCCCTTCTCGCCAGCTTTGAGGAGTTCGATGTTCTCCTTTATTCACACGGCAGACC
>Ga0308011_10000987_pt1 | contig 13605 bp, 16 predicted proteins | sample Neamet177_FD_203144 | JGI IMG/M metagenome (GOLD analysis project Ga0308011, IMG submission 203144) | Marine microbial communities from water near the shore, Antarctic Ocean - #177 | ecosystem: Environmental > Aquatic > Marine > Unclassified | place: Southern Ocean | collected 2014-07-25 | reverse complement strand
TGTTGCAGAAATAGGTACGGGTCCGCAAATGCGCCGTGGTATTGCTGAGCTTAATGGTGAAGGTGAAACCGTTGGCGGCATTGTGGTAATGCGCTTTGGTGAAAATGCACAACAAGTTATTAATCGTGTAAAAGCTAAACTTAAACAGTTGAAAAAAGGCCTACCTGAAGGCGTAGAGGTTGTTACCGTTTATGACAGATCGGCATTAATTGAACGAGCAGTAAGCAACTTAGCAATGAAGTTATTAGAAGAGTTCGCTGTTGTAGCGTTAGTCTGCATTATTTTTCTCTTTCATTTACGCTCGTCTTTAGTCGTAATTATTAGTATCCCTGTTGGTATTTTAACGGCATTTATAGTTATGCATGCTCAAGGCTTAAATGCCAACATCATGTCACTTGGCGGTATTGCTATAGCTATTGGGGCAATGGTTGATGGCGCGATTGTCATGATTGAAAACATGCACAAACACATGGAACGATTACCTCAAGATCAGCCCATTACAAATGAAGAACGATGGCAAATAGTGATAGATTCCGCCAGCGAAGTGGGACCGGCATTATTTTTTAGCCTACTTATTATCACAGTAAGTTTTGTCCCTGTGTTTACCCTTGAAGCACAAGAAGGCCGAATGTTTTCACCTCTGGCATACACTAAAACTTATGCTATGGCGGCAGCGGCTGCTTTAGCTATTACCTTAGTGCCCGTATTAATGGGTTATTTTATTCGCGGTAAAGTACTCGCTGAGCATAAAAATCCTGTAAATAAATTTTTGACCGCATTATATTTTCCCGTGCTCAAAACCGTATTGCGTTTTCCTAAAATCACCTTAACTGCGGCCGTTGTTGTACTTATTATCGGATTTTATCCATTAGATAAAATTGGCAGTGAATTTATTCCGCCACTGGATGAAGGCGACTTAATGTATATGCCAACAACCTACCCCGGTATTTCTATTGGTCAAGCAAGGCAACTTTTACAACAAACTGACAAATTAATTAAAACCGTGCCTGAAGTGAAAACTGTCTTTGGTAAAGTGGGTCGAGCAGAAACAGCAACAGATCCTGCTCCGTTAACCATGATAGAAACCTTCATTCAATTAAAGCCACAAAGTGAATGGCGTGAAGGTGTGACTACCGCAAGTTTGAAAAAAGAATTGGATGCTTTAGTAAAACTACCCGGTGTTACCAATGCTTGGGTTATGCCAATAAAAACCCGTATTGACATGCTCGCTACGGGTATTAAAACCCCCGTTGGCATAAAAATATCCGGCCCCAAACTTGAAACGATTCAAGCGATTGGTCAACAACTTGAGAGTATTTTAGCTAACGTACCCGGCACGGCATCGGTTTACTCTGAACGTGTTGCGGGCGGTCGTTATATCAAGGTAGATATTCAACGGGGTAAAGCTGCGCGTTATGGTTTAAATATTAGTGATATTCAGCTAGTTGTTGCTACTGCTATTGGCGGCATGAACGTAACCAAAACAGTCGAAGGTTTAGAACGTTATCCGGTTAATTTACGCTATCCGCAAGATTATCGTGATTCACCAGAGCAATTATCTCAATTGCCTATTGTTACTCCCAACGGTCAACGAATTTCGTTAGGCGATGTAGCCAATGTTTTTATTGAAGACGGTCCTCCAGGTATCAAATCGGAAAATGCACGCTTAACGGGTTGGGCTTTCATTGATTTATCTGACGGTGAAGGTACAAGTGAAAGTGTCGATATTGGTAGTTATGTGACACTTGCCCAAAAAGTATTGGATAAAGAGTTAAAACTGCCTACGGGTTATTCAATTTCTTGGGCTGGTCAATATGAATACATGCAGCGCGCAAAAGCTAAACTCGTTTATGTTGTGCCCTTAACCTTAGCCATTATCATTATATTACTGTATTTAAATTTCCGTAATGTGATTGAAGTTGCCATGATTTTAGGCACGTTACCACTCGCTATGGTCGGAAGTGTTTGGCTGATGTATTTGCAAGGTTTTAACTTTTCTGTCGCGGTAGGTGTTGGTTTTATTGCTCTTGCAGGCGTAGCGGTTGAGATAGGCGTAATTATGCTGGTTTACTTAAACCAAGCCTATAACGCCTTATTGGAAGATAACCTCGCACAAGGCAAGGTCACAACTAAAGCAGACATATTACAAGCCGTGCTCCATGGGGCAGGCTTAAGAGTAAGACCTATTATGATGACCGGTGGTACCGTAATTGTAGGTTTACTACCAATACTATATGGCACAGGCACGGGTTCAGAAGTTATGAGCCGCATTGCTGCCCCCATGGTTGGAGGTATGGCAAGCGCCATGTTACTCACCTTACTCGTTTTGCCCGCTCTTTATTATTTATGGCGTTCAGCGGATAGACCCCTGGTTTAAATAATAAATAGAAGTATTAAAATTATCCTAGGATAAAGATAAATGGGTTACACTCAACGGATTCCAAACAAAAAATAAAAGCAGTGTAACCCAAGGTTGGTATTTATAATGCAGCCATGCAATAAAACACTATAAAGAGTTATCAAGGCTCTGCTTACACATTATTCTTAGAGGATATAAATGCATTTTTTCAACACAACATTACTTGCTAGTTTCTCGATCGTTTTACTATTAGCCGTAGTGCCTGCAAAAGCAGAAAATAAACATACACCATTAGACAAGCACCAATGGACCTTCAAAACAGATCCTTATGGCAGCGAAGCAATTATTAATAAGAAACTTATTAGACATGGTGGTATTTGGATTAAGTTTAAACGTGTACCTAGCACGGATGAAAAACATAAAACATGGACGGATCTTATACATAAAGTCCCTGCGTCATCATTAGTAGGAATACAAAAAATTCGTTTAACGTATCAAACAGAAACACCTTTGTTAATTAAATTACCGCAGCAAAAATACGATAAAAATGGTGATGAAAATTACGCATTTTACCAAATTGAACTACCCGCAACAAAACAATGGATAACAGAAGAAGTCGCTTTAAAAGACTTCACTCGCCCACATTGGACACCAACGAACTCAACAGATGTTGGTTTATTGCCTGAGCATGTTAAGGAAATTTATTTCACGCCTATTTTGGCAGGTAACATTGGTGGTGAAGCTATTATACAAGTTCGTGCAATTGAGTTATTACCGTAAAATAAAAATGCAGATTTCAGCAAGTCGAGAAAGGGTCAGGTACAAGGCATTGATTGAAGAGAATAGTTATTCTATTTTCTATATCAATAACGCCGTAGATGACCTTTTATCGCCTTGACCGTAGGGAGCTCGGGTAATAAGCTAACATCATATCTTGGTATTAATGAAACGGAGAAAGGACGATTGAAGCCATAATCTCTGGTTATGTTTTAGCACCTAATTTTATATTCAGACCAATGCAGAGTGTTCCCTAGCAAAACTATACTTCCAGAAGCTATATAACTAAGAGAAGAAAAAATTCCTGTTTCCACTAAACAATCGTCTAAGTCTTTGTCATCGCAACTTTCTAAGTCAGTAATATCTATGGTTTCTAAGGTTAATTTCTTAGTTACCATATCGTCGCATTTTTGATAATAAGACTGTTTATTTGAAGTCGCGGGGATAAATGCACATGAGGTAATACAAATAGTAATAAGTAAGCTAAAAAACACTTTATTTAAACACATAATGTTGGTATTTCCATTTAAAACATAACATAGTGAGAAGTATCCATAATAAACTGTTAGGTGTGTTACTTAAGAGTAAAGTAGCCCTTATAAAGGGGGAGATATCTTTAAAGTTACTGAAAGGCTCCATACACAAGATGGAACAGTCGCTAGCTTGAGGAGCATCAGACTATTAGAGCCAATTAAAGCAATTAAAGCAATTAAAGCAATTAAAAAATAGAGTAAGTGTTATCGACATACCATACAAGACAATAAAGCAGGATTATAAAAGTTGGCTGCCGTTCGTGCCTTACTATTTTAGACAACAATTTTTAGCCTCTTATTTACTCTATGTGTTTCTTCATATAAAGGAGTTTTATGTACGCTGTAATATTCAGAGCAAAACCTGGTGTTCAGGACGATGAATACGGTAAAACCGTTACTAGGATGCGAGAGCTAGCATTTGAAAAATATGGTTGTTTAGATTTTGTTGCCGTTACTGAAGGTGACCAAGAAATTGCTATTTCTTATTGGCCAAATGAAGACGCTATTAAGCAATGGAAAAATGATTCTGAGCATTCTTTAGCGCAAGGAGCAGGCCGTTCAAAATGGTACGAATCATACATTGTTCAAGTTGTAGAAATAAAACGCGAGTATAAATTCAACACATAAGCTACATATATTTCCAATGTAAAAAATGGTAGTTGTAGTAAAGTATATCTTTATATTAACAGCCTATCGGTTAACATTTATCTTTTTGGTTTCAATTATTATTGGTGCTGTTGAGACATACAAGAATTTAAAGAGCGACAAAAAACAGTCGGCTGTTTTCGTTCTTCAACATTTAGCCAACTAAAATCCACCCATTATTGGGCCGTTATATTTACAAGAGAGGTTCGTGTTTATGCTCATTAAAAAAATAGCATTATTTGCAGTGGCAAGTATTTTAGTTTCATCCGCTTACGCTGAAAAATTAGAGTTTCCGAAGTCTGGTTTTTCAATCGATAGTTTAGATCCTAGCCCTACATCAGGTGTGATTCAGCCAATTCAAATGTTCCTTCCCCCTGTTAATGGGTTTGCGCCAAATGTAAATGTCCAAGTACAAGCTTACGACGGCACTATAAAGCAATATAGAGAGTTGTCTGAAGGACAGTTTAAGCAATTCGATTTCACTATACTTTCTATAAAAGAAACAGATAATTCATTATCCCTCGAATATACCGGTTCGATGCAAGGTTTAAACTTACACTGGTATGCTAAAGTCTTTAAAAAAGGTAACCATGCATATTTGGTAACAGCTACAGGAACTCAAGCCGATTGGGAAGTAAATAAAGAAAAATTAATATCTAATGTAAATAGTTTTCAGCTTAAATAACATGGGTATATCTGAAAATGGAAGTCAAAATATTCACTAAAATTCTAAAGGCTAAGGAGATAGTTCTTTTGAAAATATACATTGTGTTTATTTTAATCTTTATGTCACTAAACTCAGCTAATGCTAATGCCGTTTGTGATGGTGATATCTTAAAATATGTAACGGGTGGTCGAGATATATATTTTGGAGAACTTCATGGGTCAAATGAAGTGCCTGAATTATTGAAATGTTTAATTGATGAGCGAATTAAACATTCACCAGAAAAGAAATTTTCAGTGGCTCTTGAGCTTAATTCTTTAGCGCTTAATCCCAAGAGTGACGTTTGGTTTGGTACAGATGGTAGACATTCAAAGGCAATGTGGGAGTTGGTTCAACATCTAATGAACCTTCAAAAAGAAGACAAAATAAAAATATACATGTTTAATGATTTACTCAGTTCTAATGATGATTTTTCTCAAAATATAAATGACAAAAAAATAGGTCTTAGCTTGTGAAGCATAGCCCAAGAAACACAGTTAATAGTGCTTAGTGGTAATGTACACTCAAGAAAATTACCGCCCTCTTTTGACACTGAAATAATACCCGCGGGGAGTTATATGCCTGATTCAATGATTCATATTGAAATTGAGGCCATCGAAAACGGTGAAACATGGAGCTGTTATGAAAATGGTTGCGGTGTTCAACTATCTCCAAATTTTCCTTACAATAACGCTCAAGTAGGAAAATTGGTGAACGGAAAGTTTCTTGAGCATGACTTTATATATTTTGTTGAAAAATTTACAGCTTCTGCACCTAAATATGAAAAATAATTTTATTTATATTAAATATTGTATACAAGTCACTTGAAAGGGCTGATAACTGTTGGTTTTACTCCTTCGTCGTTTATTTTAACTAACAATTATTTTCCGCTTAGCAAGCGAATTTTATTGCTGAAATAGTCACTGTCAGCATGATGTCGGGTGTTTTTCGTCACCGCCACTTCAATAAAATGACATTATTATCGCTCAGAGTAGCGAGGAAATATTAATGATAATTAAAAAGTTAAGAGCAGAAATGAATTGGTCACAAGAGCAAGTTGCGACGTTTAGTGGCCTCAGTATAAGAACGATTCAACGTGTTGAAAGTGGTCAAAGTGCCAGTATTGAAACTCTTAAAGCCCTCGCCTCTGTGTTTGAAGTAAGTACATCAAAACTAACAGAGGAGATTAAAGTGATAGATAAAAAATCAGAGCATTGGAAAGCACAGCCTTGGTGGTTTAGGTTTTGGGCATGGGGATTCGGTTCACGGAAAGCTCAAGTTTTAATAGAGGTGTTACTTTGAGCCTTAGCTGTTGTTATCACCATAATGAGTTACTTTGACCCAGTTTACACCAATAAAGCCCTTGTTGTGATGTACGGCCTTTATATTCATAATGCCCATATTAGGTATGGTGATAAGAATAAATCATGGGGCTATGTAACTTAGTTTCAACGTTGAAATAACATAAAAACCAATTAAGAGGGACTAAAAAAGTTTTATCGGTTCCGCTTCACTACAGATGTTAGCCAACAATTATTTGTCTCTTAGTGAGGCGTTAGCTTGCAATTAAGCGCTTCAAACGGAAAGAGGTTTAATTTGATGCCTGAACCTGATGTATTAAGTATCGTGACATTTGAAACACCGAAAGACCTTGAAAAGTGGCTTACGTTGAATCACGACTCTGAAAGTGAATTATGGATAAAGTTATATAAAAAACATACTGGAATTAAGAGTATTACTTGGGATGATGTCGTGATTGAATCTCTATGTTGGGGCTGGATAGATGGCATTAAAAAATCAATCGATGGTCAATCTTATCTTCAGCGTATTACTCCCAGAAAAACACGAAGCAACTGGTCTCAAAGAAACACAAAGCATGCGGAACGTTTGATAGCTGAAGGCCGAATGATGGAACCTGGGCTTGTACATATTCGTGCGGCAAAAGCCGATGGTCGTTGGGAAAATGCCTATGTGGTAAGTGAAATGGAAGTTCCCTCAGATTTTATTGCAGCTCTAGAGTGCAACCCGAGTGTTAAAAAGTTTTATGCAACACTTAATAAATCGAGTCGTTACGCTATTGCATATGGATTGATAAGTGCCAAAAAACCTGAAACTAGACTTAGGCGGTTTACAAAATTCATGAACATGCTCGTTAACGAAAAAAAGCCTTAATAAGTGGATTTCAGCATAAAAGTCATTAAACTAGGAAAAAAATCTAGGATTAGATTAATTATGAAAGTTATATTTAATGTATTAATTTGTTTTATTGTTATTGGTTGCTCTTCATCAAAAGTTCATTTATATAGCCGATATTTATCTGATACCGAAATAAAAACAGTGAGTGAAGAGGTAAAGAAGTTGGGTTTTGATGTTGTTACAAATACTTTACCGTTTCCAGATGAAATTAGTCACTCAACTTTGGTGTATTCTCCATTTTTAACTGAGGACAAAAATATAGACCGTTTGGTTAATAAGCTTTCTCAGCTAAATTTTTCAATTACCAATACGGATTTTCTAGTAACAGGAAACCATTGGTTTAAAAAAAATAGTGTGGGTTTGTTTCTTCTACCTGAAGGGTTTAAACAAAACGATTCAATACCGTCCCAAGATCTTGCTAATGAATATGAAGCTAGAGGTTGCGATATACCCGTTAAAATAAAACTATATCAAGATAATACTTATCAATTAATTTTTGCTACAAAATCGAGTGATAGAATTGACCATTTATCAGGGGTTTGGAAATTAAGGAGTTATCCATACTTAGAATTAACGTCTTTAAATGAAAGATGGTGGTTTTATTTTGAGATCGAACAAAAAATGGAAGTAGATAACGTAAGTGAGATTGAAATAATTCAACTAAACCCTATTGATAAATATGATTTTATTTCTAATTGTAGCTTTGCTTATGGACAGCGAATCTAATACAAATAGTTTAAAGAGAAACAAAATACCGTTGGCTTTTTTGTTCACAACGTCCATCTATTTTAGCCAACTAAACCTAAAGTAATACCAGTTTGATTAAGTTTGTGCTCTTGTTGTGCGAAGGAAAAATATATTAAGACAAGGCGCTCGATTGACCAATAGCTGGCAATTGGGATTGAGAGTAACGAAGTCTTGGTTTATTTTAGCCAGCACAAGTGAGCAATAATTTAATCAAATTGGTATAAGGTGTCATATGAAAGTAACCTCGTATTTCCTTGAAATGAATACCCCAGATGAGTTGATTGAAAAAACAGTTGCACCGGGACTTACCGTTATTGAAGCTAAAATTAATGAATTTAGGTTCAATAAATTTCTATATCAACTTATCGGTGAGCAATGGGGGTGGTCAGATAAATTATCATTCTCAGATAATGAATGGGAAGCCTATGTTGAAAACCCAAACTTACGAACTTGGGTTGCATATTTTGAAGGGGCTATCGCGGGGTATTTTGAATTAAATACTAACGAGTTAGGCGATACAGAAATAACTTATTTTGGCTTAGCTCCGAGTTTTATTGGTAAGGGCTTTGGTGGTTCTTTATTATCACAAGCCCTTTCTAATGCATGGAAAATACCTGAGACTAATAGAATATGGGTCCATACTTGTTCATTAGATCACGAATCAGCACTACCCAATTATAAAGCAAGAGGATTAAAGCTATATAAACAAGAAATAAATAACACAATATAGCAAATTGTACTTAACTGCTTAGCAAGGCATTAAGTTTCACATGTGATTATCTATAAATTTAATTCCTGTAGTGCAGTTATTTGCAAAACTTCAAGTTATACATACTCAGGCTTTACAAAAAAATAAGCACAAAAAAGGAGTCAATCGTGATTTTGAATAAAGATAATGGGTTTTCGTAGCTAATTCTTTAATCCTACAATGGCATATTCACCACTTACTGTAAGCTTTACCACTACAGGTTTATCTGAAGTGTTTTTCCAATACCAACCATGAACGCCAGTAAAAGGAGTAGTGAAACTTCCTTTCATTTCAGCCAACGTCGCAATAGCATAGCTTTCATAATAACCGGTAGTGTCGCCTTTAGGTTCGCCATGTAAATCAAAGAAAAGTACAGCTCCATCAGTTGACCATTGATATTCCATTTTCTTAAATTGAGTCATAGAGAACTTATACTCTACGCCTCGTCCTGCAGGTATAACGACTTTAATAATATCTATTTTTTCTTGAACATCTGCTTTAGCTACAACTATCGATGTCTCTACAGGGCTTACTAACGCAGTTAAACCAAGCTTAGCGCCAATACCTGTAGGGTCGATATTGTATTCTGCGGGTAATATAAAGCTAACAAGTACTATGGCGGCAATAACCAAAGCAAGAACCATTGATTTTAATAAAGCTTTATTTGATAACGTGGGTTGCATAAAGGGGTCTCTTAAGTTTCGAACATAGCTCTAAATGAAGTAGGGTTTGTTGATCTGTCAGGGTGAAAATTTATTCAATTTAAAACGGATTTAATCACGGCGCGAGCTTTGACTTATCGTTATCCTAACTAAAAATTGAATACGAGTAAGTTAACTAGTGAAATAGCCGGTTAATTGAAAACCTATCAACATAAATCCTGCGCTCATTAATAAGGTATTACTTGTGGTTGAGAATTGTTTGAACGAATGATGTTTTCGCCAAAAACTCATCAACAACAATATAAACATTAATGCTAAAATCTGCCCCAGCTCAACCCCTAAATTAAAGGCTATTAAGTTAGCCAACAAGCCATCTTGGGGGAGTTGAAAGTCTTGTAATTTTGTCGCTAAGCCAAGACCATGAAATAAACCAAAAATCAGTACTGCCACTTTAGCATTTGGACTAAAACCTAAAGTGCGTTGAAAGCCACCTAAATTATCAAAACCTTTATAAACAACAGACAAGCCAATAATCGCATCAATAATATAAGCATTCACTTGTACATCGCCAAGTACACCAAGGAGCAGCGTTACGCTATGCCCCAAAGTAAACATACTGACATAAAGTACAATGTCTCGGCTCTTATATAAAAAGAAAATAACACCGACTAAAAACAGCAAATGATCGTACCCGGTCACCATATGTTTAGCGCCAATGTACATGAAAGGGAAGAATTGAACATCTGTATTATTTTGTAAAAAAAGACGGGTGCTTTCATCAACGCCATGAGCCATAGCACCAAAAGACGTAAGACTTATCAGGCACAAAGCAATCAGAATACAAGTCAGGCGACCATTTTGGTAAAACATTAATAACTCCGCTGGTTTCAGCTTTTATGTGATTTGGGCTTTTCTGAGATCCACAATTTAATATCTCCCTTAACTACAACAATGTCATTTTCATCGTACGCGGTGATGTTAACGAGAATATCGCCAGGCTTCCAGTCTTCTTCGTTTACCTTTGCAACACATCGAATATCACTACCCGCTTTTGCAGTGTAATCAACCGTCATTCCTTTTGGGATCCAACGCAGGTTTTTTGGAATAGAGGCTTCTGCCATTACACCCATCGCCATTTCTAAACCGTTGCAAATAGCAATGACATGAACAGTTTTTATATGGTTAAACACCTTCTTTTTTTTCTTGATAAGGCAGGTGCACTCGTTAGGCACTAATTCCAATATTTTCGGACTAATAGTCGCAAAGTAGGGTGCGATTCGACTCACCATAATCGAAAATATCTTCTTCCCAAAGGGATACCTTTCAAGTTTATGATAAAGAGATAATATTTTATTAGGCTTGTTCATAAGAGATATATAACCGAAAGTTTTAGTCTGTGAATTGGGTTATACCCGTTACCATTCAAGATGCAGGTTTCAGAGCACTTTGAATGGTAACGGGTATATATACTATTAACGATTAAAGTCGTTATTTTATCTAGGATTAATCTATCATTAGCCGAACTTCTCTACAAATAAATACTTATTAGCTTAAACATATTAAATTAGTTTTGATTTGAAACACGTCTAACCGAAGATATTCTCTGTATCCTACGTATTAATATTTAGTTGGCTCTTTCTGTGTAAAAAACATACTGAGTCTAATTTACATTAAATTTGACACATAAAAATATTCAACCATTAACACTTAAAGTAAAATTACATTAAGAGAGGAATTATGAAAGTATCCGCATCACTTATTGCACTTACATTAACTGCCGTATTAAACGCGCCCATGGCATCAGCAGAGACCTGGGGAAGTACTGAAGTACAACTTCAAGCTGGTGGTGAATTTGAAAGTACTGGTGCACCCGGGCAATCGACTGGCACGATTACTACTTTTCAACATGCAGGTGGCTGGGAATACGGCGATAATTTCTTTTTTGTAGATCATACAAGGTATTCGGGAAAAAATGGCCTGCCTGATTCTGCAGAAATGTACGGTGAATGGTATTCTCACTTTAGTCTCGGCGCGATAACAGGTAAGGATTTGTCTTTTGGGCCAATTAAAGACATTGGTTTAGTCGCAGGGGTTAATTACGCTCCTGAAGTAGACAGTACTTGGGCATTACCTGGCATGCGTTTAACTCTAGACTTACCAGGCTTTGCATTTTCCCAACTTAACATTACAGCCTATATGCATGCTAGCGGTGCCGATTCATCTTTAGCTGGCAACTTCAACGCACCTTTTTCAATTATTGATGAAGATACCAGTTATATGGTCGATTTTTCTTGGGCTTACCCATTTGCAATTGGTTCAACTAACTGGAGTATCGAAGGCCACATAGAATATATTGACGGTCGTACACAAGTTAATAATTTCGGTACTACGGAGTTAGAATCTTGGATTTTATTTCAACCACAAGTTCGTTTAGATGTTGGTGAGCTAATTGGTACTCCATCAAACCGCTTGTTCGCGGGTATTGAGTACCAATACTGGAAAAACAAGCTTGGTGCTAAAGGTGTTGATGATAATACTGTGCAATTCTTAGCGGTATGGCGTTTCTAATAAGCTTAGTTATGGTCACTGGAATGGTAATATTAATTAAACTAATTAATCGCCACGTACTGCAGTGACCGTTACTTCAATTAATATATCACCTTCTAAGTTTACACCAAGGCACGCACGTTGTGGCCAATGTTGAGGATTATCACCTAACCAGTTTTTCCAAACAGCATCCATTAAAGGCTTCTCTGTCATATTAGCGATATATACCCGTTACCATTCAAGATGCATGTTTCAGAATGCTTGAGCGATTTCAATTCAAGGCACTGTGATGAAAGAAGGGTTATTCAGGAGAATAGCTCCTGCATTCTCTAGTAAGCCACATCCATGTAGCATCCTTCTAAATCACTGTAACGACGAAGTGATATTGCTTAAGCCCTTCTTCGATGGGTTTAAAATAACTTTAGACTGCGGTAAATAATCAAAACTAGAATGACTATGTTTAAATTATTCTCCTTGCCTAAAGGCATTTTAATTCCCACTGAAATCGAGCACTTTGAATGGTAACGGGTATAAACCTGTGCTGAAACAATGCGATTTTTATTTGAACCTAGCTCAACTAAATTCGCCTCAATAGTTGCTAAGGTAAGCAATGTCTATTGTTCAATACCTGCCGATGTGTCGGTTGATGTTGCAACAGTCCACACTAAGTCTTTATAAGCTGATGACTTATTTCGTCCGTCATAAAGACCCAACTTTCTTTCGATCATAAAATTCACTACCTGTTAAATTGTCGATTAACAGCCAGTATCAACATAGCCAACAATTGGGTCACTGCCCTCCTCTGCTAAGTTAACGTAATAAGCAAAACAATCATCCAATACATAACCATTTGGCCACAAAAATACTCCCGTACCGCTAGTAAAATCATCTAGTGGAGGGTGACTATTATCATACGGAGGACGATTACCCAATAAGCAAAACTCCGAGTTATCACAAGGAACGGTTAACCAATTAGGGGTATATGTCGTGGAGGGTAACTCCATTTCAAGTAAATAGCGCATTTGTGTAGCATCTGGCTGCGGATTACCAGCAATAAACGTAATAGTATTACCATTGTAATCTAATGGCTCAAAGTTCCCACCTACAGCCTTGTCTTTAAGTAAAGCAAACGTAATAGCTGTTTTTAAATTACCTGATATGTTTTGTATTACTGAGGATTTAGCATCACTAGATAAATTAATAAATCGTGGCGCTGCAACAACAGCTAAAATACCAATAAGTACAATAACAACCACTAGCTCAATAAGGGTAAATCCATTCTTTTTCATTAAAGAAACACCTAAAAATGCTCTGAATATTTGAAGATTATATACCCGTTACTATTCAAAGTACTCGATTTCCGTGGGAATTAAGTAAGTAATTAATTACCCAGGCCATTTACTTGGTTAAGTTAGTAACTTAACCAATATACCCATCACACCTCAAGATGCAGATTTCAGCAAGTCGAGAAAGGGTCAGGTACAAGGCATTGATTGAAGAGAATAGTTATTCTATTTTCTAAATCCATAACGCCGTAGATGACCCTTTATCGCCTTGACCAACGGGAGCGGGTATAAACCTAAATACTTTGAGGAAGAACTTAATTGTTATTCCCATATGTAGAATTAATTTTTTAGCTATCTGTCATATATGATTATGTTTTTACGACAAAACACCCTACAATTTGG
>Ga0308011_10000976_pt1 | contig 13746 bp, 7 predicted proteins | sample Neamet177_FD_203144 | JGI IMG/M metagenome (GOLD analysis project Ga0308011, IMG submission 203144) | Marine microbial communities from water near the shore, Antarctic Ocean - #177 | ecosystem: Environmental > Aquatic > Marine > Unclassified | place: Southern Ocean | collected 2014-07-25 | reverse complement strand
ACAAGCACGACAAATAAAAATACCGGGCTCAAAATGTTCATTATACTCTCCCGTAAAAGGAGTTTCTGTTCCTTTATACTTTAGAATATGTTTTTCCTCAGGTGTGAGCGTTAAAAAATAATCTTTAGTCATAGACCAAAAGTAGTAAATTAATTCAGTTTAACTTATAGTTTCATAATTTAGCCAACTAATCTTCAACTATTACCTTGGCAAGCATTTATATACATATTCCCTATTGTAAACAGCAATGTACTTACTGTAATTTTCATTTCAGAATTGCGCAAGATGACAAGAAAGAAATGCTAAAAAGTATTAAAAAAGAAATACTGATGCGTCAGTCATACTTAAATGGCGCCAAAATTAGCTCTATCTATTTTGGTGGAGGAACACCCTCAATCCTAAATAAAGGAGAGATACAAAGCTTGATTCATACTATACATAATAATTTTAAGATTGATATTGATGCTGAGATAACGTTAGAATGCAATCCAGACGACCTAGATAAAAAGAAACTTTTAGAACTTAAAGAAATTGGCATTAACCGACTAAGTATCGGAATTCAATCCTTTGATGATGCAGATTTAAAATTTATGAATCGATCCCATAATGCAATGGAAGCACTTAGCTGTATACAGTTTGCAAAGGAAACAGGCTTTGAAAATATTACTATTGATTTAATTTACGGGCTACCCAAGCAGACTAATGAAAAATGGAAAAAAAACCTAGAACAGATGCTCACTTTAGACATACAACATTTTTCCGCTTACTCGTTAACAGTAGAACCTAAAACAAAATTAAAACATCAAATTGACAAGAAACTTGTCACACCTTTAGATGATAAAATTACAGTTGAACATTTTAATACGTTGGTAGAAATCGCTACTGAAAACAAATTTGTTCATTATGAAATTTCAAATTTTGGGAAGGAAGGGCTCTTTTCCAACCATAACTCTGCATATTGGAAAAACAAGCATTATTTAGGAGTTGGTCCTTCTGCACATTCCTTTAATGGAGGTAGCCGACAATGGAATGTCGCTTCCAACAAACAATACATTGAAAAGGTAAATGAAGATGAAACATATTTTGAAGTGGAACAACTTAGTAATGCTCAACAATACAATGAGTATATCTTTACAGCCTTGAGAACCATTTGGGGAGTTGAGCTCGACTATATAGATAATCAATTTGGACAAGAAGCTCTAAACTATTTTAAAAAACAAGTAATCAACTGGGAAAATAAAGGAAGAATAAAGCAGAAAGAGGGGACTTATACGCTTAGCAAACAAGGTAAATTGTATGCTGATGCAATTGCTTCAGATTTATTTATTGTCTGAATAATGATTTAAATCTACTATCGGTACATTATTCCAATCCACTAACTGTGAAGCCTCTTTCATATCTATAAAATCAAAATCATTTACCAATTTTATTAACTTTGGATAAGCATTTGATAAGTTATAATATGATTTAAATTTTCTTTTGATTGACAAGCCTTCAAGCATTGGTTGATTTGGGTCAAAATCTCTTGGATGAAAATAGGTCATTGTATAATCACTATTGGTAACTAATTTTTTAATCACCCAGTATGGGAAAAATCGAAAATACCCACCTCCAGTAGCCACAAATTTATTTCCACAAAATGAATCTACACTCATAGGAAATTCTTTCATGCTCATCCCTTTATAATTAATAATAAGAGGAGTACTTTCAGAAAAATCATTAAACCCTCCGCCCTCTCTTTGAGCAGGGAAAATAGAAGCATCATACTCAATTCCTAACTCTTTAAGGACCTCAAAAGCCCAAACATTTTGTTTTTTAATTGAAAATCCTGGTGCACGATAAGTAATCACTTTCTCACCAGTAATATTTTGAATACTATTAATACATTCAAATAAATCCTGCTTAAATTCATCTCTACTTTGAAGGTAAGCAACTTTATGCATATCAGAGTGTGCTGCTACTTCATATCCTAACTCATGGATTCTTTTTATTATTTCAGGATGCTTCCGTGCAATATATCCAATTACAAAAAAAGTAGCTTTAATATTATAATCTGATAAAATCTGAAAAATCTTATCCATATTATTATAGATACGGACTTCATAATTATCCCATTTATTCAAAATATTATCTGGATATTTATGTAAAATATGAAACCAATCCTCTATATCAAAGGTTAATATACGAATATGACTATTTTTTTGCATTAGAGGTGCTTCTTTAGTGTCTTAAAATATTTTTGTGTGATATTATCCCAATTATAGTATCCATTTATTAAAGATAGGGAGAAATTTTTTTTTGAAACTCTCATTTGTAATTCCATCTTCAGTACCTGATTTATTCTTTCACTGCACTCATAAAAGTCACGAAAATAAAACATTTTTCCTTGAGTTACTTCTTTATTATATACATTATCATGTGCAATAATAATATTTTTTGAGCCTAAAGCCTCCAACAAGGAAGGATTAGTGCCTCCTACCGAATGGCCATGCATATAAGCAAAACAAGCATATCTGATTACCATAAGCTCTTCCTTATCATAAATTCCACCTAAAAATAAAATTCTATCATCTTCATTACTATTTAAACTCTTACAGTAAGAATCATTGGAAAAACCACCTACAATAACAAGTTTTTTATTTGTTTTTGTATTTTGAAATCCTTGTATAATCAAGTGTATATTATTTTCTTCAACAAGTCTTGCAACAACTAAAAAATATGAGTCTTTGCTTAAACTGTACTTCTTTAGAATTTCAATGTCATAAGAGCTATTTTCATGTGCTCCATATTCAATCTTATAAATATTCTTCTTTTTTAAAGTTGGATACGCTTGTAATAAATACTGTTTTATTTCAGCAGAATCTGCAATTATTGCCGTGGAAAGTTTTACTGAAAGATACTCGCTGAACTTAATGAGTCTTTTGGTTAAATAAGACCATTTATCTCTTCTGAACTCTACTCCATCTGTATTTGTGAGGATTATTTTTCTAAAGATCAAATTTATAGGATAAAAAAATGCGCCTCCTGTTCCTGTTACAATAATAATATCTGCATGTCTAAGTGCATATAATAAGGAATAGAAATAATAACGGATTGGACTAGTTGTTTTAGTAACTGGCATCATAATTAAATTCACTCCTTTCAATAAAGGATCACTTACAGAATATTTATCACACAACACTGAAACTTTCATCCCTTTCTTTACTAATCTTATTGACAATTCTTCTGCAAATGTTTCAAAGCCACCATATTTAGCAGGAATCCCTCTAGTACCTATAATAGCTACATGAGCATTCTTTGTATTCATTATCAGATTATATTTTAATTAAAAGGTATCCATAGCCAAACCATCAAACTGTAATTTTTCTTGAAGATTTGGGTCTAAGCTAATATCTAATGTGAGCCAAATTAAATGCCATGGGGAAGGTTGCATCTGAATAGGTAATTGTAATTTATTTATTCCCATAAAACAAAAATTTGGAGTAAAAGCAGGGAGAATTTTACAGCCTTTAGAAATATTAATGATTGATGATGAGTTCACATTATTTCTATAAATATTAAATGGAATACTATTAACAACTGTACGTATTGTTGTCGAGCCATCAGTATGTTTAACTTTTGTAAAGGTTCTAGAGGGATTATTTAACCTCCATATTAACCAATCATTATCAACTGATAAATTCAATTGGTTTTTATTTTTTTGAGCTCCTTTACAGCTTAAATTCATACGAATTTGCCCTAGAAGAGAGAATCCTAATCTTTTTATAAATCCCCTAACAGAAGACCCATTAGCTACTCCAACAATAAATTGAATACCTTCTTCTTTAGCAATAGTATAGGTTTTTTCAGCTAATGAAGTAAATAATTTTTTACCCTGATGCTTAGGAAGAGTAGCTGTATTGACAGATAATGCAGATTTATATAAGGTATCTAACAATTGATAATGACGTGGAATAATTGCATAATGAGCAACTAATTCATCTTCAAGAAAAGCATCTACCCCTATCACTTTCCCATGTGGATTATCTATATATTGCCATTGTAAATATTCTCTAGTTAACTTTGTATCTCCCTTAAAGGATTCATAAAACAATTTTACATAATCTTCTATGGTTGCCTTTTTAAGTGCTGGGAAAAAACTATATGAGACTATCCCATTATTTTTTTTATACATATCATGAACATGATTTAAACAAAAATACAAAACTACAACACTACTAGACTATGTCTCTTTAAATATTTTTAATTTTATACAAAAAATATGTTTTTTCGAGACCTAGGATCTTTCTATGGAATACTAGTATTTCAAATTGTCTACTCTACCTCTTGTGCCTAAAATTGCAATTTTCATACTTTTTATTTATGAGTCTCAAATATATAAATAGAAGTTTATTTAAAGCCCAATCTTTTACATTTACATTCTTATAGTACATTTAAATAAAATAAACAAAAATGTGTTAACATCTTATTTTCCAAATACTTAAAAATAAGTTTAACCTTGTTATATTTGTGATGTCGTAATACTTGTTTTGGGTTGTACTATTCTTTCATAATATTGTACAACATAAAAGCCCTCACTTCCGTGAGGGCTTTCTCTTCCTAGACCCTCCTATTTCATTATCTCTGTTTCGTTTGCTGCAACAAAACGAATACCAATCATAAATTCATGGGAAGTACTTGCATAACCACTCATATCAGAATTTAATACATCATAAGAATAACCAATCATATATCTTTCCTGAATAGAATATCCTAATAGTACTGCCATCTCTCCATTATTTCTGTAATCCATTCCAAACCATAACTTATCATTATAAGTAGTCTTTAATCCAAAATCAACTTGTAATGGGGCAGCTTCAACAGTTTTTAACAATAATGATGGTTCTAATGACCAAAAAGGATTAAAGCTATGCTTATAGGCGCCCAGCACATAAATATGTTGAGCTAACTTTCCATTACTTTCTACATCATCTGAAATATTATCATTAGCATTGTATATTCTTACAAAATCGTCATCAATTAAATTTAAGTTCGTACTTAATAATTGAGGAATTGCTGCTCCAAAATACCATTTATCACCATAAATATTAAAGCCAAATGTTGCGTCAGGAGCTGATTCAACAATATCACCTCCTTGCATATAAGGATCATTTATATCTTTTACATTTAAACCTTTTTTTGTGAGTTTAAATTGCGTAAAACCACCAGACAAAGCAAATGACATCTTAACCGTTCTTGTCATATTAAAAGAATAAGTATAAGATGCTGAACCTCCAATTCTACTTGTAGGTCCTGTCTGGTCATTAAATACCAACCCACCTAAACCAACATTTTTACTTTTTTGGCCATAAATACTCAAAACAGTAGTTCTTGGGGCATCAGCAATACCTACCCATTGGTTACGAATAGTCGTTTTTACTTGATAATAATCATACATCCCAGCAACAGCAGGATTTACTGCATAATTATTAATCATGTATTGTGTAATTTGTGGTAGCTGTTGTGCTTTTAACATCCCACCAAAGCAAATGGCCATAATTAAGATTGATATTTTCTTCATTTCTATAATTTTCATTTTATCTTATAATTGTAATTGGACCTGTTTGAGGTTCATCATCAGTTTTTAAATCGATAATATAGTAATATGTCCCTACCGTTAGTTCTTTACCTTCATTAGTTCCATCCCAAGCGACATAATCTAGCCCCCCTAAAGTTTCGTGAACTAGAGATCCCCATCTATTAAATACTTGAACAACTGCTTCAGGATAAGAGGCAATATCTAACACATTCCAAACATCATTAAAACCATCTCCATTTGGAGTAATTGCATCATAAGGTTTCACCCCTACTACTACATAAATAGAATCAAAGCCTAAACAACCTACAGAGTCAACTGCAATATGATACCACCCTGATGCTTCTGGAATATCAGTAATTGTTCTTGCTCCTACAGTATCAGCTACCCAAGTCCATTTATAATTATCACAATCCAAATTATTAGAGAAAATTTCAATTGAATTTCCTTTAACAATAGTTGGGTGTGGTCCATTTTCTGGGAGCGGATTTGAACTTGGTAGAGGAGAAACGTCCTTTACATTAATTATTGCTGAAACAGTATAAGAATTAACACAGTTTGGATCAGTAATGTATAATGTATACACATTCACGGGAGCCGTAGGAGTAACTACAATATCAGTGTAATTTCCTGAGTTTGATTTATAAATAGTATCAGCATTATACAACCACATATAATGAAGTGTTGGCTTCACCTCAATAGGTAAGCTCACACTTCTACCTAAACAAATAGCAGTATCAATAGATGATACATTTCCAGGCAAGAAAATGTTTTGAACTCCATTAACAAAAGTTCCACTTGAAATTGTACAACCATTTTTATCTGTTACATTAACTGTATATAAAGCAGGATCTAAATCAAATATAGGATTAGTTGTTTCTCCATTATTCCAAGCATAAGAGTAAGGAAGTGTCCCTCCAAGAACAAATGCACTCGCAATACCATTATTCAACTTACAAGTTTCATCTGTAGAATCAACTACTATACTTAAAGGATTAGTAGGCTCAGTAATATATACTGTTTCAGAAGTAATTGTACAGCCTTTATCATCTGTTACAGTTACCGTATAAATATTTGGAACTAAATCAGTAGCTGTTGAAACAACTACTTGCTCGTTAAGACCACTTGTCCAATTATAATTATATTCTTGAATACCAATTACTGTACCCCCTACAGCTGTTGCTGTAATTTTACCATCATCAAAACCAAAACAACTCACATCTGTTTCACTTAGTGAAACACTTAAAGCGGATGGTTGTGTTAAGTAAATTTCAGTAGTATCCATACAGCCCTTATTATCTTTAGCTACTACTACATAACTACCTACTGATAAATTATTATTGACAGGATTTCCATTCCAAGTGGTCCAATCATTCCATAAGTAAGTAGTCCCTCCATTTCCTCCTGTAACAGTTGCAGTTAATTGACCATCATTACCTAAGTTACAAGAAATTTCATTTAAAATAGAGGCAGTAACAATAAGTTCTTCTGGCTGATTTAACAGGTACACTATAGTACCTTCACAACCTTGTCCGTCAGTAACAATACAGCTATAAGTAGTAGAATTTGAAATATTGTCAACGCATAAACCTATAGCAGATGCTGTAGTTTGTGATAAAATATCACTCCACTGATAAGCATATACTGGAAAACCACTAGAATTAACATTTGGCATACCACCTGTAACATTCGCATTAATAATTCCATCACAATAATCATAACAACTTACTGGAGTAGCGGTAGCCGTTACATTTAAAGCATTATTATCATTTATTGTATATGAATCAACCGAAACGCAATTATTATTATCTACCACAGTCATAGTATATATCCCTGTAGGGATTGAATTAAGAGAATAAGTACTATCTCCTGTATTCCAAGCATAAACATAAGAAGTAGATATGCCTACTCCTCCTGAAACAACATCAGTTAAGGAACCATTACTCCATCCATCACAAGTAACATGAGTTGCAATAAAGTTATGTGTAATAGCTGACGGCTCGTTATAAATAATAGTTTCAGTATAAGTACAACCATTAGCATCCATTATTACAAAAGTATATACCCCTGCCGTAAGTCCTGTTATATTTGAATTAGTTGTGGAAACAACTGTATCACCAATATTATTTAATATCGTTTTAATATAAGGCAAACTACCCCCACCTACAGTAATGTCAGCAAATCCTGAAGCATCTCCATAACATTTGATTTGATATGAATTCCATTCAGAAGTTACAATAGTTACATCTAGTTCATCTGGCTCAGTAATAATTATGATATCCGAAGCTGCACAATTATTTACATCAAAAACCTGAATATTATAAGTTCCAAGTCCATAACCATTAAAATAGGCCATATTAGCATGGTGTGCACCAAAATTTACAGAATACTCATAAGGAGAGGTTCCTCCAAAAGCGCTAATTGCTTGTATAGAAGCATTATTCAACCCATAACATTGTACATTGCTAAAAACAGTAGTATCAATATATAATGAATCAGGGTTAACAATTTCAACTGTGTCTGTATCTACACAACCTTTTGAATCTTGGACATGCATAATATAAGTATTCGGACCCAAATTAGGAAATCCAATATTAGATTGTGAGTTAAACCCATTTGTACTAGAATACATATATGGTAATTGTCCTCCTGTTGCTTGAACAGTAATAGATGCGTTATCAGCATCATGACAAGAAATTTCACTAATAATTAATGAGTCAATTGTAATGTCAAAAGAAGGTTCTAAGATATTTATCGAATCAATTAAAACACATAAATTAGCATCAATTATAGTCACTACATGAAAGTCTGCATTTAAAGTATCCGCAAGTAGAGTACTATCTCCATTATCCCAAAGATAATCATAACTACCAACACCTCCACTAACTAAAACTGTAGCCCATCCATCACTACCGCCTATACATGATACTGAATCTCTAATGAAGGTTGCACTTAAAACTGCTGGCTCTGTAACAATAATACTTGAATTTCTACTACAACCATTAATATCTGAAATTTGAATTGTATAATTTCCCGCCATAAGATTTGGAGCAACATCAGTTGATGACCCTGAACTCCAAGCATAAGAGTAATTTGGAGTTCCACCATTAGCTACAACGTTGGCTGTTCCTGTACTATCTCCATTACATACTACTGCCGTGAAAGTCAATGCTGAAATGTATAAACTATCAGGTTGCGTGATTGCCACAGGAAAAGAGCTTGCCGGAAGACAATTATTTGTATCGGTTATCGATACTGAATAGTTACCAGGGGCAAGGTTAGTAGCGGTTTGAGTAGTTTGTAAAAGAGGATCATCCCATAAATAAGAATAACCAGGAGTCCCTCCTATTACTATAGCTTCTAATTCTCCATTTGCACTATCATAGCAACTTATATTTTGAATGTTAATTAAAGATACTTGTAGTAATGCTGGTTCAATCACTTGAACTGAAGCTGTATCAGTACAACCTAGAGCATCAACTACTGTAATAAAGTAACTTGCTGCACCAGATGGACCAAAAGTAGATGATCCTTGGAAGGTAACACCCCCATCAATAGAATACGTATAAGTTGGTGTTCCTCCAGTTGCAGAAGTAGTCATATACCCATTTGTACTATCATAACAGCTTACATTCTGAATTAGAACATCTAAAGTTGGGTTTTGTCCTGACAATATTTCTGCACTATCAGAAACTGTACAGCCATTATCATCTGTTATAGCCACCGTATATATTCCAGGCATTAGATAAATAATATTATCGCTTGAAAATAATGTAAAACCATTAAGGCTTGTCCAAGCGTACCCATATGCAGAGAATCCCCCAGAAGCTGCAACAGTCATTTCACCTGTAGCTAAAGTTTGACTACTATCACAAGTTGCATGAGATATAATGGTAATGGCACTTTGTAATAAAGGTGGATCAATTATAATTATTGTATCATTTATAGGGTTCGACACACACCCATTAGAATCAATAACTTCTACGATATAAGCACCAGCTATTAAATTTGAAATACTATCAATTATTGCTCCTGTATTCCATGAATAAGAATAAGGTTGAGTTCCTCCATAAACAGTATCAATCCATGCAATACCATCAGAACCACCATTACAACTTACATCTTCTGATAAAGTAGTAAAAATAAGTTGGTCTGGCTTATTAATAGTTACGACAACACTATCGGAACACCCATTAAAATCAGTAGCGTAAATAGGATAAGTTCCTGCATACAAACCACTAAAGATATTAGATGCCTGAGGTATTGGGAAAAAATTAGGAATATAATATAAATAAGTATTTGGACCAGTTCCACCAGATGCATTTACGGTAACTCCACTTGAAGGGTAGTCAAAACACTCAACATCTAACATTGAATTTGCCACATCAATTGTTATATCTACAATAGAAGGTGTAGGAACCTCAACAGTATCAGTAACCGAACAACCACCTCCTCCATCATCTACAACCGTTACCGAATAAAATCCTGACGCCAAACCAGATATTGTATTAGTAGTAGCCCCTGGAATAATAATCCCGTTATTATCAAACCACTGATAAGTATAGGGAGGAATTCCATTAGGATTCACTGTTGCTGAACCATCATTCCCAAAATTACAAGGGGGAACACTATCAAAATCTAAAGTGATATCAATTTCTCCAACAAAAATATCCTCAGTAACTAAACAACTATTTATATCTGTAACTTCGACCGTATAAACTCCTGTTGTAAGACCAGTTGCACTAGCATTAATTCCCCCACTAGGAAGCCATAAATAAGCAAGAGTACCCGTCCCTCCAGTAACTGTTATTGAAGCCTGTCCATTTACCAAGTTACATGATTCTTGTGTTGAATCAACCGAATAGATAAAAATGGAAGGTTCTGTTAAAATAATGTTTGTATTTGTTTGACATCCATTTGCATCAATAGCATCAATAGTGTAAGCTCCAAAACTTAAGCCACCACAAACATTAGACCATGACGTTGAAGTTTGAGACGAATAGGATGTCATAGTATAAGTAATTAATCCAACACCACTATTTGGAGTAACAACTACTTCACCATTACAATCTCCATTGCATTCAACATCCAAACCATTATAATCTGAAGTTGCAGATGCAGTTATTGTAAAAGATGGAGGTTCAGTAATAATTATAGTAGTGTCATTTGTACATAAATTTTGATCTCTAACCGTTACTACATAAGTCCCTTGATCAAGTCCATTATGAATCATTGTTGATGAATAAGGAGCTCCACCAGTAATAGAGTAATCATAATTTGGAGTACCTCCTAAAGGAGAAAAAATAATAATTTGTCCATCATTATCACCATTACAACTTACTCCAAAACCATTGAAGTTAGAAGATGAAACACTAAAAGTAATTTCTGATGGTTCAGGTAAGAAAACTGAAGCAGTGAATTGACATCCATTTACATCTTGAACCATAATTGAATGTGATTGTCCCCCTGCTAATCCAGTAAATGTATTTGAACCCTGGAAAGAATTTCCTCCATCATCAGAAAACTGATAACCAGGAGTACCTGTACTGATATTATTTACTATAAATTGAATTTCTCCATCAGCCACTCCATTACAACTTACTTGTTGAGAAATAGTAAGCGCTCCTGATAAATCCGGAGGATTGGTTAGTGTAAAAGTTTCAGAAGTATCACAGCCATTCGCATCTAAATAGTCGATAATATAGGTTCCCGCAACAAGGCCTGTAAATACATTGTTGGTGGAGAAAGTTCCTCCATTAATTGAATAAGTATAAGGGAGTGTTCCTCCAGTAACAACGGCTGTAATTTCACCATCCGACCCTCCAAAACAAGAAATATCCTGTCCATTATAATTTGAACTTATACTTCCATTGGGGATTAATTCTGTTGGTTCAGAAATAACAAAAGTAGTAATTGCCGGATTACTTACACAGCCATTAACATCAACAACAGTTGCATCATAAGTATCTGCACAAAGGTTTGTATAAGTAGTGTCAATTGAATTAATTCCCAACACTGATGTAATACCATTTGTAGTAATTGAAAATGGAGGTGTTCCTCCTAAAATAGCTACATTTTCAGCCGCAGTACAATCACCATTACATAAATTAAATACTGTTTGTGTTGTAGTAATTACTAACTCAGGAACGCCAAGTACGCAATAATCAACATATCCAATTATAGATGGGTTAGTAGGATTTTGTAGCTGTGATTGGGGCACGTTGGGAGCTGTTGAAGGAAATATAGGTGGAAATGCAGTAAAAAAAGTATTAGAATCTACCATAAGCATTCTATAGCAGGTACCAATCATACTATTAAAAGGCTGAGATATACCTGTCGTAACCCCTGAAGAACCATATGCAACTAAGAAAGTAGGGCTAGCAAATCTATAATTCATCAGCTTTACAGGAGTAGTTGAGGGAGTTGTTTGCGTCATATAAGCTGTAATAACAGCAAAATCTCCATAACACACAATAGGCGCAGTAGTAATTACGGAATCAATTGTTTGCGCCTTTACAATACTTAAACTTAAAACTAAAATGCTTGTGAAAAGTAATATCTTTTTCATATTATCTAAAATAATTAATTTTTTTATATAAGGTCGCAAGATACAAATTTTATAATAAGAGATACTCAAATAATATATTGAAAAAATAGATACATAAAAAAAGGAGGTAAATACCTCCTTAAATTTGAAATAAAATAACTAATTACTAGTAGTATGGAGACATTAAAACATACACCAATACTCCTGTAATAGCGACATAGATCCAAATCGGAAAGGTATACTTTACTATTGATTTGTGTTTTTCAATCTCCCCTGTCATTCCTCTGTAAATGGAAAAAAGTGCCAAAGGCAAAACAAGAACAGACAAAATAATATGGGAAATAAGAATGAAAAAGTAGATGTATCTGATCAAACCCTCACCCCCAAAAGGAACGGGTGCATTCGTTAGTTTTGAAGTAACATATGATAACAAAAATACAGATGATAAAACAAAAGCTGAAAGCATTGAAATTTTATGCAAATTGGTCTTTTTGTTTTTTATTAGAATAAATCCTGTGAATAAAAGTACTGATGTTGAACCATTCAAAATAGCATGAAAGAAAGGTAAAGAACTAAAATCAATACTTTCAGATTCTATGTGAAATACATCAGGAAATATCATTAATAAAGCAACTACAATAGGTATAATTATTGACAAAGTAATAATTAAAGGAACAAAAAAGGAGTCTTGTTTTTTCATATTTATTTTATTGAATTAAAAATTTATCTAACACATAAACGATTTGCATTAAAGGCAAATAAGCAAAAGAACTTAACATTAAAGTTCGAGCTGTTACATCATCACAATTTTGATAAAGTTTTACTGCTTTAAAAGTGAACCAAGCGCCCAACAAAAATACGGTAATTGCTCCATAAATCGAAAGGGATAATAAAGGGATTTCCCACAGGAAAGGAGCAACCGAAACAACGGTCATAATCATAGCAGTAATCACGCCAATAAAAGCTGGGTACTTTCCTTTTTCACCTCCTAACATCATTTTAAAACCGGCCTTTTTATATTCGGCATCTTGCACCCAAGCAATAGCAATAAAGTGTGGATATTGCCAAAAAAACTGAATGGCAAAAAGTGTACCTGCCGCAATACCAAAATCATCAGTTGCTGCAACAAAACCTAATAAAAAAGGAATAGCACCTGGGACAGCCCCCACAGTAATTGCAAAAGGTGAAATCCTTTTAAGTGGCGTGTACACCAAGACATACAAGAAAATGGAAAGCAAACCAAAAGCTCCTGATTTTGACATCAAACCAAAGAAACTACCCGTTGGATTAATATGGTTTAAAGCAAAGATACCTAAAGCACCAAGAAGTATTGAGAAAGTAAATGCTTGAGTAACCGACAAATTCCCTAAAGGCAGAGGACGAACAGCAGTTCGTTGCATGAATTTATCGTGCTCGCGCTCTATTACTTGATTAAAACCATTAGCAGCTCCCGTAACAAAGAAACCACCAACAACTAATAAGCTAAAAGTGGTAATATCAAATGTATCAACTCCTAATAAATAGCCTATTGTAGCCGAAAATACAACGGTGATTGACAACTTAAATTTTAAAAGTTGTCCGTAATATTTTAAATTTGAAATCAGAACTTTGCTACTTAGCAGAC
>Ga0308011_10000973_pt1 | contig 13788 bp, 11 predicted proteins | sample Neamet177_FD_203144 | JGI IMG/M metagenome (GOLD analysis project Ga0308011, IMG submission 203144) | Marine microbial communities from water near the shore, Antarctic Ocean - #177 | ecosystem: Environmental > Aquatic > Marine > Unclassified | place: Southern Ocean | collected 2014-07-25 | reverse complement strand
TTTGATTGTTAGAACATGGTTGGGCGGCAAATTTACTTTGGCTCGGAACTGTAAAGTCGATTGACGTAAAGCCAATTGGTTCTATCAGCGCTGGTGGAGAGAGGATTACTCGATTTGACAGAACATCACGATAACCATCTCTCTCGGTAATAATATCCACTCTGGCCAAACCTGGGTCCAAATATTCCATCAAGAATTTCCCATTTTCATCACTAAGGGTTTCGTTTGATTTCCAAGTAATTCCCGAATCCCATGAAATATGAATTGTGGCATTGGCTAATGGATCGCCGTTGTCATCGTAAATTGTACCTTGGAATACCGCTGACTCATTAGGCGCTCCCATGCTCATTCTGTAGACAAACTCGTCTGGACGAATCAAACCAGAATCGGGTGAAGCATAATCAAGTCCATTTAGGAATCCAAACATACAGATGAATAAAATGAATATTGCTATCGCTTTGCCCATTCCGTGCATATTGGGGTCTTGTATGGTTAATATCGTTGAAGATGAGGAGAATGTCATAGCCCCAGTAGGTTCTAACAATCCCGTTAACTCATCGATATAATCCGCTTTAGATTCAACTGGCTCGAAGGTGGCATCAAGATTTCCGCCCTCTGCCATAAATCAACTTATGATAGACTACTTGATAACAATTCGCGCACCAGATTTGGCCAATAACTTAGAAATTTCAGCCTCAGAGACCCAAATAGTCATATCGACACTGCCATCTTCCAATAACAAATAATCTGTTACCAAACCGGCATTGTGCAAGTCTGAAACATAACCTGCAACCGCCCGCTCGGTAGCATAATTTTCTGGCGGTAATATCTGCAAATGCAGTGGTGGGCCAAATAAATAGAATAAAATTCTGTCTTTTAAGTTCTGCATTCCTTTACCGCTATGGCTGGAGATTAGTATTGGCTCAGGTAATGCTAATGCCGCTACTGTTGCCTTTGCCTCCTCAAGTTGATGGGGAGTGGCCTTGTCTATTTTTGTCAATACAACCATTATCTGTTGTTTGACCGACATCTCATCATTGCGCCAAGGGAAGTCGTCGTCTAGTTCTTCACCGAATAATCTCTCAAACACTTCGCGACGGCTTGTGAATAGTTTTCTTTCCAGTTCAAGCGGTGTATCACTGGCATCGGCTAAGATTAGCAATAATTCACATTCCAATGCCTCGGAAAGCGTTGCTCGGAATGCTTCTAAAGTTGCATTAGGTAATTCATCAATAAAACCGATCGTATCGGCCAATAGCACTCTTGGACTTGCCTCAAGTCTGCCGACTGTTGTTTCAAGAGTCGAGAATAACTTATCCTCAATCAATACTTCTTTTCCAGAGAGTGCGAGGAATAATGAGGATTTACCCGCATTGGTATATCCTGCAATTCCAACGGTTTGAGCACCGCTTCGAGTTCGTTGTCTTCTACGCTCTGATTGTGCGTTTGCATGACGCTGTTGGCGCTTGGTTAAACTTGCTATTTCTCTATTTAGATTCTCCATTACCGCCTGAAGGGCTGTCGCACCACTAGAACCATATCCAGCTCTTTCACCAGTAGTTTGCAAATTGACTAATTCTCTTAGGACTGTTCTATCAGATTGTAATTGTGCAATTCTTACTTGAGTTCGTGCTTCCATTGAGGATGCGTGGGATGTGAAAAGAGATAGTAACAGTCTAACTCTATCCCAAACCTCTACCTTTACCGCATCGCTTATGGCAACTAATTGCCTTGCTGATGAATTATTGTGAATTAGTACAAGGTCAACTGATTTCCATGGATGGCCATCAACTGTTGCCGCCAATTCATCAGCAACATCTTGCAATCTACCTTTTCCAAAATAGCCACGTGGGTCTTCCTTACCGCTTTGATTTAATCGTTCTACGATTTCAATTCCCATAGTCGCTACAAGTGCTTCGAATTCGTCACTATTCTCTCCATCCCTTATCATAAGGATGGCTTTGCGCCCTTGATGATTTGTTCTTGCCTCACCTAAGGTGACGCCACCAGCTCCGGCGAGCAGGGGATTGTCAAACTTTGTCGGCTCCCCCATGGCTAGGCCTTGGGCCATCCTCATAAGAGCCCGCCCCCAGCATCTGTTCATGGGCGAGATGCACCATGCAACCATTGAATGGCAAGGCGATGTCGCTCTTGCCACCACATTTCTCGCCGCTGCTTCCAGGCCAAATTGTAAGGCACAAATGAGCGAAGAGGGCGGGGTTGCAAAATTAGAGATCACAGTCAGTAATTCAGATTTGCAAATCCTGAGGGATATCGTTGATGAATTGCTCATCGCACTAGCCGATATTGAAGAAAAATAGCGTTGAGATGAGAGTGATGGTAGTAAATGAGTCTATTAAATCGAGGTTAGTAAACTCAAGAAGCATCCATATCCTTGGCGCAGGACTGAATAAAGAGCGAACTGCACATACAGCTGTTGGGGAATTGTCTCAAAGAGGATGGCGAGTTGTTCCAATCCATCCTCGTGATGCTGGGGCTACGATATCAGGGATTCCAATTAGACCCAATATTGAGAAAGGTGTGGAACTAGAGGTTGTAGTTCTTTTTCTTGCCCCAGAACGTGCCCGTAATGAAGTTAAGAAATTACTTCTCAGGGAATTAGAAACACCGCCAATAGTTTGGTTTCAACCTGGAGCTGAAGATGAAACCGCTATTTCTTGGTTGAATGATGCAGGATGGGCGGTCGTATACGATGATTGTATAGTTCGATTTACAGAAAGAAATGATTTGACACGCCCTCCATCGTTTGTTCCTTGGTTTCGTCAAGTACAGGATAGTGATGATTCAGGATGTTCAGTTTGGTCGGTTCACGAGTGCCAGGAAGAGTCTATTTTACCTAGCACTGACTTAGAATGGGTTGGTGACTTGATAGATCTTAAATTCTCAAACCATATAGTTCCAAAATATATCAGAAGTTTGGCAGAAGAGAGCGAAGACCTCGAGAATTGTGGACGTAGATTATCTTAATTATTATTTTTAGATAGTATTCCGGTACAAGCATCTAATTGACGTCAAAAAAGGCATTTTTTTCAATATCGGCATTGAAACTATCAATCACAATGGTTAGCAATTATGGTTACGATGGGTACTTTCTAATTCCTTAAGCACCATTGTGATAACTCAATATACAGGGGAGTAGTGAGCAAAATGATGAAGCTAAAAATTACTTGTTTCATCGTACTTTTTTTAATGGTCTCAGTTAATCTGCTCAATACTGATAATTTATCATTTGCTCAATCTTTAGAGGATGAAGAAACTTCAAAAGAAGTCATTTTATCTTTGAACAGTACCAATATTCCTGGTTTTCAAGAGGGTTCTATTTTCACAGATACAACACTCACTTCTGGATTCGACCACACCTGCGCCATTCTTGATAATGGATCTGTAAGTTGTTGGGGACGCAATCAATATGGCCAAATTGGAGATGGAACTGCTACTAATCGAAACACACCTACTCAAACATCGGGTCTTGGAACCGGAAGAACTGCTGTCGCAATCTCTGCAGGATTTTGGCACACATGTGCAATTCTTGATGATGGTTCTGTAAGTTGTTGGGGAGGGTTTTATGCTGGACTCGGAGCCACTATTATAGGAAACACACCTACTCAAACATCTAGTCTTGGAACTGGAAGAACTGCTGTTGCAATCTCTTCTGGAACCGCTCATACCTGCGCTATTCTTGATGATGGATCTGTAAGTTGCTGGGGAAACAATTGGGATGGCCAACTTGGAGATGGAACTACTACTACTCGAAACTCGCCTGCTCAAACATCGAGCCTTGGAACTGGAAGAACTGCAGTTGCAATCTCTTCTGGAGAATGGCACACTTGCGCGATTCTTGATGATGCATCTGTAAGTTGTTGGGGATACAATTACAATGGCCAACTTGGAGATGGAACTACTACTGATCGAAACACGCCTACTCAGACATCGAGTCTTGGAACTGGAAGAACTGCAGTTGCAATTTCTTCTGGAGCCTTTCACACCTGCGCCATTCTTGATAATGCATCTGTAAGTTGTTGGGGAATAAATGACAGGGGTCAACTTGGAGATGGAACGAGAACTCAACGAAACACACCTACTCAAACATTGAATCTTGGAACTGGAAGAACTGCAGTTGCAATCTCTTCTGGATACGAGCACACCTGCGCTATTCTTAATGATGCATCTGTAAGTTGTTGGGGATACAATTACCGTGGCCAACTCGGAGAGGGTGTTTTTACTAATTCTCGAAAAATACCTGCCCAAACATCCAGTCTTGGAACTGGGAGAACTGCAGTAGCAATCTCTTCTGGAGGCGATCACACCTGCGCTATTCTTGATGATGCATCTCTAAGTTGTTGGGGAGGCAATGAATATGGCCAACTTGGAGATGGTACTACAACTACTCGAAACACACCTGCCCAAACATCGAATCTTGGAACCACCACATACCCACGAACGGTTGCACTTTCTGAACGTGATTTCGATGGCGACGGGGTTTTGAATATTTTTGATGTTCATCACAATTTGGATTACCGAGAAACCGCAATATCTTCTGGGGCCTATCACACCTGCGCTATTCTTGATGATGGGTCTGTAAGTTGTTGGGGGGACAATCACTATGGCGGCCAACTTGGAGATGGAACTACTACTCTTAGCCGAAACACACCTGCTAAAACATCGACTCTTGGAACTGGAAGAACTGCAGTTGCAATATCTTCTGGAGGCTACCACACCTGCGCTATTCTTGATGATGGTTCTGTAAGTTGTTGGGGAGGCAATGACAGAAAGCAACTTGGAGATGGAACTACTACTGATCGAAACACCCCGACTCAAACATCGAGTCTTGGAACTGGGAGAACTGCAGTTGCAATCTCTTCTGGAGACTATCACACCTGCGCCATTCTTGATGATGGAACTGTAAGTTGTTGGGGACGCAATCAAAGGGGCCAACTTGGAGATGGAACTACTACTAATCGAAACACACCGACTCAAACATCAAATCTTGGAGCAGGCCGAACTGCGGTTGCAATCTCTTCTGGAAACTACCACACCTGCGCTATTCTTGATGATGCATCTGTAAGTTGTTGGGGAAGTAATGACTATGGCCAACTTGGAGATGTAACTACTACGAGTCGATATACACCTGCTCAAACATCGAGTCTTGGAACTAATCGAGGCGCAGTTGCAATCTCTTCTGGATGGGGGCACACCTGTGCTCTTCTTGATGATACATCTGTAAGTTGTTGGGGATACAATGCCAATGGCGAACTTGGAGATGGAACGAATACTAATCGAGACACACCGACTCAAACATCGAGTCTTGGAATTGGAAGAACTGTGATTGCAATCTCTTCGGGATATTTTCACACTTGCGCTATTCTTGATGATGGATCTGTAGGTTGTTGGGGAAGGAATAATGATGACCAACTTGGAGATGGAACCACTACCAGTCGAAACACAACTACTCAAACATCGAGTCTTGGAACTGGAAGAACTGCGGTTGCAATCTCTTCTGGAAGCCATCATACCTGCGCTATTCTTGATGATGGAACTGTAAGTTGTTGGGGAGACAATAATTATGCTCAACTCGGAGATGGAACTGGAGGAGATTTTACTAATGATTACGACCGAAATACACCTACTCAAACATCGAGTCTTGGAACTACCACAAATCCTCGAACGGCTTTGCTTGTTGATGGCGATACAGATGGTGACGGAACATTAGATCATTTTGACGATTTCCCGAACAATAGTATTCGAAGTATTGCCTGCACATCTGGACAATATGGACGATATCTATGCGTAGATTCACCTGCTGGAAAAAATGTGCCTTCAAGTTCTGCAATGTATGCAACTGACTGTGCAGCAGGAACCTATCAAGCATTGACTGGTCAAACTTCTTGTGTTGATGCAGGAGCTGGGTATTATGTTCCGACAACATCACAAACAAGTCAAATTGCTTGCGCAATTGGAACTTACCAGGCAAACACAGGTCAGTCATCTTGTGATCATGCGAATGCCGGATATTATGTTGCAACAACAGCACAACCAAGTCAAATTCCTTGCGCAATTGGAACTTACCAGGCAAACACAAGTCAGTCATTTTGTGATGATGCGAATGCAGGATATTATGTTGCAACAACTGCACAACTAAGTCAAATTCCTTGCGCAACAGGAACTTACCAGGCAAACACAGGTCAGTCATCGTGTGATGATGCTGATGCTGGATACTATGTTCCAACAATAGCACAAATAAGTCAAACGGCTTGTGCAACAGGAACTTACCAGGCAAACACCGGTCAGTCATTGTGTGATGATGCTGATGCTGGATATTATGTTGCAATGACAGCACAATCCGCTCAAGCCGCTTGTGAAATAGGAACTTATCAAGCATTAACTGGACAGGCTTCTTGTGATGATGCAGATGCAGGGCATTATGTTGCAATGTCAGCACAATCCGCTCAAACCGCTTGTGAAATAGGAACTTATCAAGCATTAACTGGACAGGCTTCTTGTGATGATGCAGATGCAGGGCATTATGTTGGACAATCAGGTCAATTCAGTCAAATTGAATGCCTTGCAGGAACCTATCAACCGGATATAGGACAATCTTCCTGTATTTCTGCAAGCATCAACTTCTATGTTCCCCTTGATGGCGCTATTGAACAGACAGCATGCCCGAACCAAACTTCAACCAAAGAGATTGGTTCGAAACTTGAGAGTGATTGTGTTAGCGACTCTGATTCTGACCTGCTGCCCGCAGAAGCAAAGCAAATGCGGACGATTCTCATCGCTGCCGTTATCCTGCTTGTCACAGCTTCTGTTGTTGCAGCGTTGGTGGTGAGATCTAGGAAAGAAGATGCAGAGAGTGATTGGCATCAAGAGGATTCACTTTGATTAAGGTGAATAGTACCGTGGTATTTACGGCTAGTATTCCGGTACGAAGAGGGGTACGGAAGCAACTGAAATTATCCGTAAGGAAGGTTTGAGTATTCCGGTACGAGCATTCCTTTGACGTCAAAAAGGGTATTTTTTTCGATATCGGCATTGAAACTATCAATCACAATGGTTCTCAATTAAGGTGAACATCTTTGTTTTGAGGTTCGGCCCACAAAGCCCAACTACAATACATGCCATGCATTTTTTGGATATCATTGGACTTGAACGAGAATGGCATTATAATCTCGGTTGGTTTGCTTATTTTTAGTATCTGCCGGCGAGAGTTCTTTATGTTTAGCGACACACATTAAGGACTATACGGTTATCCCTGCGAGTATGGCGGGGAAAAGATTGACAGTGAGATTGACCACTCAGGCGGAAGCAGACAGATGGCATGCCGCTGCAAGTGATTTGAAGTTCAGTACGATGAACAAATTCATTCGAACCCTAGTCACCAACTCCATCAAAGACAAAGAGAGTAAACAAGAGGAGATTGAACAGCGAAACAGAGAGCGAATTGATGAGCTTGAACACGAGTTTGATCTCAAGAAAGCCGAAGTGGGCGAACGAGACAGAATCATTCGCTCGCTCAAAGATGAGGTTATGTCTTTGAGAAAGGAAGGTTACTCAGAAGAAACCATCAATTGGAAGAAAGGATTGGTTGCTGAATTCCAACACATCTTGAAGACCAATGGAAGAATGTCCAGGCATGTCTTTCTTGAGCATGTGCGCTCTAAGTATACTTTTGTTGGCCTAGGCAAGTTACTGATTGAGGTCGAACGGGAACTCACTCAATCAGGTCTCATCATCATTCACGAGGGAGGTGAGATTGAATGGAACCTCAGTTGATTGAATCACTTGATAATCTCATTAATGGATATAGGCTGGATTTGGAACTCCAGTCAAAATCTCACAGAACAATTAATTCCTATGTAAACAGTGTTCGATATCTCTCTCCAATGATGGAGGAACTCGGACTTGATTTTATTAGCATCGAAGTTGTTGGCTTGCAACGTTTACTCAGCCGAATCAAACAAACTGGAGTAAAACACTCTAGAATTGGCAACCTCTTCAGCGGATTCAACTCCTTCATTGACTTCCTGCAGTTTACCAAACGCAGGATAGACAACCCTGTTCCACCATTTAGAAAACGATATTTACAGCGATACAAAGGCTCGATTCAGAAGGTTCCAAGGCTGACACCAACCCTCCAGCAGATGCGTGAAATAATCTATAGTTCAAACACAGAGATGGAGAAAGCCATTCATTTACTTCTCGCCAAAACAGGCATTCGGAGAATGAGTTTACTTGCCTTGAAGGTCAGTGATATTGACTTGGTGAAAAAAACCATCCGATTGAGTGACGAGGCGAAGGTCGCTAGCCTCATTCTTCCCATTGATTTTGAAACAGTAAACCAAATTGAGAATTGGTTGCATGAGCGCCAGTTTGAAACGAATCTTTCTGAAGAGGCGCTCTTCGTCAACAGCCGAGGAACTGCTCTGGCTAAGAATATGCTCGCAACCATCGTCAGAGAGGCAGGAATCCGCGTGGGCATTCATGACTCCGATGCTCCAAGAGATGCCATTGACCGGAGATTTTCACCGCATTGCTATCGACACTTCATGACGACTATGATGAGGAGGAACGGATGCCCCGAGAGAATAATTGCATATCTCCGAGGAGATGCAGAGAAGTCTATTCGTGATCATTACGACCATGTGGACTTTCAAGAGGTCGATCATCACTACAACGCCCACATCTGGAGGTTGAACTGATGGAGGCTGCTATTAATTCGGTCCATGGGTTGCTCAAAGCAGGATTAATTGAGCAGGCTACGGATTTGTTGACGGAGTTTTTTACCAAAGGAGGTGAATGGTTGATGACCATTGACTTTTCAACAATTTTCAACTCTGAATGTTTTCAACTTTTGAAAACCAATGGTTCAAAACAACCATCAATGGTTCAAATCAACCATCAATGGTTCACCAACCATTTACGGTCAAAGGAGGGCGTCTGATGGGTATTGAGCGCCTCCCTGGAGCCAAAAAGAAGCTCAAAGCGACTCGTAGCGGTCGTAATCAACCGTTTGCGGTTCGTTTGACGCCTCATGGAAGTAAAACGCATGTTCGTATTGGAACAATGAACGCTGAATGCAGCGGAATTTCTTTCGCAGAGTCTGCAAACGGAATGATTTTCTTCGATTACGAACAATTGTTAGCCCGCAGAGAGATTGGAGACGGAACTAGTCTGATTCGGGTAAGTGAAGAAGATGCTTCAAAACTTCAACTAATGATTGAACAAGAAATTACCAGACATCCACGCCTTGCCAAGAGAAAAGCGAGGAGAAAGCAAACAAATGTTGAAGCGAAGATATCAGAGCATGAAGTGAAGGAACTTCGAAAGGAGAATCAGAAGATGCGCCGCCAGATTAACAATGACGCAGGCACATTGATTGAGTTACAACTTGCGGGAATTGTACCACTTGGGGAAAAACCACCCTTCCCCTTCAAGCATATTCAGCAGATGAAGTATGGATGCGATTGGTTATCGATGGACTTCAGTGGAAGCACATTGCATCTCTATTTCATTGAATCCAATTTGAGCCGAAATGGGAGAAAACCAACTCTCAACGACAATGAAATGAGGCTCAGGAAAGCAATATTGGGAAGGAAAGTCATTACGCACTACACGCACCATTGGGTTGATCAAGACGGAAAAATACGCTGGGATTGATCAGCATCCACTCCAACCCCCTTTGGCAGAGGGGGCCCTTTGCTTGAGTCCCTCGCTATCAAACCTGCTGAGAATTACCGACTTCACTCCACCTTGAAGCAACCTTAACCATCATAAATTGTCAATGATGCCACTAACATATGACGAAATGGGAATATACCAATTTGACTGTGCAGGATTCGCCAAGTCCTATAACACTTAACGAATTGGGAAGAAAGGATGGGAATTAGTAACGGTGTTTCAAAACCCGGGGCTATTCAGTTTTCTACTTCAAAAACCATGGACAGCACCACAAGACCATTACCAAGTTGATTGAAGTGATAACGGTTGGACTCTGGTTATATTAATTTTAAGAGGGGATTGTATGAAACTTGAGGTTTGTTTGTTAGAGATGATCGATGTGTCAGTAGAGTTCGATGGGCACTCTGAAAATTTTAATCACCCTTTCGCAATATATAGCACAAATAATAAATCATTAAAAAATCTTGTAACATTTACTCAGAAATATCACAAAATGCATGAATTTATTCCAACACTATGGATTTTCAGTGGAATAATAATTGGTTCAATGACTGTTGCACTTATTATATGCGTTGACCTCGTTCGTAATAACTTTGCAACACAAATCCCTTCATCGTTCCTCATTGGTTTTTCATGGTTAATTATGATTATAATTATAGTACCTTTTAGAAAAACACTATATAATGAGGTGTTCTATCTCCTTTTTTCTAAAAATAAAGGAAATAAATCAAAGAGCGAAATTCATCTCTTTGGAAAGAGAAGCATAAATAAACATGTAAAGTTGATTTCTATTTTGTACGATGATTTAATATATTTTATTTATTTGCCGAAAAAAGAAACGATAAGTAATAATAAAAATTTTATTCGATCTCTAAATCGTCTTAAATCTCACTCTATCTCTCGTGAGAAGGTCACATTATTATTTTCAAATCCTAAAAAGTTATTTAAAATTGTTTTGAAGAAATAGGGCATTGTCAAGGTGATGATTGATATGGTCAATCACGGATTAGCAAAGAAATGCTTTGAACACACCAATAAAGAGCAAAACACAAGATTTATCATCTATTTTAACACTCACAGTAACAATAATATCATATTTAATATTAATGTGAACTGATCATAGATCTGATTGAATCTGGCAATTCTTTGAAATTCGGTTCAAACTTCTTAAATAGTCAAGATGGTACAGAATATTCAGTTGACATGACAGGTCGAGGCTTAAATGTCAAAGAATTGTGAGGGTCGAATATGATAAAAACTAAATTACTAGTTACAATCATTATGCTCATGTTTTTAACAGGATGTCTAGGTATGTGCACTGACACGCTTTCTTTTGAGTATTTAGGACAAGCAACTTTCGATAAGCAAACGAAAACTAATGCAACTGACGACCATTTCTTCGAATTGCACACAAATTTAGCAGTAAATCACACATATGCTGTGAATTTTACCAACGGCGAAGGAGTAGAAGTACAAGGATATGAATTGACAGAGATGTATCTCTATATTGAAACTGAGCGTCGTGTTTATTACGACTGTAGTGCGGAAGCATCAAGTTTATGTTTGGTGGTTGAAGAAATAGAAGATGGTTATTGGGAAATTGGTGAAGTCTTGACAATTAGAGAAAACAATGAGAATATTTGGCATGATGGAATTGAAGATGAGTTATGGATTGGGGGTGACTTCCCTGAAGACCATGGTCGAGAAAGTAGTTTTTCTTGCAGTAAAGATGTAGACTGCTCCTTTTCATACTCAGCTGAAGAGGCCTGTGATTGACTTTAATGAACTTGATTCTCTCAACCTTGAATCGAATAAAGAACACCTCAGCCATGCAAACCATAGCGGTAACACAAGCTCTGGTTTCTTCGGAACTGGAAAAAAGTCTTGGTTCTACTCGAGTAAACTTGTTCTGAATAGGTGATGGTCATTTTGACGTCAATCTGATGCAGGTCTTCCGGTACGAGCACTCTCTTTCCGGAATTTGTTGATAGCCAAAATCCTACAAAAATCGATTTGAAACTGATTCTAAGTTCTAGTGTTCAATAACCTCTTCAAGCTTACATCTGAGGATGCGTAGCCCTAAACTATAGGCCTGTAGTTTGGGAAATTTGAGTCGCCAGCAATGATTGGTGGTCCGACAAATCGATCTCCTCCGCTAGAAAGAAAAATTCCGGACTCGGTTCTTTCTGAGTAGTAATTTGAACAGATTTCTTCGTCCCATCCATCATAAATTGCATTAAATGTATCCTGCGTGCTACTTTCATTCACACCATTCACTCTGGCCCTAATATCATGATACAAAACGGAACGCTCTGCAGATTCTCCTTGATATCCTGTTATACAGTTTCCTTGTCGGTAAAAATCTTCAACGAAACTAGATGCTCTATCGTTAATTGAGTCGGATTTGTACTCTTGAGTACCTAGACTAATTGGCCCAAAACCACGAGTAATGTCTTCAAACATGAAAGTGTAAGATTGACAGTTTGTTCCACAATCCTGAATCTGTATCGAAGTTTGATATGTATGCCCTGTAACAAGCATGTAATCATCTGGAAGTCCCGTTATTGCTCCATATTGACTGGGAGGAAATTTTAGCCGACAACTAACTCCAGTCCCTTCTCCCGAGAAACCAACTATTTGGTTGCATGAACCGTTATCAGTGATTTCAGCGTCTCTCCCATTAGTATCCCAAGTTGAAAATATCACTGTCGTAGTATCTGCGTTGTTAAACTGAATTCCACCATAGGAACCCTTCCAGTTGATTGTTGAATAATACGTGCCCCGAGGCCCAGTGCCTGGAGTAGCACGAATACTAAATTCATCAAATTCTCCACTGAATTGATATCTTGACCAAATTGAGGCTGCAATGAGTCGAACATCAGTAACTTCACCTGAGGTATTTTGGTACATTTTCTCACCATTTGGCCATGTAATGTATGCGCTCATATTTTGTTCTCCAATGATTCGTCCAGCTGTCCAATATCCGTAGATTATACCTTCAGAATTTGTCTGTCTGTTAGCAGGGAAAAACCAACCATGATCTTCCTGTATTCCGAATCGAACTTCGCAGCCTTCTAGTGGAGAACCGTTGAGTGTGACTTGATATTGTATCGATTGAGCGTCATGGTCCTCATAATTTGAATTGCTTGAGAACACAACGCCTGGATTAGCATAGACAGGTGGAGTTGAAACATTTGAGAGTACACTGCCCAATGGACAAGAATGGGGGTACAAGGCTGATTGAAGTTCGTCAATCGTGGATTGCATATTCTGAATCAATGAGTTGAGTGTCATGATTTGATTCGTCAGATTTGCATTCTCAGTTTGTAAACCTCCAACAAGTTCGATATACTCGGTGATGCTTTGGTCTCTTTCTGACAAAGTTTGTTGGTATTCCAAGATTTGTACACTTAAACTCACAATTGTTAGGTTTAAATTAATGGTCAAATTCTCCAACTCTGAGATTTTACTGTTGTTCTCCATGGAATCATTGTTCGCATGTAGAGAAGCAATTTCTAAATTAAGAGCAGCGATGTTTGCTTTTTGCGATGAAATTTCGGAATTAAGTGATTTTATTTGATTGAGTTGGGAAGTAATCTCAATATTATTTTGTTCAATTTCATCATTAAGCGAATCAATTTCTTCTTCTAGAGAGGAGATATCATCTTCGTATTCTGAGGGTGAAGTACTCTGGTCTTCACTTGGTTCTAAACACCCGGCTAAAGTAAGGGTTAGCAAAAGAAACGAAAAAAGAGAGGCATGAAACCTTTTCATGGATTTCTTCCCGAAATCATGGCTATGGAGTGTTTCCACGAATTTAGACATGCCTCACCGAGTAACGTAAAATGTATATAACTTCACCCTATAATTTCTCTTCACATAAACTCTGTTTATTCAATTAAGCCGCTTAACTTTGAGACATTTGTAAATAGACAACCACCAATCAATTATCACTTCTGTTGTAAAAATGATTGATACATCGTTGATCTGTTCGTGACGCATTATCAGGCGTTAGAGACTCCTTGTCATACATCCAGGCCTATTACCATGGTATTTGCGGATAGTTTCCCGGTACGAGCACTCAGCATC
>Ga0308011_10000970_pt1 | contig 13807 bp, 11 predicted proteins | sample Neamet177_FD_203144 | JGI IMG/M metagenome (GOLD analysis project Ga0308011, IMG submission 203144) | Marine microbial communities from water near the shore, Antarctic Ocean - #177 | ecosystem: Environmental > Aquatic > Marine > Unclassified | place: Southern Ocean | collected 2014-07-25 | reverse complement strand
TGAGGCTATGAAGAAGCGACCTAATAACATAGATGAGAACTTTAATAAAACTGCAAAGTCTTTATTACCTAAGAATAATGAAACAAGACAACTAGCTAAGATGACTAGGAAGTCTTTAGCTTATGCATTAGAAGGACAGCCTGTAAAGATTAAGATGGCTTTAGATATATTATTTGATGAAGACCCACGAGCATACATAGATGCAATAGCAAAACTAATGAACTATGCAATGCCTAAACTATCATCAACAGAAATCAAGAGGGACTCAGAAACTAAGATTGAGATTAACTTAAACGAAGGAGCAACACTTGAAGATATTAAAAGACAGATTAGAGGTTTAGAAGATGCAGAAGATATTGACTATATGGAATTAGATGAATAAAAAAGCATTACTGAAGTTTGCATTAGAAAAGAAACTATGTGAGATGAGTTTCTATGAGTTCTTCCAAGCAGCTTGGATTGTTGTAGAACCAGCAGTTCCTTTATCAACTAATTGGCATCATAAGTATATATGCGACTTATTACAGGAAGAATGTGAGAGAGTAATAGCTCAGAAGCCTAAAACTAAAGATATTATCATTAATGTACCATTCCGTAGTACGAAATCATTGATAGTAACTGTTATGTTTCCTGTATGGGCTTGGATAAGGTCGCCTAAGTTAAGATTCATTACATCATCATACTCTGCAACACTATCTATTGAACTAGCAACTAAGAGTAGAGATATTATATTTAGTGATTGGTTTGTCAAGAGATGGGGAGATGTATTCCATATTAAGAAAGACCAAAATCTAAAAGAGAGATACGAGAACAACTTTGTTGGAATGAGGAGAGCAACATCAGTAGGTGGTACTGTTACTGGGCAAGGTGGAGACTTTCTAATAGTGGATGACCCTTTATCACCACAGATGGCAAGTTCTGCAACAGAAAGAGAGAACGCTAACGAATGGTATAGGACTACATTCTACTCTAGGCTTAATCAACCTGATATTGGAGTTAGGATTATAATTATGCAAAGAGTACACGAGGAAGACTTAACAGGATTTCTTTTAAGTAAAGAAACTAGACTAAAGTATAAGCATATCTGTATTCCTGCTAAAAGTGGAGATGGAAACATTAAACCACCTTCTTTAGAGAAGTATTATGATAAAGATACTCAGTTGTTCTGGGAAGATAGGTTTAGTCAGAGAACATTAGATGATTACAAGAGTGCATTAGGTAGTTATGGTTATGCTGGACAACTACAACAAACACCAACACCACTAGATAGTGGAATGATTCATAAGGATTGGTTTAAGGTTGATAGGTATAGAGTTGATGATGCGATAGTTAATTTCGTTATTGACCCTGCATATACGGCTGACCAGAAGAATGACCCATCAGCATTACTAGCATACACCTATAAAGATAACAAATGGCAGGTAGTAGACTGTGTTAATGTCTATAAAGAGTTCCCAGACTTGGTAAAATTCATTCAACAGTGGGTTCAGAAGAATGGATATACAAATAGGAGTAGAATATATGTAGAACCTAAAGCATCAGGGAAGTCTATTGTACAAACTCTAGTTAGGGAGACTGGACTTAATGTAAAAGAAGATAAACCACCAACTAAAGACAAGGTAGCAAGAGTGAGTGATGTCAGTGCATCTTTAGAGAGTGGTAGAGTTAGTCTATTAAATGGTGATTGGAATGATGAGTTCTTAGACCAATTAGCTAAGTTTCCTGCAGCTAAACATGATGATATGGTAGATTGTTTAGTAATGGCAGTAAACAAGGAGATTTGGAGTGGAGGAGGTAAGGTTTTATATTTCTCATAATAATTTTGAGTTTGTGTAAAAACTGTGAAAGTATTTCATAGCTAAATTACTATTTTTGTCTAGTTTTGAATAATTACTAAAAAATTATCAAAGAATTATGAAAAAAACAGATATACTTTACTTAAACGCAAGTCACCAAGAGGTTGTTGAGGTTCTTATGGAAGATGTTAAGAAAATAATGTATTATGCTACAGAAGATGAGATTGTAGGTAAATATCAGGACTTCTTAAACATATTGGATTCTGTTTATTTATATTCTAATAATTTTCACGATACAACGCTGAAGATTGAAGATGATAACGGAGTAACGGCTGAATTTATATTTTTAATACCAAATATGTTGTTCTATACTGCTATTGGGTTTCTAACTGGACTAAAGACAGAGTTAAATGGAGATGTGATGGTGGTTCACTTAGAGAAGATTGGTAGTCTATGTGAAAACTCTACAAGCGAATTAGCAGATGTACTTGTAGATGTTACTGAGAGAAAAAAGATATTAGAGGATATGATAGAGAGTGAAACGATTAAAAACTAAGATATGGTAGAAATTAAGATTGAAGACAACTCATATGAGATTCCAACAGAGTGGAAAGATATTACTTTAAGGTATTGGTGTGGATTATACACAATTATCAGTCAATATACTAAAAGAGATGAGGAAGGTAACATTATTGAGCCAGAACACTCAGAGGTAGAGCTATTGAAGATGAATAGAGATATATTTATGTATCTGACTGGACTCTCACAAAATGAGATGAGCAGACTTGATGTAGATAGTGTTAATGAGGCTGTAGCGACATTCTCTAGTCTTTTAGAAGAATATAAGCCTAAAGGTATAGAAAAGTTTGAGTTTGAAGGTGAGGAGTACTTATTTCCAAAAGAATTTCTAAGAAGGAACACATTTGGAGATTATATTGAGTCTACTCACTTAGATAGTACGATAGAAATAATGAAACACGGAAGGTTTGATGTATTACCTGAGCAGATGGCAATACTTTGCAGAAGAGCAGATGAGGAGTATGATGATGATGCAATACCAGCAAAGACTGAAAAGTTTAAAGAGCTTACAATGGATTTCGTTTGGGAGTTCAGTTTTTTTTTGACAATGCAAAGCGTAAAATTAACTCGGACTTTCCAAATGTTTTTGGGGAAAACAGAAGAGGAAGTGGAGGAGGCAAAGGTAGAGTTTCTACAGTTGGACTCTACAACAAGTTTATAAAACCATATGGATGGCTTAACAGCCTTTATATGGTAGCAGAGAAGGGGATATTTAGAATAGAAGGCTATAATGATATTGACAGCGTGAAAGAAACGAATTTATATAAAGTACTAACTTACTTGAGCTATAATACTGCTAAGAATGACTATGAAATTGCTGTACAGGAAAAGATACATAATAAAAATAATATAGCACAATAATATGGCAATAACAAGATTAACAGACATAATAACTGTATTTGACAGTAAATGGACTTATGGAGATGTAAAATTTGGATATGATGGTGAAGTGAATCAAGACCACGACACCCAGTACCCATTAATGCTAGTTACACCACCAGAATCAATAATACCAGTAATATATGATGGTAGAGAGGAGTATTCTTTTGAAATAAACTTCTACAACTTATACTCTCAAGCAGCACAATCAGTGGTAACATTACAAAAAAGATGGGATGACCTACAAGACTTGTCTAACGAATGGCTAGACCTTGTTCTTAAAAAATATCAAGATGTTACTGTAGAGGCTTATCTTAATGATGAGAGTATTGAGATTGAGAGGATTAAAGATACAATGAACGATAAGTTAGTTCAAATAAAGTTAGTATTCACAATGAGTGCATTTACTAAGTGCTTTAGACCTGTTTCCAGCTACCCATCAGACTTTGCTGACTTGGCGGTATGGCTAAGAGCAGACAGTAGTGTAACATTTGATATACCAACGAAAAGAGTTAGTGCTTGGGGTGATAATTCAGGACTCGGTAACAATGTAGCTCAGGCAACTAAAGCTAATCAACCATTAAGAAATGGTTATGATGGAGCTAACGACAAAGCATACATTGGTTTTGATGGTACTAATGACTTGATGACTTCAGTTAGCAACTCACCTATAACAACAGACTTCACGATATTTGAAGTAAGTAGGATGGATGAAGTTAGTGATAATGTTTTTGGATGGAATAATGGAGCTGCTTCTATATCAATAGGTACTGATTCTAGTGGATATTTCGCTACAACAGTAAATGATGGAACAACTTTATTAACTACAAATACTGCAGTTGATAACACACTGAGTAATCATATTGGTTTGTTAAAGAAGCATAATAAAAGAATTGATTTAGAGTATTATGACTCATCTAACTCTATAACCACAACAGATACTGATGCAGCTTTTGATAATGCATTTTCTTTTAATACAGCTAAGTTTGATATTGGCTCATTAAATTCATCTAGCTTTTTAAGTGGACAACTACAAGAAGTAATAATTTACAACAGAGCATTATCAAGTACTGAAATTGCTAATGTTAAAGGTTACTTGAATTTAAAATATAAAATATATTAAGATATGGGAGCATATGTAGGGCAAATAAGTTGGGGAATAGTACCCTTAGATTTGAATAGCAGTAATCTAGCTACAATGAGTTGGGATTATAGGGCTAACTATCTAATGAGTTCTAATGACCCACTAAGGTATCAAATTCAATGGTTTTACTCTGGGATAAATGATGGTGGAGAAGTAGGAATTACAGGTGGGCTTGTTAATGTTATATTTAAAGTTGAAACATCTGTAGATAATACTAATTGGACTACGATTGGTACTATTAAGAAATCAAGAGATATAGCTAACAAGAAATACAATAATGCATCCCAACCTACTGGTCATAGATTCACTGTAGATGTAAGTCAATTAGTTTCTGACCAACTATCATACAGTTTGTGTCCTATAAATAAAGGAACTTGGCAAAGCAATTATTATGGAGGGATGAATGGGGGTTTAACTATGCAAGACAATGTAATTGGAGGTTCAGGTTCTAGTGGTACTCCAATAAGTGCATATAATGTTTCTGATAATGGGACATTAAGGAAATTGAAAGTTTCTGCAACTTTTGAAATACTAGATGCTAATCAACAAATAATTACAGCAACTAATGCAGCAATTTCTGCTCCAATAATAACTGTCATTAATTCAGTAAATCAATTTGAAAAAGATAGCACTTACTATCGTAATGATTATTTAATATTAAATAGTTCTACGAGAAAAAATCAATTCCTTACAAGATGTCCGAATTGGACTGGTAGTGGTGTAACTTCAGACTTTAAGAAGCCTGTAAGAATAGATGAACAAGCAGAATGGTTGCAGTTTTACATTTATAAAGGAAATTCACACGATATTAATACTGGTGGTGGCTCTCAAGTTGGTGCTATGGGTGTAGAGATTAACACATATATAGGAAATACAATTGAAAATACATTTTATTTGAATGATTTTGAAAAAAATTTACTCTTAGGTTCTGATAGCGGATATGAAATAGTAGCCGACTCACAGCAGCAAATGTTTATTCAGAATATTTCACCTGACTATATAAATAATAAAGCAACACTTAAAGCTCCACAAAGCCCTATTGACAGGAGTGCTGGAGTAACAAATAATTGGAGTACTTATACTGGAGATAAGATAACAGGGAATACAACAAGATATACTGCCACTCTTGTGAAAGTAGGTTTATATTCTCCTTATTTATTTAGAGATATAACTAATCTATACGAATATACTATAGATAGAGAAAATAAAAATATACCTTACGGATTTGTTAGGTTTCACTGGTTAAACTCAATGGGAGGTACTGATAGTTATACTGCTAAAAGAGATGTAGTAGAAGGATTGACTATAAGTAGAAATGTTATAGAGAGAAAGAGTGGTGATAGAACTTGGTATCAAGCTGATTCAGGGGCATCTAATAGTGTAGAATCAAATGTTTCAGGATATACTGATGGAAATGCATCTTATATATCAGATACTATGAGAGGTGGAAATTTATACAAAGGAGGTAGAGAGGTTTCAAGTGTAAATGCAGATAGAGTTCAGAGTGTATATACAGAGCCATTAAATAAATCTGTTGCTAAATGGTTAGAAGAAATGATGCTATCTCCTAATGTGTGGATAGAAATGGACACAGATGCAACTGCTAAAGGTAACTCAGCAAATCCTTACCTTAGACCATCAACAAAAGGATATATACCAGTTATAATTACAAATAGTGATATTGAAGCTGTTAATCAAGAGAATGGTTTAGTTAAGTTTAATATTGAGTACACTTTAGCACATAAAGTTCAAACACAAAGAAACTAATATATGTCAGTAAAAATTGAGATACTAGATTATGTATATAAGTCTATACAGGGAGAACAAATTAATATAGATGGTTCTTTTAATAATGCTGGTAGTTGGACTGTAACTCCAGCAGGAACTTGGACTATATCAGGAGGTAATGCTCAAAAAATAATTAATACGAGTGCTGGGTATCTAAGACAATCTATGACTTTTCAAGAAGGTCAAAAATACAGAATAAAGTATAAAGTATCAGGTCGTACTAATGGAAATTTTATATTAGCAAATCATTTGGCAGGCGGTGCTAATGGATTTAACACAAATACTAATGGAGAGTTCATTTATGAGTGGATTCAAGGTAGTAATAATTTAGATAAACTTAGTTTATACGGTAGTTCTTCTTTTGATGGTTATATTGAATACGCTAGAGTATATCTACTAAGCGATATAGACTGGGATAATAGTATAGTCGGAGAGTTGGATATTACCGACCATTCTGAATTTCCTTTAGCAATGACATTTCAGATTTCAGACTTTAAAAATTTAACCTCAACAAGTGGAGATTACAGTAAGACATTTAAGATACCAGCAACAAAAAACAATAACAATCTATTAAAACACTTATACATACCTAATTTAATTAACGAAAATAAAGTAACAAATAAGAAGTCTTGTAGAATACTTTTTAATGGGCTATATTCTTTAGTAGGATTAATTCAAGTGGATGGAGTTGGTGGATATGGAGAAACACCATCTTATTACAGTTGTGTATTTTTTGGAAGTAATTTAAGTTGGGCTTCTGGGTTGGAGGACACTTATATGAACGAATTAAAATGGGGTACTTATGGAGAGGGTTTAAAGTACAATAAGACTGATATTATGGCTACTTGGCAACACCTAGATTGTGATAATTCATCTAACTCACCTATAGTTTATCCAATAGTATCTTATGGGGATTATAATGAGTTAGGAACAGAAAGAACGATACAACTTTTAGATACTGCTACTGATGCAGGAGGTGGCTCTGGAGATGGTTATGTTGGATTTAATAACGCAGGAGTATCAGCCGAAAGACCTTATGGAACTCCTCCTCCTGTTGCTGATTGGCGACCATCAGTATTCGTTAAACCTACATTAGAAAAAATATTTTCTCAATTAGGAGAGAATGGAGGTGGAGGATATAAAATAAATTCAGCTTTTATGGAAACTGATATGTTTAAGAAGCTAGTATGGCTACTTCCAAACTTTAAATATAATAACCCTGATGATAGAGTACTTGACTACTCAGTTAGGAGTAATTTTAATAGTAATGGAGTTAGTATGTCTACAGATGCTTATGATGGTTCATCAACTCCATATACTGTAACTGAAGATGGTATATTAGAGGCATTTTTTGGAAATGTACGAAGGGTTGATGAAAATAAATTTTACTCAGGAACTGGAAGAATAGATTTGCCATTAGATGCAAGTAGACTTACAGTTACGTTAGATGGCAATAACTATGTAGACCCTGTTAATAATTACATAACAATAGGAGATTATGGTTATTATAAAATATCTTTAAATGGAATGCAAGGTAGACTTGCTATGGCTTGGAAAGGGGGAAATGATACAGAATCTATAACTAATGTAAATATATGTATAAATTTAGAGGTTCAGACAGATGGACAGAGTAGCTGGAACATAATAGATAGATGTGATAGCACACAACTTCCACATCAAATCACCGACACTAATCTAACTTGGACAAACTTCAAATATAGTCTTGTTACTGACTGGCAGAATTTGAGTTCTATAAATTTTCAATCTTATTATCTAAATAAAAATGATAAAATAAGACTTACAACAGGTTATAGAATAAACGCAGCAGGTGATGGCTCTCAACAATTTGTAACAAAAACATTTATTCGTTCTAGTAATAATTCTAATTTTAACATAGAATTAAGTCCATATTATGCTGCATATGGTCAGACTTACAACCTAGAAGATGTTATTAGTTCGGACTACAAGCAGATAGACTTCGTTAAGGGAATTGCTCACGCATTTAATCTTCATATGACTACTAATGAAAGTACAAGAACAGTGAATATTGAGCCATTTGATTCTTTTTACAAGCCTTATGGAGATGCAATAGATTGGACTTATAAATTAGATAGAGGAAATGAGATTAGTGATAAGTGGCTTGAGAGTGATTTAAAAAGAAGTTTAGTTTTTAAATACAAAAGTGATAACAAGGATTTAAAGGTTAAGCGTAGAGGAGAGGATTGGTTTGAAGGCATACAAGATGAGTACCCTTATAGAGAGGAACTTCCTAGTACATTTAAGAAGGGAGATAGCACGTTTGAAAATCCATTCTTTGCTGGTACTTATAATGGTAAAGACCAAGATACAGTAGAATTTACACCTATAGATACTGCTTTCTCTGCTATTTTATGGGATGGTATATATAATACTACAGACCTTGCAAGACCAGCTAAAGGTTATAATTTTTTACCAAGATTATTATATTGGAATAAATATTCTCCAACAGGTATGCCAAGTCCTTATAGTACTTTTGGTTTGAAAAAATATGCAGCAGTACAAACTTGGTCTAGTTCGGTAAAATACTTAAATCCAAATGCTGACCACGCAGCACAATCAAGCATACTGTCAAATATATATCCACAAGCAACAATGTACAACAGAAATAATATTACAAGTCCAAATCTAGCTTATGGTAATGTTTGGGTAGATGATTATGATGATGCTACTGAAACTTATGCAGCAACACAAGCAAGTAAGGGATTATTTGATACGTATTATAAAAATATGATTGAAGGATTAAAAAGAAGCCCAAGATTAAGAACAATATCAGTATCTTTAAATATAACTGATATTATTAATTTAGATTTCACTAAGTTAATTTATATAGATGGAGTGTATTGGAGGTTAAATAGAATTGTAGACTATCTACCTAATAAAAATCAATCAACTAAAGTAGAGTTAATTGAGTGGTTTCAGATTGGTATATTTGCAGCATCAGCACCTATGTTTGGTGGTGGTGGTCTCGGTGGTGGTACTTGGACTGCAGATGGAGGTATTTTAGATGAAGGTAATATTTGGGGATAAATAAAAAAATATGATAAATAGTAAACAGCAAATAACATCTAGGGGAATAGCACAGATAAGTGGATTAGAGATTTTCAATAAAATTACAACTTATAATGGAGAGTATGTTAATTGGGGTAATGCTCTATCTTATGGCACTCAATTAGCCTCAGATTTAACTTATATTATTCCAGATTCAGCTTTTGACCCTCAATCTGATGCTTTAACTCAAGCACCTCCATCATTATTAGGGGTTTGGTTTAGGTATAATACTACTGATGGCTCAAACTACAAAGGTACACTACCACCTACAAGTGATAGTGGTTATTTTACTTTTAATGGGGCATCTTCTGGTTCTCTTATATCATACGGAGGTATATATCAAAAAATGTCTACAGTAGTTGGAAATGAATATAAGATTGATATTTCAAATACTATTAATTATTCAAACGAAGGCACTCTTTATGTTAATACTTACTTTGCTAGATATAGTGATTCTTTAGGGAAAACATCATACAAGTTGAATACTTCTAAAAGTATAACTTATCCTACGCTTTCTAATGCAGACTCAATTTTAACTTCTAATTTTATAGCTCAAAGTCCTAATGATATTATTGTTATATACTTTACACCATCTGAAGCATCTTCATCAATAAGTATTACAAACATATCGGTAAAGGAAAAGCAAGAGTATCTTGTACCTGTATCTGCAAATGATATATTTGGTAATGCACATAAAGTCTTAAGAGTGGCAGCAGACCAAACACTATCAGATGTTTAAATTTAAAAGAACAAATAAAACTCTTATTGAGGTTGGGTTTATGCTTAGGAAGGGATTGCAAGATGAACTTAAAGCACAGAAGCATAATGCTACTGGTAAATTAAGTAGAGGTCTTAAATATCATATTAAGAATAATGTTTTAAGTATGATGTCATCTGTTAGTTATTGGAAGGCAGTAAACAATCCTTTATTCGCTGCAGTTCCAAATCTAAGTGCAATACAAAGCTGGATGAAGTCTAAGAATATGACAGGAAGTTCTGTTCCTATATTAAGAAAATTGCAAAACAAGGGATATGGAAAGCCTTATTCTTTTTGGACTGAAGGTAATAGGTTAAGAAGAACAAACTTTGCAGGATATACAGCAAATAAGTTTAAAAAGAAGATAGTACAGAAGTTAGCACCATCAATAGGTAAAGATGTAGCAGATATGATAGCAGCACAAATTAAAAAAAATAATCCAACAATAAATGTTCAAAAGGCATTTTAATTAATTATATATATAATGGCAACGAATACAGAGAAAGTAGTAGTTCAGGTAATAGTAAAAGGTGGTAAGCAGTTAGATAACTTAACAAATAAAACAACTAAAGCTACTAAAAGTGCAGGTGGATTAACTAAGGGTATGGCTAAGATGGCTGCAGGTGTTTTTGCTGCTACTACTGCTTTTAGAGCCATAGGTCAGGTTATATCAAGTTCAATAAAAACATTCAAGAATTTTGAATTTCAGATGGCTAAAGTTAAAGCAACAACTGGTGCTACTGATAAGGACTTTAAAAAACTAACTGCTTCTGCACAGCAATTAGGTAGAACTACATTCTTTACTGCATCTAAGGTAGGTGAATTACAAATGAACTTCGCTAAATTAGGGTTTAGTACCTCTGAGATATTAGATGCACAGGAAGCAACATTAAGATTAGCAACAGCAACAGGTAGTGATTTGGCAAGAGCAGCAGTAGTAGCTGGTGCAGCAGTAAGAGGTTTTAATTTAGATGCTAGTGAAACAGAAAGAGTAGTAGATGTTATGGCAGTTGCATTTACAAGTTCTGCATTAGACATTGAGAAGTGGCAAACTTCTATGACTAAAATAGCACCTATAGCTGCTGGTGCTAATATATCTATTGAAACTTCTGCAGCAATTATGGGTAAACTATCAGATGCTGGTATTGAGGCTTCTATTGCAGGTACATCTTTAAGAAACATATTCTTAAAAATGCAGGATTCAACATCTGACCTATCTAAGCATTTAGGATTTACAGTAAAAAGTAGTGACGATTTAGAGAAAGCATTATTACAATTAAACTCTGAAGCACTTTCAAATGAGGAGATTATGCAACTTGTTGATTTAAGACAGGTGGCAGCATTTGCTACAATGGTTAATGGTACTGATACCATTATAGGTATGACTGATGCCTTAGAAGATGCTAATGGTTCTGCACAAGAAATGGCAGATATTATGGCTGATACTTTAGAGGGAGATATAATTACTGCTAAATCTGCTTGGGAGGGATTCCAATTAGCAATTATGACTGGTAGTGGAGTTATAGCTGAATCTTTAAGGCTTGTTACTCAATTATCTACACATACATTGAATAGGTGGTCAGATAGCTTAAAGGATGTAGATGCAGTTTCAGCAGATATATTTACAAATACTGTAAAAGCAGCAAAAGAGGTAACAAAAAATATGAACAAAGATTTTGGAGAAAACACTACTGCTTTTTCTAAGGAACTGGATTCTCAAAATCATAGTCTAAAGAAAAGTTTGACTATGAAAGAGTTTTATGTCAAAAACTCAGAATTAAAAATAGCAAAATTAACTAAAGATGGTCAGATGGGTGCGTATCAAGTAAATGCAGAGGCTATTGCTGATGAACAAAAAATTCTTGACAAAAGATTAAAAATATTTAATGCAACAAAACTAGCTATAATAGATTTAACAGAAGAAATTGAGGTTCAAAAGAAAAAAGAAGTTGCTTCTGGAGAAACAGCAGCATTAAAATTATTTGCAGCAGGACAACAGGAGATAAGAAATAAGGCAAAGACACAAAGAGATAAAGAAAAAATAGAAGCCAAAAGACTTTCTGATATTGAAAAAGCTAAAAAAGATGCAGAAAAAGTAGAACAGGAAGATTTAAAAAGTTCAAAAGATTCTTTTAAAATAGCATTACAAGAAGAATTAAATGCAGAAAAGGAAAATTTAATAAACAAAGTTATAACTCAAGAAGAATATGATTTGAGAGTGTTTGAAGCAGAACAAGCTCACCTTGAGAATATGAAGAATCTTAATATTACTTATGGTGAAGATGTTTCTGCTATCAATGGAACTATATTAGATAACGAATTGAAAATGATTTCTGACAAGGCTGCTGCTGAGGCTACTGCTGCAAAAAAGAAAGAAGATGATGCTAGAAAAGAAATAACAGATAGAGAGGCTAACATTGAGGGAATAAAGGAGATGGGTAATCAATTAATATTAATTGCAGGAGAGGAAGAAAACTTACAAGAATTAAAAAAAGTAGGTATTCAGTTATCTCAAGCAGCAGCAATCGCTGCTGGATTTGAAGCTATGGCTAAGTACTCGGCAGCTATAGCAGATACAGCACTAACATCTCCTTGGTACTTAAAAATTATAAATGTAATTGGACTTATTGGTGCTATGGCATCTACAATGTCTAATATGAAAGCAATGAAAAATTCATTTGGTAATGGAGGAGTTGTAGAGGAATTTGCTAACGGAGGAATGGTTAATGGTAAATCACACGCACAGGGAGGAGAGAAGTTTGCAGTAGGTGGTAGAGTAGTTGAATTAGAAGGTGGTGAGGCTGTTATAAATAAAAGAAGTACATCAATGTTCTCTAGCCAATTATCTGCAATGAACGCAGCAGGAGGAGGTGTTAAGTTTGCTGATGGAGGTCTTCTCAATCAACCATCTTTCTCACAACAACAATTCAATGCTGTAGGTCAAAACCAAATGATGGGTGCAATGGGTAACTCAGGTAAAGTAGTGGTAGTTGAGGCAGATATTACAGATAGTCAAAACACTGTAAGTGTGATACAATCTCAGGCAACAATTTAATAACTAAAATAATAAACAAATGTTTGTTGATAAAAAAACCAAATTAGAGCGACTAGCAATGTGTAAAAGTTGTAGTTTCTACCGAAACTTTTTACTGTTAAAGACACCTAAGATAAGTAAAGGTGCGAGATGTGCTAAATGCAAGTGCTTTCTAGATGCAAAGACATCATTAACAAAAGAGTTTTTTGGTAAATGTCCAGAAAATAAATGGTAAAACTCTACATATGAATTTCAAAGAAATCGCTGATAATTACAGCAAGAACAAAAGAAAGATGATGACTGATGCAGTAATCACTAATAAAAATCATCAAAGAAACTTCCCAACCTATAAAGCAGAATCATTAAACTTAATGTTTGCTGAGTGGCATTTATTATTTCCAACTAAAAAGCAAAGTATAAAATGTACATCCTGTAGAGGAGCAGTTTGTAAGTTTTGGGAGATGATGGTAGATGAGTGGATAGAAATAGAGCAAACACCTAAAAAGAAAAATGTCCCTAAAAAAAATAAGACAAAATAAAGTAGATGTAGTCTATGACTTCATTGAAATTGCTGGTACTGAGCTAGAAAAGAGGTTTGGAGATAATCCAACCTGTAAGGATATTGTAAGACATCTTGCTGAGAAAGGATTAATTGAACCTAAGAGAATTAGGAACTATATGATTATTGCTGACTTTGATAGGATGCTAGTAGGGAATGAAGGGAGTAGAACTAACACTTGGAT
>Ga0308011_10000969_pt1 | contig 13809 bp, 10 predicted proteins | sample Neamet177_FD_203144 | JGI IMG/M metagenome (GOLD analysis project Ga0308011, IMG submission 203144) | Marine microbial communities from water near the shore, Antarctic Ocean - #177 | ecosystem: Environmental > Aquatic > Marine > Unclassified | place: Southern Ocean | collected 2014-07-25 | reverse complement strand
GCATAGTCCATTTCGTAAGCAAATAAAAATTCAGGATCAGGAATAGAACCTTTAACTATAAAATCGTCTTCATTTTGATGTAGGCTACCTTTTATAAACATAAAATTAGAATAGGGCGCATTATAAACGTAAGCATTATCTCTTCTTGATTTAGCTGAAATAACTTGGTTATGTATTGTTAAATTTGGAATAAATGGATGTGTACATATTAATTGAGTTGGATCAGCTATGTTTTTCCCAGTTTTAAAATGAAGTTTTAAAATGTTGTCAAAAATTGTTAACCCATTTGGGCCAGCACCATAATAATTACCTAAATCATTCCATACCCATCCTCCTGGGGCGCCTTGGTATTTGTAAATTGATGCATCAGCAATTACTCTACCTTCTATTTTATGAATACCATAACTATAAACTGAATCTGCCCAGTTTTTTAAAAAATCACGAGATTTTCCAGGCTTATTGTAGTATTTAGATCCTAGCGTAGGATCACCTCCACCAATAATATATAAATCGCCATATAAAGTATGTGTGGTCGAGTCAATGTAACCAGAATATGTAAGTTTTGTAGTGAATTTATACTTACTTCCTAGGATTTTAATTGCGGTTGAAGTTGTAACTAATTTCATTGTTGAGGCCGCCGGAATACTCAAGTTTGAATTAATATCTGCCACAACAGTATTATTGTCTAAATCTTTTACGTAAAAACTGAAAGGAGCATGTCGCAAACCATTATAGTTAGAGATTTCATCTGCTAATAATTGAATTTCATTAATAGGTTTAATAATATTATCTTGAGCTATGCCATTTAAAGTGATAAATAAGGTTAGTATATATAATTGATGGCAGAAGTTCATTGTTGAATTTTTTTAGAAATATTGGTAATGGATAAGTATTATTTTCAGTTATAAATAGGTTTAATATTCTAATATATACCTAATAATAAGACAAAATTTTTATCTTTGTTACTAAAGTAGGTACTTTGTATGGAATAGAAGAGGTGTCGATTGAAAAATAATGAATCAATCCATAGATTAATAAAATTATGGATGCTCAAAATCATTTAACACATAGAAAGTCTAATAATCAATATTTCAACAGTTATTTCAAAATAAACTAAGTTATAGAACAGAATCTGTTATGAATAATAACTAATGAAACTCTATATGTAATTGGATGTAAAAGACATGTTTAATACTTATAGGTAGGTTTGTAATTGAATATACTGAGGGGTTAGTAGAAGAAGAAAAAGTGTAATTTCATGTCACAAAATGTCTGAAACTATGTAAAGAATAAGTTTTATTATACATGTTTGTACATTAATATATTAAAAAATAATGATAGAAAAATTTAACATTGAAGGACCTGTTTTAATATCAAGTAAAGTTTTTAAAGACAATAGAGGTTTGTTTTTCGAATCTTTTAATCAAAAACAATTTGAAAATGCGATAGGGAAGAAAGTGAATTTTGTTCAAGATAACTTATCAGTATCAAAAGTAAATGTCGTGAGAGGATTACATTTTCAAAAACCACCTTATGAACAAGGGAAGTTAGTAAGGGTTTTAAAAGGGAGAGTTATTGATGTTGCTGTTGATATTCGAAAATCATCACCAACTTATGGAGAGCATATTTCAGTAGAATTATCAGAAGATAATAATAAGATGTTATGGGTTCCGCCTGGTTTTGCTCATGGGTTTTCGGCATTAACAAATGATGTTGTTTTTTCTTATAAATGTACAAATTATTATCATTATGAAAGCGAAGAAGCATTGTTATGGAATGATGAAGAATTAAAGATTGATTGGAAAGTAGAATCACCAATTTTATCAGAAAAAGATGAAATGTCTCAATTGTTCAAAACATTTAAATCTCCATTTTAATTATTACAATAGATAATTAATGATTTACAATCTTTTTTTACTTTATCAAGTAAAAAAGTAGTTGAAAGTATATCGTTCATTTAAAACTGTAAATAAATTTAGTAAATTTCAACTTTTATTTATTGTAATTATGAACTTAAACATAGCGTAACAGACTGTTAAAAGTTTGTTAATATTTTACTTTGGAATGATATATGCAAAGTGACAATTGTAAAACCAAGTTGGTTTATTCACGCACAGATAAAATAAAGATGGTGAAATCTTTGATTGCCAGTCTCAAAATTGTATATTTGGGCGTTGATTTATACGTATTACGTAAAACATAATTTTAGAATGAAAAAAATAGCAATATCAATATTAACTTTATCCTTAGTTTTTTCAGTAAACGCACAGGGTGATAATGAAATGATTGAAAACGGAAGTTTTGAACAATTAGAAGGGAAAATTAAAAAAGCGGGATCTATTGAAGTTGCTGTTGATTGGATGTCACCTACTAAAACGCCTGCCGATTTATTTGCTACTAGAGTTAAAACTGGTTTTAGTGTACCGAATAACCCTTATGGTAGAGAAGAAGCTCATGAAGGTGAAAATTACGCAGGTATTACTACTTTTAGTTATGGAGATAAAGTACCAAGAACATATTTATCTACAAAGTTAAATACGCCAATGCGTAAAGGTTTGAAATATGCTGTAAAGTTTTATGTATGCTTATCTGAAGGGTCAAAATATGCATCTAATAATGTTGCTGCAAATTTTTCTAAAAAGCAATGGAGTATTAATGAAAATAAAAGCATTATTGGTGAATCAAGTGTTTTAGATGTTGAAAATGTAATTTTTAACGCTATGTTTGGTTGGGATCAAGTTTGTGGCGTATATACTGCAAAAGGTGGAGAGAAGTTTTTAACACTTGGAAATTTTTCTACTAATTCAGACACTAAAAATGAAAGAATGAAGAAACCAAAAAAATTCTCAGGGAAGCAAGTGGTAAGTTCTTACTATTACATTGATAATATTTCAGTAACACTTATTGAGGAAGAGTCTGAGTGTGAATGTGAATCAGATAAAGCTGAAGTAGCTTCTACTGTTTATTCTTCTGCACCAATAAATCCTGAAGGAATGACACCTGAAATGATTGCTAAGTTTTCAGTAATGTACTTTGCATCAAACAAATCAGTAATTGAAGCAGGTCAAGAAGGACATTTAGATAATATTGCTGACATTATGTTAACGAATGCTAATTATCAATTGACTTTAAAAATTCATATGGATATTGATGAAGTTTCTAGACCTAAAATTGAAGGCTTAGATAAACTTAGAGGTGAAAGTGTAAAGAAATATTTAAAATCAAAAGGTATTGATGGTAGTAGAATTACTTTTAAATTAATGAAAGATACTAAACCAAAATCTAAAGGGGAAACGGATCTTTCTAAAGCTAAGAATAGAAGGGTTAAATTTGTTTTATCGAAATAGTAGAATAAATTTTTTAATTATATTAAAGGGAGAATTAAGTTCTCCCTTTTTTTGTGCATCTTTGAATAATAAAATGTTATAATGATAAAAGGAAATAAAAAAATAATTAATGCTTGGGCGTTTTACGACTGGGCAAATTCAGTTTATCCGTTAGTAATTACTACGTCTATTTTTCCTATTTTTTATGCAGCAATGATTGCAACTGTCGGGTCTGGGCCTGATAAAAATATGGTTGAGTTTTTTGGATATGAACTAAGTGGGACTGTTTTATTTTCTTATGTCGTTTCTGCTTCTTTATTAGTTGTAGCATTTCTTTCGCCTATCTTATCAGGTATAGCTGATTATGCAGGGAATAAAAAATCATTCCTAAAATTCTTTTGCTATTTAGGTGCTATTTCAACTGCATCTTTATACTTTTTTGATCCCAATAACCTAGAATTAAGTATGGTGTCAATATTTTTTGCAAGTATTGGTTTTTGGAATAGCTTAGTGTTTTATAATGCCTATTTACCTGAAATTGCTGAAAAGAAGTATCATGACAGAATAAGTGCTAAAGGTTTTTCAATGGGATACATTGGGGCGTCAATCTTATTAATAATCTGCTTAGTTTTGATGGATCAATTAGGATTACCTGGAGATGCACTGATCAAAGCAGAACATGTGTTTTTATTAGTAGCTATATGGTGGATTGGCTTTAGCCAATATACGTATTACCATTTACCAAAAGAAACGCAAACTAAAAAAATTACGAAAGACATACTATTTAAAGGTTTTTCTGAATTACAATTAGTTAAAGAACAGATTAAAGGGATACTTAAGTTGAAACGATTTTTATATGCTTTTTTTGCTATAAGTATGGGTGTTCAAACCTTAATGACAATTGCTGTTTTATTTGCTGATGAAGTTGTTTTTAAAGATACTGACGATAAGTCTGGTTTAATTATAGCTGTATTAATTATTCAATTTATTGCTATACCTGGAGCATATGTTTTTAATATAGTATCACGTAAAATAGGGGATATTAGAACATTAACAATAGCTGCTTTCATTTGGATATTTATATGTGTGTTTGTTTACTTTTTTGTAAAAGAACCTATCATGTTCTATATTCTTGCTGGACTTGTAGGGTTTGTAATGGGAGGAACTCAATCGTTGAGTAGATCTACATATTCAAAATTACTGCCAGAAACAAAAGACACAGCTTCTTTCTTCAGTTTTTATGATGTAACTGAAAAAATGGGAATGGTTATAGGGATATTTTTATTTGGTTTTGTAGAGGATGTATCAGGTGACATTACAACTTCAGTTCTATTTTTAACTGCTGTGTTTATGATTTCTTTTGTTTTATTAATACTTGTACCCAAAAAAGTGAAAACGCTTTAAAACTGATACCTATAACTAAAGAAAATGTGATTTGAAGTTAATTGTAGACCATTAATTATGATTTATGTATTGATTTATCTTTATTAGATTAAAATAATTACATTTGTAAACATAACGTGAAATTAAAAAACAGCATCATATCATTTTTTTTATTGTTTGTGTACTCAATCTCGTTTGCACATTCATTTACGCTTCATGAGCATGGTTTTAATACAGAACATCAGCATGAACCTATTGAGGTAAATAATACTTCACATGGACATGTACACCATTCACATTCAGAAAAACTAAATATTGATACCGATCATATAAATCATAATAACCATTGTGATGATGGTGTTTTTGATTTAATTACGTGTTTGTTATCTGATTTAACTCATCACCAACATGATGATTGTGAATTTGAAAATCAAACAAATAACGAATATAAAAGATTAACTAATTCAAATAACCACAAATTAGCATCACCTTTTAAAATATTTTCTAATCAATGTATTGCTTATAATTTAAAATTAAAAGCTTTATTCTATCAATTAAATATAGACTACCTCAGTCCGTTAATTGATGAAAGTCCTTTAAGAGGACCACCTGTCTATTGTTAAACGTGTTCATAAATCTAAATTGATTAGGCTTTTATTAGTGTAATTTAATTTGTTTCAAAAACACAAATTCTAAAATAACATTACGTTTTTATAAATTATCTATCTGAGTTAATTTTTAAAATATAAAATCGTATAACATATAATTAGCTCATATTATAACTTTAATTAATACATTATTATGTATTAGATAAACAGTAAAAATGTGAGAAATAAAAATATAAAAAATGATAAATAAAATAATACAATTCTCAATAAATAATAAGCTCGTAATTGGCTTAATGATGTTAGCTTGGGTGGGTATAGGAATCTATTCTATGAATGTAGTTCCAGTTGATGCCGTGCCTGATATTACTAACAATCAAGTACAAGTTATAACTGTATCTCCTAATTTAGGAACAGAGGATATAGAACAGTTTGTAACTTACCCTGTTGAACTTTCAATGGCAAATTTACCAGATGTAGAAGAAATAAGATCAATCTCAAGGTTTGGTTTATCTGTAGTAACTATTGTTTTTAAAGATAAAATGGGTACTTACTTGCCACGTCAGTTAGTATCCGAAAAATTGGCTGATATAAAAGCTGAAATACCATCAAAATTTGGTGAACCATTTATGGGACCAATTTCAACAGGTTTAGGTGAAATATTACAATATACACTTGAAGTTGATTCTAAATTTAAAGCTAAATATTCAGCTTCTGATTTAAGAACGTATCAAGATTGGATAGTCAATAGACAAATGGCAATGTTGCCAGGCGTAGTCGAAGTGAATAGCTTTGGTGGGGATGTTAAGCAATATGAAGTAGCTGTAAACCCACATAAGTTAAAAAGCATGGGTATTACAATTGTTGAAATTTATAATGCGCTTGAATCAAATAACGAAAATACAGGAGGTGCTTATATTGTAAAAAATCATAAAGCTAATTTTATTAAAGGAGAAGGGTTATTAACGTCTTTAGATGATATAGAGAATACTGTTGTAAAGTTAGAAAATAACCAACCCATTTTAATAAAAGATGTCGCAACTGTTCAGTTTGGAAAAGCAATAAAGTATGGTTCTGTTACCAAAAATGGAGCACAAGCTATTGGTGGAATGATTATGATGTTAAAAGGGGCTAACTCTGACGTTGTAATTAAAGATGTTAAAAAAAGATTAATAGAAATTGAAAAATCTTTACCGGAAGGAATTAAAATTGTTCCTTTTTTAGACCGTTCTGATTTAATAGGAAGAACAACGTCTACTGTAAAAACAAATTTAGTTGAAGGTGGGTTGATCGTTATCTTTATTCTTGTGATTTTCCTTGGTAATTGGAGGGGTGGACTTATTGTGGCTTCAACCATTCCTTTGTCATTATTATTTGCTTACATTTTAATGAATGTTTTTGGTGTGTGGTCTAATCTAATGAGTTTAGGAGCAATTGATTTTGGTATTATTGTAGATGGTGCAGTTATTATAATCGAAAGCGTTGTGTTTTACACCTTTGTTAATGTTAAAAAATTAAATAAATCTAAGCTTACACAAAATGATTTAGATGATATATCATACAAGTCATCTTCTAAAATGATGAATGCTTCTTTTTTCGGTCAATTAATCATTTTAATTGTATTTATACCAATTTTAACTTTAGAAGGAATTGAAGGTAAAATGTTTATCCCTATGGCTATGACATTTATGTTTGCCATAATTGGAGCAATGGTTTTATGTCTAACATATGTACCAATGATGGCCTCATTGTTTATGAGTAAAACGCCTTCAACTAAAATTGGATTTGGTGATAGATTTATAAATTGGCTAAGTAAAATTTATGAACCATTTTTAATTTTAGCTTTACGCTTTAAGTTTGTTGTTTTATCTATTTCTGCTGTATTATTAGTTATCACAATCTTGACTTTTGTTAAAATGGGGGGTGAATTTGTTCCGCAATTAAATGAAGGGAATCTTGCAATGCATGCCATATTAAGACCAGGTAGTTCACTTGAGGAAACAGAAAAAGTGTGTAATCAAATTGAAAACACATTGCTTGAAAGTTTTCCAGAGATTACTCAGGTTGTTTCTAAAATAGGTGTCGCCGAAATACCAACAGATCCCATGCCTATGGATTTAGCAGATATGTTTATTATTATCAAACCGCAGTCTGAATGGGAAACATTTGAAACTAAGGAAGAATTAATTAAAAAAATAAAAGTTAAGCTAGCATACTTACCTGGTGTTATGTATGAGTTTAGTCAACCCCTTGAAATGCGTTTTAATGAATTAATGACTGGTGTTAGACAGGATATAGCTGTGAAATTATTTGGAGAAGATTTAGATGTTTTAGCCGAATATGCAGAACAAATGGGTAAAATAATTGGTTCTGTTGATGGCGTTGCTGATTTAAAAGTTGAAGCCATTAAAGGCTTGCCTCAAATGAATGTTAAATTTAACCGTCAAAAAATAGCACAATATGGTTTAAATATTGTTGATTTGAATACTATAATTAGAACGGCTTTTAGTGGTGAAACAGCTGGTGTTATTTATGAAGGAGAAAAACGATTTGATGTTGTTGTTAGATTACTAAATGAGCATAAACAAAGTATCAATGATTTAAAAAATCTATTTATACCATTATCAGATGGCAGTCAAATTCCGTTAAGTGAACTAGCGTCTATTGAATACCAATCAGGACCTGTACAGATTTCACGTGAAGGAACAAACCGTAGAACTTATGTTGGAATTAATGTGAGGGGTAGAGATGTTCAAACTGTGGTGAATGAAATTCAATTAAAATTAGAAGCTCAACTTAACTTACCTGATGGTTATTATATAAAATATGGTGGTGCTTTTGAGAATTTAAAACGAGCAACTTCAAAATTATCTTATGTGGTACCAATCGCTTTAGTGTTAATTTTTCTGTTATTATTTTTAGCCTTAAAATCGTTTAGCCAAACTCTAATGATTTACATGGCGATTCCATTATCTGCAATGGGGGGTGTTTTTGCACTTTGGCTTAGAGGTATGCCTTTTAGTATTTCTGCTGGTGTAGGATTTATTGTATTATTTGGTGTTGCAGTTTTAAATGGATTAGTATTAATCACTTCTATGAATGAACTAAAAAAAGAAGGAGTAGGCTTAATGGAACGAATTATTCAAGGTACTAAAGAAAGAATAAGACCAATATTTTTAACTGCTTCAACTGATATTTTAGGGTTTTTACCAATGGCAATCTCTACCAGTGCAGGAGCTGAAGTTCAACAGCCTTTAGCAACTGTAGTTATTGGAGGAATGATAACAGCATCATTTTTAACATTGTTTATTATTCCAATTTTATATGAAATGTTAGAAAGTAGAAGTGAAAAAAGAACGTCTAAAAGAAGTTTAGCAAATTTGATTTTAATTCCTTTAATTGGTGGTAGTTTACTATTTTCTAATTCAGCTGTTGCGCAAGATGTGTCGCTGAATCAAGTTATAGAAAACGCTAAAGAGAATAATGGTAATTTAAAAGCAATGAATTTAGAGATTGAAAGACTAAAGGTGCTTAAAAAGACATCTGTAGGTTTGGATAAAACAGATATTGGAATTCAATACGGTCAATTTAATGGTTTTGAAAATGATTTAAGTTTTTCGATTGAACAAAGCTTTAAATTCCCAACAACTTACAAATATCAAAAGGAATTGAATGAAGCTTTGGTGTCTAATATGTCTAACCAAAAGTTGATGACTCAAAATGATTTGATCAAAGAGATTAAAACTGTTTGGTATCAATTACTATTTCTAGATAAACAATACGAACTATTCAAGTATGAAGATAGTTTGTATACTCAGTTTAACTACGATACACAATTAAAGTTTGATGCTGGTGATGCTACTTATTTGGAAAAAATAAATGCGGATACAAAATTGATGGTTGTTAAAACGAGAATGGTTGATGTAAGGGAAAGTATGAAAACCCAACTGTTAATTCTTCAAGTATTAATAAATAGCGAAGCGCCTATCACTTCAATACAAGATACGATAGTTAAAAGAGAATTAAACCTTAAAAACGATAGCTTCTCCGCCGAACAGAATCCACAAGTAAAATACTTTAAAGATTTAGTAGCTGGCAAGGAAAAAGAAGTGTCAATTAATAAATCTAGCTATTTACCTGAATTTTCTTTAGGTTATTCTAACCAATCTATAATAGGGAATCATACTGTTAATGGTATTGATGCATATTATGGTAGTGGTCAAAGGTTTCAATCTGTTAGTGCTACTGTATCGTTACCCATTTTCACAAGCGCTACAAAAGCAAAAGTAAATGCAGCTAAGATTAATAAGGAAATTGCAGTTGAAAATGCTGATTATCAATTGAAACAAATTGAAAGTCAATATGGAATAGCCGTGAATGAGTACCTCAAGTACAAGGGGCAATTGGCTTATTATGAAAATAATGTACTGAAGCAAGTTCAATTAATTATTGAAAACTCTAAAAACAGTTATAATAGTGGAAACATTAATACCTTAGAATATATACAGTCATTAAATATGGCAATTGCATTAAAAAATAAATATAATAATACATTAAATAAATATAATCAATCAATTATTGAAATTGAGTATTTAATAGGAGAATAATTTAAAATACCAAAACAAAAACAAATCGTGAAATTCAGATTTGTTAGGTAGCAAAAAATAAATAATAATTATGAAAAATATAATAATAGTATTCACATTAATCGCATTAGTAAGTTGCGAAAGTAGATTAGGAACAGAAGGTCATGACCATGAGGAAACTCAATCTACTGATATTGTAAGGTTAACAAAAGCTCAAATGGATGCTATTGATTTAGAGTTAACTCATTTGGAAGATAAAAATATGAACTCAAATATTAATGTAAATGGTTCTATTGAATTACCACCACACCATATCGCAGATATTAGCCCAATGATGGGTGGAGTAGTTAAAGGTATATTTGTAATTGAAGGTGATAAAGTGAGAAAAGGTCAAGTTTTAGCAACGCTTCAGCATCCAGATTTTATAGAGATACAAAATGATTATGTTTACAATTTAAATACATTTGAATATATTGAAAAGGAATATATTCGTCAAGAAAAATTGAATAACGAAAAAGTAGTTTCAGATAAATCATTTCAAAAAATTACGTCAGAATATAAAACGTTAAAGTCTACAATCCAATCTCAAAAGATTAATTTACAAATGGTTGGCTTGAATGTAAGTGGAGTTGAAAATGGTAAGATATACGCTACAATATCAATTGTATCTCCTCTTAATGGTTATGTAAGCGCGATAGAAACTAACATTGGTAGCTTTGTGTCACCTCAGTCAAAACTATTTGAGGTTGTTAATAATGATGAGCTTCATGCTGATTTTATGGTATATGAAAAAGACATTAATAAAATTGAAGTAGGGCAAACAGTATTTTTCACAACATCAAGTCTTACACAAGAATTTGAAGCGAAAATCCATAATATAAGTCCAGTTTTTGAAGATAATCCTAAAGCATTACATGTACATGCTGATATTATTTCAAGTAAAGATAAATTAATACCTGGTATGTATATTAATGGAAAACTTTTAGCTGATAATGTAACAACAAAAGCCATTCTTTCGGAAGCAGTAATAAGTGATAAAGGGAAGGATTATATTTTTGTTAAAGCAAAGACTAAGACTAAATCAAACAATTTTACTTTCAGAAGAGTTGAAGTTATTAAAGGTCTTGAAAGTGGAAGTTATACAGCAATAAAACCTTTACTTAAAATGAGTGACAGTATGCAAGTTGTAAGTAAAGGTGCCTATTTTGTATTTTCTGAATTAAATAAAGAAGAAAATGAACATTCACATTAATTTTTAAATTAATGCCGTTATTATAATTACTCATATCTTTTAATATAAGGTGTGAGTAATTTTAAGTAATTGTTTGTTTAATGTTATAAACCTTTATATTAGTAATATCTTATTTTTAAACTAAACTTTAACAAATGAAAATTTTAATAAATAGTATCATCTTAATAATAGCCATTATACTAGGTATGATTATTAATATGTTAATAGTTAAGTATGGGGTGGTAATGATTTCAAATCCTTTAGGATATGATAATTCAAGTATGGAAACTATGCAAAATACGTTTCATTTATTACAACCAAAACATTTTATTACACCATGGTTAGCGCATGCATTTGGTACTTTTATTAGTGCTTTATTTGTATTTAATTTCACAAAATCAAATCCGTTTTATTTAGCGATTGTTGTTTGTGCTACATTTTTAATAGGAGGTACTATAATGGTTGTTTCTTTACCTTCACCCTTATGGTTTACTATTTTAGATTTAGGCTTAGCCTATTTACCAATGGCTTGGCTAGTGAGAAGATATTTTAATTTCAGAAAGATTTAAGGTTTTATAATTTGATAATCTTTTCAGTATAAGCTTTACTGGTTGATTCTGGTTTATTTTTAAATAAACCATAAATTGTTGATCCAGTTCCTGTCATTGATGTATAGAAAGCATTTTCAGTTTTCAATTTACTTTTTAAATCTTTTAGAATTGGGTGAATAGGGAATACTGAGTTTTCAAAATCATTTGTAATTTTATTAATTTCTAAATCATCAATTGAAATTTCTAAATAATTAACACTTGAAAGCTTTGGCTTGATTCCATTAAATGCTTCTTTTGTGCTGATATGAATGTTTGGATTTAACAACTTAATATAATAGCCTGATAAATCTAAATCAATTTCAGACATTTTATTTCCTTTTTCTGTAATGAATTTAGGAGTATTTTCTATAAAAAAAGGACAATCACTACCCAAGGTGTCTGCTAATTCTTCTAATACTTTTACTGATATATTTAAATTGAATAATGAATTTATAGCTGTTAATGTAAAACTAGCGTCAGCAGAACCACCTCCTAAGCCTGCTCCCATAGGTATTTGTTTGTGAAGGTGTATTTTACAAGGTGAAATATTAAATTTTTCAACCATAAGACGATATGCCTTTACAACAAGGTTGTTGTCTAAGTTTGTATTAATAGCCAATCCTGAACTTGTAAATTCAAATGTTTCAGATTTATTAATTTCTAAAATATCAACCCAATTGATAGGATAAAATATACTCTCTAAATTATGAAAGTTATCAGGACGTTTAGATGTAACATTTAAACCAATATTTATTTTAGCATTTGGAAAAACTATCATAGTATTCTTTTGAATTTGCTAATATAATCAAAGTTTTTAGTCAATAAATTAGAAATATTATGAATTTTTAAAAATCAACCAAAAAAAAATGCGTAAATTTCGCCACTATAAAACAAGACATTATTATGGCAAATTATTTACCTTTTGAAGAGCCAATTCGAATTATTGAAGAAGAAATAGTTAAAGCGGCTGAAATAGAAGAGAATAGTGGAGTTGATTCATCTAAATTAAAAAAAGATTTAGAAAAGAAGAAGAAAGAAACTATTACTAATATTTTTAAAGAATTAACACCTTGGCAACGCGTGCAGTTGTCACGACATCCAGATAGACCTTATACTTTAGATTATATCAATGCTATAACTAATGGCGATTTCATTGAATTACATGGCGATAGAAATGTAAAAGATGATAAAGCTATGGTTGGTGGTTTAGGTAAAATTGACGGGAAAACATATATGTTTGTTGGTCAACAAAAAGGAACTAATACTAAAACTAGACAGTTTAGAAATTTTGGAATGCCTAACCCAGAAGGGTATAGAAAAGCGTTACGTTTATTTAAAATGGCTGAAAAATTTAATATTCCTATTGTTACTTTAATTGATACACCAGGTGCATTTCCAGGTTTAGAAGCTGAAGAAAGAGGACAAGGTGAAGCTATTGCTCGTAATATTTATGAAATGATGCGTTTAAAAGTACCTGTTGTTTGTATGGTTATTGGTGAAGGTGCTTCTGGAGGAGCTTTAGGAATTGGTGTGGGCGATAGAGTAATTATGCTTGAAAATTCATGGTATTCTGTTATCTCCCCTGAAAATTGTTCTACTATATTATGGAGAAGTTGGGATTATAAAGAGCAAGCTGCGGCTGCACTTAAATTAACATCAACTGATATGAAATCATTAAAAATTGTGGATGATATTGTTAAAGAACCATTAGGTGGAGCACATAGAAACAGACCGGAAATTTTTGAAGCAGTTAAAAATAAGATTATAAAAGAAGTAGAGAGATTAGAAAAAATTGAACCTAATAAATTAGTATCCAAAAGAATTAATAAATTCTGTGAAATGGGTGAGTTTAAAGATTAGTAACAATGATAGGTATAGACTTTCCTAAGGTTGAATTTGAACTATTTGAAATGCAGTTATTAGAGCCAATGGCTTTAATAACTGCATTTTTTTTATGTGTTTTATGTGTTTTTTGCATATGTTCGATAAAAATGACTTGAGCCATATTTTGATAATGATAGGAGTTTCTTATTTTTATCTAGGCGTGAAAAAAATAGCAGAAGGTTTAAAGTAATAGTAATTAATTTC
>Ga0308011_10000967_pt1 | contig 13821 bp, 12 predicted proteins | sample Neamet177_FD_203144 | JGI IMG/M metagenome (GOLD analysis project Ga0308011, IMG submission 203144) | Marine microbial communities from water near the shore, Antarctic Ocean - #177 | ecosystem: Environmental > Aquatic > Marine > Unclassified | place: Southern Ocean | collected 2014-07-25 | reverse complement strand
CAACTAACTGTATAAATTCTTGATAGCCTCGGTTAATTGATAACTGGAATAATTTACCCATACCTGGTGTAAGTGCTTGAGTTGGACTAAAACCTGAAATATCAGTAGTTCCCACACCATCAGTATATATACCCATTTTGCTTAATGAATTTTCAAAAGTCATCATCATACCAAATATACCAATTGAGCCTGTAATAGTAGCAGGGGAAGCATAGATTTTATCAGCAGGAGCTGATATCCAGTAACCACCTGACGCGGCATAAGTACCCATAGAAGCGACCACTACCTTACCTGCTTCTTTCAATAATTCTACTTCTTGACGAATGATTTCTGAAGCGTAAGCACTCCCTCCTGGACTATCAACACGAAGTACTACCGCTTTAACCTCATCGTTATTACGTGCTTGGCGAAGTAATTTAGCAGTACTGTCACCACCAATTGTCCCTGGTTTTTGTTTACCATCTAAAATTGTTCCTTTAGCAACAATGATAGCAACCTTATCTTTAACAGCTGTTAGTGCAGCGGGTTCATCTAATGCAGATTTAGTTGCTGCAATATAGTTTTTGTAACCAATTTTGCTGTAGCTATCACCTGTTATATTCTCCCCAACTAATTCAATGAGAGAGTCGCTCATTTCTTGTCGAGACAATAGTAGATCAACCCAGTTATTATTAAGTGCGTACTTAGCAAAACTACTTTCTGCGTCACTAAATTTTTCAACTAATGTATCAATATTCTCATCAAAGTTTTCTACGCCAAAACCGCGGCGCTTAGCAACATCTTCTTTATATTGCATCCATAAATCATCTAACCAAAGTTTATTCGCTTCTTTAGCTGCATTTGACATATCATCGCGGATAAAAGGCTCAACAGCCGATTTAAATGTCCCAACTCGGAAAATATGTTGATTGATTGATAATTTTTCTAAAGCAGATTTAAAATACATTTGATAACGGCCGTAACCATCGAGTAACATAAAACCTTGAGGATTTAACCAAATTTTGTTGGCGGTACTAGCAAGGTAGTATTGGTCTTGTGAAAACTGATCACCAAGGGCTATTATTTCTTTGCCTGAGCTTTTAAAGTCTTCTAGGGCTACAGCAATATCTTGCAACTTTGTTAAACCTACATCTTTTAGGCCTTGTAGCTGTAAAACTAATATTTGCACCCGATCATCTATTTTAGCTTCAGCTATAACATCAAGTAAATCAGCTAATAATATTTCTGGGTTATCTTCTTGTTGCTCCATCGCTTCACTTAAAAAAGCTTCCATAGGATCTATTTCACGTTTTTGCTCTACAATATCACCAACAAGGTTTAGTACTAAAGCCGTTTTGTCAGGGACTTTTATTTGTTCTTCGCCACTAGAAATGACGGCAATAAACCCAAATAAAAGTACAAAAAAGACTAAGTTGACTACTACTGAGCGCGAAAAGCTTAATACAGCCCAAAGCGAAGAAAATATCCGTTTTATAATGCCAGGTTTTTTGTTCATAATTATTTCTTAAATTGCTTTATCTTAAGTTGGTTAAATTAAAAGTATCATGAATATACCCGATACTTGAGGAGGTGAGTTTAGTTATTGTACCAATCAGATTAATTGGATTGGTATTATATAAATTAAACAACTATATACTACCTTAATGTCTATCAAAATCTAACATTAACGTTAATCAAGATTGTAATTTTTTATCACCGTGGTAAATATTAGGGGATTTATCGTTACTCTGATTAAAGTGAAAGCCATCAGTTATTTAGGCGGTCTCATCATTAATCGTATTATTTATAAGACAAGTATCTTATGCAAACATTACAATATTCCATACAACAATATTACCAATGCTTTCTAGCTAAGCTCAAAAGCTTTGACGGTATACCTGCTTTACTATTAAGACTTTACCTAGCGCCTGTGTTTATTATGGCGGGTTTTAGTAAAACTCAATTACTGAATGAAGACGTAACCGGCTTTAGTGCTCTTATGGCTGATCCAAATATTGTTGCTTGGTTTGGTAACAGTGACTGGGGTTTAGGGTTACCGTTTCCGGCGTTACTCGCCAATTTAGTCATATTAGTTGAGTTTCTCGGTGGTTGGTTACTCTTAATCGGCGCTTTAACTCGCCTAATTAGTATACCACTTATGTTCACCATGATAGTTGCTGCAACGTCAGTTCACGCGGATAATGGTTGGTTTGCTATAACACCAACGAATAGTGAAATTAGTCCAGCTAAGGTAGCAACTTGGATTGGTATTGATAGTGCACAGGCTAGTTTAGATAATAGTCAACAAGCAGCAACTCGGCTTAGTACAATGCGAGAGTTACTTGCAGAAAACGGCAATACCGAGTGGTTATATGAAAAGGGTGATATTGTTGTATTAAATAATGGTATTGAATTTTCAACCACATATTTCATTATGCTACTAGCGTTATTCTTTATTGGGGCAGGTCGTTATACAAGTGTCGATTACTTTGTTGCTAGACGTTTTTTAATTGCTAAACCATAGTCTAAATTTAAGTTTAGGCTTAGGCTTAGGTAACTAGTATTTAATTAAATTAAAGCGGAACACCGATTAAGGCTGTTCCGCTTTTTTCTCCGATTTTACGATAACTTATCTGTTAAATACCTTTTAATTCGGGGTATTCGATAACCAAAGTGATATAAGGTTAAACCCAGTAATACTAAAAAAGCACCTACTATCAATTTGTCACTGAGCGTTTCATCATTAAGAAAGGCACCAAGACTTAATGCTATAACAGGTGTAATTAATGTTATTAAAGTTACATTACTTGCGGATAATTTTTGCAATACGGTAAAGTAAGCATAAAACCCAATAAGTGAACCAAACACACCCAAATATAATGTTGCCCAAAGCGACTTAGCCTGCCACAACTCAATATTTAAATTACCATCTATTAATAACCAACTTATTAAGAACATGGGTGTCGCGACTGATAAGGCGCCAACTGTTGTCGCTAATGGGTGAATGGCCAAAGTAACACTTTTGACTAATACACCACTTAAGCTAAAGAAAAATACCGCCATTAGTATAAATATAACCCCATAAAAACCACCATCAGCTAAGTTAAAGTTGTCTGAGCAAACAATAGCTAAACCGACTAATGAAATTCCCATTGATACTTTACGAATATGACTGATTCTAGGTTCATCTAAAATCAGTTTCGCTAATACTGCTGAGATAACAGGTGAAAAGCCAAAAACTAATGAAATAATTCCAGACGATAAATACATCGCGGCAAGATACGAACATAACATTCCTCCGAAAATTCCAACCGCTGAATAGGTATACAGGGTGAGTGCCTTTCTGTGCCATGGGAAATTAATACGTCGAACTGTAATCACAATAATGCCGAGCACTACTGCAATTAACATACGCAGTAACACAGCTAAACTTGGGCTAATTGATTCGCTACTCCACACAATCCCTAATGGTGTGGTCGACCATATTAATAATACAGCCAAATAGGCTATAGACACTGACATTTTCCTCTCCTTTAAATGTATCTGAAACGTATATGTTAAACGTGTGTTTTAAAAACGTTGTTGGATTAATAAACTAAACGTAGCGAGGTCAAGAATTGAAGATTTAAGTGAGTGAAAAACAAAAAACCGCAAGAGATGACTAGTGCGGTTTAGAAGTGAACTTTAAGATGTTAATTAAATAACATGATTTAGTTAAAGTTTAACTATTCAATACTCCGCATAGGTTAGCCGATTTAACAGGCTTAACTAGCCACAGTCGATTGACCATAAACAGACAGCTAATAGCCTCTGCTTTAGGTTTTCGATTGTTAATCATGGCGAGTAAAGTGGTATACATGTTAATTGGGTCCGGTAATGCGAAAATTGTTATTTAAATAAAAACATCATATCGAGATAGTTAATTGAAGTTAATTAATTTAAATTAGTTAATTTTTATCTCTAATTCATAGTGGCGGTTGGTTTAATTTAAGTCAAGGGTAAAACAGTGATTAAATTTTAATTTTTCTTTTTAAGAAGTTATCCGTGCACTACCGTAAAGTTAACGATAAACTTTAGCAAAACCTACGGCTAAAAATCCTTTATGAACGCTATTGAATTATTATTACAACGTCAATCTACAGCTCTATTAATGAGTCCTGCTCCAAGCGACGCTGATTTGTCTACTTTATTATCAGCAGGTATGCGTGTACCGGATCACGGCGGTTTAAAAGCTTTTCATTTTCATGTCATTACAGGTCAAGGTTTACAAAAGTTAAGCGATTTATACGTAGACGCCATTACCAAAGATCTCTCGATAAAAGCGGAACTGATTAAACCAGAACTGTTAGACGAAGAAGTAGTGAATGCTAAAGTAGCCAAAACAGCGAAAATGCCTTTTAGATCGCCAATGATCATTGTTATTTCTACTAATTATGTAGAACACAATAAAGTACCTAAACAAGAGCAGTTAGTTACAGCAGGCTGTTGTGCACATGCAATGCAAATGGCAGCGTATGCATTAGGTTACGGTGCGATGTGGCGTACAGGTGATTTGGCTTACAACGCTATAGTAAAGGAAGGTTTAGGGCTAGAAGAGGGCAATGATATTGCTGGTTTCCTCTATATAGGAACACCAACGAAAATAGATAATGCCAAACCCGTTAAAAATTATCAAGATAATGTAACGTATTGGCAATAAGCTTGTTGGGGGGGAATACAGCATGGTTCAATTATCAGGTGAAAAATGGGAAGGAAGTTTACATTTTAATGAAACGTCAAAAGCCCGTGGTCGAGTAAATAGCTATTCGTGGTATTTTCAATCGAAGAATAATTCATGGTTAGTAGAAATAGCTGAAGACCAAGATGTTGAGCCTAATGAACTTCCATTAGTAGGTTATGGCTGTGGCGGTTGGTTATATGAATGTAGTAATGAAGTTAACTTACCTGATGTGGAGGTGGATTTTATCAAGTTTATAAAGATAAAATTACCTTTTGTATTTCAACTATTTGATCAAGGTAGGCTTACCTACCTTCCAGCCGTTAGCTGCCCTTGTAGTGATTAGGTAACGGGTATAACAACCTAATCAAAGTATATATTGTAATTAATAACTAGTGTTAGCTCGATAAATAAGAATAAACAAGCAAAAAAAAGGCGACATCACATAGGTGAATGTCGCCTTTTTTGTATTTAACGTATGCTATTAGCAAACAAGTTTAACTAAATGCTAAAACGCTGCGTTATTTGGTGTTCTTGGGAATGGAATTACGTCACGTACGTTCTGCATACCAGTAGCATAAGCAACTAAACGTTCAAAACCTAAACCAAAGCCAGAATGAGGAACAGTACCATAACGACGTAAGTCTCTGTACCAACCGTAATCTGCAATGTCTAAGCCCATTTCTTCTAAACGGCTATCTAATACGTCAAGACGTTCTTCACGTTGACTGCCACCAATAATCTCACCAATACCCGGTGCTAAAATATCCATAGCGGCAACAGTTTTACCGTCATCATTTAAACGCATGTAGAAAGACTTAATATCTTTCGGGTAGTTTTGTAAAACTACTGGACCGTTAAAATGCTCTTCAGCTAAATAACGTTCATGCTCAGAGTTTAAATCTACGCCCCAAGAGACTTGGTTTTCAAATTTCTTGCCACAGTTTTCTAAAATAGTAATCGCGTCAGTGTAATCAAGGCGAACAAAGTCGGTATTGATTACAGAGTTTAAACGGTCAAGAACTGTTTTATCTACACGTTGTTGGAAGAAGGCCATATCATCAGGACGTTCATCTAAAACGGCTTTAAATACGTACTTAAGCATTTCTTCAGCTAAGTCCGCTGCATCTGATAAATCAGCAAAAGCGATTTCAGGCTCAACCATCCAGAATTCAGCTAAGTGGCGGGTAGTATTGGAGTTTTCTGCTCTAAAAGTAGGGCCAAAGGTATAAACTTTTGATAACGCGTTACAATAAGTCTCTACGTTCAACTGTCCAGATACCGTTAAAAAGGTCTCTTTACCAAAAAAATCTTTATTGTAATCTACTGTACCTTTATCGTTACGTGGTAAGTTTTCCATGTCTAAAGTACTAACACGGAACATCTCGCCAGCGCCTTCACAATCACTACCCGTGATAAGCGGAGTACTAATCCAGAAGTAACCTTTGCTATGCAAGAATCTATGAACAGCTTGAGCTAAACAGTTACGAACACGAGTTACTGCGCCGCCAATATTAGTACGTGGACGCAAATGAGCTTGTTCACGTAAAAATTCAATACTGTGGCGTTTAGCTGCCATTGGGTAAGTATCAGGGTCTTCAACAAAACCTAAAACTTCTACTTCAGTGGCTTGAATTTCGAAAGCTTGACCTTTACCAGGAGATTCAACCAATATACCGGTTACTTTTACTGAGCAACCCGTAGTTAGTTTAAGAACATCGCTTTCATAATTGTCGAGTTCACTAGGCACTATAGCTTGAATAGCATCAAAACATGAGCCGTCATGTAATGCTAAAAATGAAATACCCGCTTTCGAGTCACGGCGTGTTCTTATCCAGCCGTGGACGGTAATGCTCTCATTAACAGGAAAGTTTCCTGCTAATACATCAGTAATTGATATAACTGACATTAATGACCTCTTATTATATCTAATGGATTAAAATGCTTAATACTGTATTCAATCGGTTACTTCTCTATAACTTATATAAATTAAACGAGAAAACGGTAATCTACTTAGTATTACGCTATTAGTATTATGATTTAGTATTATGCTAAAAATTGGGTGGTATGTTACCGTGACAAGGCGTAAATGCAATGCTTAATTGCGAAGAACCTCCACAAAATTGTCACAATACAAAAACAAATGTACCCGTAAGTACTAATTAGCCTTTAAATGGATGGAAATATCTGTAATGACACAAATAGATGACCGACAAAACAAACAGGTGCCGAGGGAAAATCGCAGAAAAGAAACTGACTTTTGGAGTTACGCCCAACTTACATTAGCTCTCGTTAGTTGGTTGTTATTTATCATCGCATTAGTCATGTCTTATTATGCTGCGCCGGATAAAGACTATGGGGTGTTGCGTTATTATGATGTAGAGATTCGTCAATTTTGGTTAACTCCGTTAACGGGGTATCTCTACATTTTGCTATGGCTTAGCGCATTAGGCAGTTACTTAGCCTTAATGACTGAAAAATATCGCAGTAGACGCCGTAGTGACAATCCACTTTATAACCTGATGTTCTTAGTAGGTGTTAATATAACTTGGCTAGTGTATATATTGATCAACACACAATAGGCTGCATTCAATTTTAAAGACAAAAATCAATGGAAAATAGTTAGTTAAAACAACCATCTTCATCTAAAACTGTAGCCATCGCATTGACTAATATTGTTAGTTGCTCAGTGTTAATGATCAGTGGCGGAATAATATAAAGTAGCTTACCAAAAGGTCTGATCCAAACACCTAATTCAACAAAACGTTTTTGAATTTGTGCCACATTAACGCTTTGTTTACATTCAATTGCGCCAATACTGCCAAGTACACGTACATCTTCAACTCTCTGATTATGAATTAACGGATATAATAGCGTCGTTAAGGTATTTTCAATGTTTTTAACTTGGGCTTGCCAATCGTTTTCAAATAATAAATCAATATTAGCGTTAGCTACAGCGCAGGCTAGGGCATTACCCATAAAGGTTGGGCCATGCATAAAACAACCGGCTTCACCTTCACTGATTGTTCTCGCTATATGGGTTGTACATAAGGTTGCCGCAAGTGTGATATAACCACCTGTTAAGGTTTTACCTAAACATAGTATGTCGGGACTAATATCAGCCCATTCACACGCGAACAACTTACCGGTTCGACCAAAGCCTGTAGCAATTTCATCTACGATAAGTAGTACATTATATTTATCACACAATACTCGACAAGCTTTTAGGTACTCTGGATGATAAAAACGCATACCACCAGTGCCTTGTACAATAGGCTCTATAATAAATGCGGCTATTTCATTATGATTTTGTTCAAATAAAGTGGTTAGCTCTATTGTTTCATCTGTTGACCATTCTTCACCAAACTTTATCGAAGGCGCTGGAGCGAAGTAATGCTTCATTAATACTTGTTCAAATATTTGATGCATACCAGTGACGGGATCACACACTGACATTGCAGCAAAAGTATCGCCGTGATAACCATTTTTAACGGTGAGTAACTTTGTTTTTGTTAACGTTTTTTTACTTTTTTCAGCAACAGCGTGCTGATATTGCAATGCCATTTTCATGGCCACTTCAACACTCACAGAACCAGAATCGGATAAAAAGACTTTGTCTAACCCTTGTGGAGTTAAATCAACAAGTTTCTCACATAAAGTAATAGCACTTTGATGAGTTAAGCCACCAAACATAACGTGAGACATTTTAGCCGCTTGATCTTGCAAGGCTTTATTTAACTTAGGGTGGTTATACCCATGTAAAACAGACCACCATGAAGACATACCGTCTATAAGTTTTTCACCACTGGCTAAGTTAATAGTTACACCTTCTGCGCTGTCTACCAAATAACTTGGCAGTGGCTCTGACATAGACGTATAAGGGTGCCATACGTTTTCTTTATCAAAACGAAGGAGTGAATTTTGTTCAGTGGGTGACAGGTTTGTTTGTTTATTGTTCATTTGTTAACTGAAGTTCTCTTTAATCGTTGACATCATGGTTAAGGTGGCTAGACTACCCGTTAAGTTAACTAGATGCAATTGGGTTTTATGTCAGATTTAAGTAGTACAGCAACAATGTCGGCAACCGAGCAGTCACAAGCTTCGACGCTAAATTCTATCCTTCGTCACAATTGGAATTTAAAAGAAGTAGAAGCATTATTTGCTATGCCTTTTAATGATCTAATGTTCAAAGCACAAACGATTCATAGAGAAAACTTTAATCCGAATGAAGTACAAGTAAGTACATTATTATCGATTAAAACAGGTGCTTGCCCTGAAGATTGTAAATACTGTTCACAAAGTGCTCGTAATAAAACCGATCTTGAAAAAGAAAGTTTACTCGCTGTTGAAAAAGTATTAGAAGCTGCTCAACGCGCCAAAGAAATGGGCTCTACACGTTTTTGTATGGGCGCTGCTTGGCGTAACCCTAAAGCTCGTGATATGCCTTATGTTCTTGATATGGTTAAAAGTGTTAAAGCACTTGGCATGGAAACATGTATGACATTAGGTATGTTGTCTGAAGATCAAGCAGACCAATTAAATGGTGCGGGGTTAGATTATTACAACCATAATTTAGACACATCTCCTGAGCATTATAATCAAATTATTACGACACGAACTTACCAAGACAGACTTGATACATTAACTAATGTACGTAGCGCTGGCATGAAAGTATGTAGTGGCGGTATTGTTGGTTTAGGCGAGAAAGCAGTTGATCGTGCATCATTATTGATACAACTTGCTAATTTAAGCCCTCAACCAGAAAGTGTTCCTATTAATATGCTTGTGAAAGTAGAAGGTACACCTTTAGCTGATGTAGACGATTTAGATGGTTTTGATTTTGTTCGTTGTATCGCTGTAGCCCGTATTATGATGCCTAACAGTCATGTTAGATTATCTGCTGGCCGCACGGCGATGAATGAGCAAATGCAAGCAATGTGTTTTCTTGCTGGTGCCAACTCAATTTTTTACGGTTGTAAGTTATTGACTGCAGAAAACCCTGAAACGAATCAAGATATTGCATTGTTTGAAAAATTAGGTATAAACACAGAAACTGTCGCTGACACTACTGAATTATCAGATAAAATGGTTAAGACAGCTATAGTCGACCAACAACACAGTGACTTATTTTACAACGCATCTGCATAAATGTATTTATAAGCACTGAAATCCTTAATCTGTGTAGATTGTAATTTATGGCCTTTGATTTTATTCGCACTGACATTAACGAGCAAAAAGATAAGTCTCGTTATCGTCAATTAGTTTGTGCTAACACTTACGTGAACAAGAGTGCTGAAAATCAAAGTAACAAAATTGTAATTAATGACAAGACCTATATTAATTTCTCGTCTAATGATTATTTAGGTTTAAATAATCACCCACAAATAAATAAAGCCTTCCAAGAAGGGGTCGATAAGTTCGGCTCCTGTGCAAGTAGCTCTAGTTTAGTCACTGGATATCATTATGCCCATCAATCACTCGAGGCTGAAATATGTCAATGGCTAAACAAACCAAAGTGTTTACTATTCTCTAGTGGTTTTAGTGCCAACTTAGCAATTTTTAATGCATTGGGTAAAAATAAAGAAAGTCATTTTTTTCTAGACAAACTCAGTCATGCTTCTATGATTGATGGTGCATATCAGAGTAAAGCGACTGTAAAACGATTTAATCATAATAATATGCAACATTTATCGACCTTACTAGGTCTTATCAAAGCATCACCCAATAAATTGATTGCCTCAGAAGGTATTTTCAGTATGGATGGTTGCCAAGCTAAGATTAATGACTTAGTAAAACTGGCAAAAGCAGAGAAAGCTTGGCTTTATTTAGACGATGCACATAGTATTGGTGTGGTTGGTAAAGAAGGACAGGGCAGTAATAGCCAAGCTGATATTGATATTACTATGGCTACTTTTGGAAAAGCACTTGCTACAAGTGGTGCATTTTTAGCTTGTAATGATGACTTACACGAATATTTAGTCAATTTTTCTCGTCATTATATTTACTCTACAGCAATATCTCCTGCGATTGCGTGGGCAACAAAAGCAAGCGTTGAACTGGTGATAAAAGAGCATTGGCGTCGTGAAAAAATCAAAGAGTTGAGTGCTTTATTTATATCATTACTTGCACCAGAGATACAAATTATCACAACTCAGTCGTCTATTCATGCAATCATCATTGGTGATGAGAAAAAGGCACTGTTGGTGAGTGACACACTGAAAGAACATGGTTTATGGTTAACGGCAATTCGTCCTCCGACGGTTGCGGTAAATAGCTCTAGGTTACGCGTTACCATTTGCGCCAATCATAACACACAAGATATCAAGTACTTAACGGAATGCATTAATAAGGTTGTAGCTTAATGGCTCAAACTAAACAAGAAAAGACCAATAGAGTAAACATTGCTAAAAGCTTTGGATCTGCCAGTAAATCTTATGATGTATCCTCGAGGTTACAACGATATTCTGGCAAACATCTGATGACCTGGTTACCTAATCGTATTGATTTAACTGTACTAGATTTAGGATCGGGAACAGGTTTTTTTACCGACTTATTAGCGGGTACTTATCAACACGTAATTGGTTTAGATATTTCCCAGGAAATGCTCAGATTTGCAAAAGAAACTCGAAATCAAAGGGTTTTATGGGTTGAAGGCGATGCACATAAAATTCCATTAAAAGATAACAGCATAGATTTTATTTATTCAAATTTAGTTATCCAGTGGTTTGAACCATTAGATGAAGCCATTACTGAAATGCTTAGAGTGTTAAAGCCCGGTGGTTTACTTATATTTACCACTTTAGTTGATGGTACATTACATGAATTAAAGTCTTCTTGGCATCAAGTAGATTCAGACCAACATGTGATTGATTTTAAGACTGTGGCTGAACTTAATACCTTATTTGATAATGATAAAAGTATGTTGGTTGAGCAGAAGTGCCAAGATATTATTCTTGAATACCAAAACGTAATCCATTTAGCTCGAGAATTAAAAGGGCTAGGGGCCAATCATTTAGCACAGAAAAAAAATCGCGGTCTGTCTGGCAAAGATAAATGGTTCAAAATGACTGAGCATTATAAAGACTTTCTAGAGCCTAGCGGTATTTACCCAGCCACTTATCGTTTATTTTCAGGTTTAGTCGTTAAGTTAAATAATTAGTTGAACTTAACGACTTTTGACGTAGTTTTTAATTTTTTGACGTAAGAACTTTGTTGATAATAAATTTCGCGTTTAAAACTTAAAATGTTGCTCTCTGTAAATACAATACACTGTTTTTAATTGTTTTCTAATAATCATTGAAACCAAGTTATCCATTCAAATATTAAATTGATCTAATTGAATTATGAAAGAATTTTTTGTCACTGCAACAGATACAGACGCAGGTAAAACTTTTGTTAGTTGTGCTTTGATTCACGCCTTAACGGATAAGAAAATGAAAGTTGCAACCTTCAAACCTATTTCGGCGGGGTGTGAATTAGTAAATGGTCAATTAATTAATGAAGATGCAAAGCTACTTAGTCAGTTTTCTAACGCGGAACAATCTATTGCACATATTAATCCCATCGCGTTTAAAGATCCCATTGCCCCCCACATTGCCGCAAAAAAAGAGAATAAAAAATTAACCATTACGGATATTGAACAGCATTATAGTTTTGTAAAAGACCTTAATGCAGATGTCATTATTGTTGAAGGAGCTGGAGGTTGGCGTTTGCCGCTTGGGCCTTTTCAAAAAGAAGCAATCACCCCAAATAGTAAGGACGATACTAAAGAAGGGTATCAATTTTTATCTGACTTTGTTCAACGGAGTCAGCTTGATGTTATTCTTATTATTAATATGAAATTAGGTTGTTTAAACCATGCTTTACTTACTTTCGAAACCATTAAATCTGACGGTTTGAACTGTATCGCTTGGATTGCAAATAGCGCATCAAGTGAGCCAATGAATAATCTAATTGATAATATAAAAGAACTAGAGCAACTATTACCCATTCCTAAAATTGCACAGTTTGATTTTTTCCCTAATGAAGATGAAGAGGGTAATGAAATTACTTTCAACGAAAAAATTCAACATGCTGCGAATCAAATTAAATTAGAGCCGTTACTTTCATAATAATCTGCTGAGCCTGATTAGTCAGAGTAGAACTAATTTTTTCAGCTCGATTTTAAATCGCACAAGCCCTCTAAAGCCACAGAATGTATTTTGTTCTTTCTACAAGAGCGATAATAAGATTTAAATTTTAAATAGATACCTGAACTACTTCCACTCCTTATTAGTCAACCCCTATCTACTTTGTTAACTCAGCAAAACAAGCACTCGCAATAAAACCTGAACGCGTTTTGTAATCTGAAGATCTATTAACTTTGTCATCAATTTGAGAAATTAATAACTCGGGCAGGGTAACGTTTATTTTATGGCTCTTACCAAGATAGGGCGTAATATCAATACTTACAATAGCCCAAAAAGCTTGTGAAAATGTATGTGGATTTTCTAGCATATAGTTTTTCCTATGCATTTCTAAAGCAGATGCATTCGGTACTTTTTCTCCATATTCAGCCAAAATAGAAAGATGAGATTTTATTGTTTCTGTAATTTCTTCCATGCCTATATCAATCGTTTTTGCTGTTATTCCACACCCTGGAAGGTCAGGGACTGATACCTGATATTCTTCATTTTTTTCCACATATACAAACATAACTGAATACTTCATTTTAACTCCTAACAGCACTAAAACGGCCCATAAACCATGGTAACCCTAATAACTCTTGCAGTCAATTGGTTTATAACTCTGGCAACTCCCTTGTAAGTCGCAATGATAACCCTGACAACCCTGCAGTCGCAACACTGACAACTCCGGTAACTCTTAAATCACTCTGTATGTAACTGTTTACTATTATTTAGCGTCTTTATTAAAAGTGATTGTTATTTTTACTAAAAAATTATTTTAGGTTGAATACATATAAATAATATTGAAAAGTGATATTTTGAAAAAGGATCAATAAAGAGATCCAAGAGTTATCTTTTGTGTGGATCCTGTAGAAGTTGATCTCTATAATGAAAGGTAATGTAAATAGATTTATCACAGTAAGACCTAATATTTATCGTTATAAATTCGATTTGATTCTC
>Ga0308011_10000963_pt1 | contig 13862 bp, 12 predicted proteins | sample Neamet177_FD_203144 | JGI IMG/M metagenome (GOLD analysis project Ga0308011, IMG submission 203144) | Marine microbial communities from water near the shore, Antarctic Ocean - #177 | ecosystem: Environmental > Aquatic > Marine > Unclassified | place: Southern Ocean | collected 2014-07-25 | reverse complement strand
CAACACCAACTTAAGAAAAGTTAAAAATTCATTGATCCAATCCAACACGACCAGACGTCATTCTCCAAGCCCGCCATCCTAACAACACCGCCGAGGCGATCAATCCGGTACTTAATCCCCACCATATCCCGGCCACTCCCATCCCCTGCCAAAAGGTCAGATAAATCCCAAACGGCATCCCGATGAGCCAGTGCGCCATGAACGTGATTAGCGCGGGCTTCTTCACATCATCCATCCCACGCAGCACGCCCGACGACAAGATCTGCGAATGATCCGCAATTTGAAAAATCGCGGCAATCCACAACAGCCCCACCACGATCCCCATTGGTCCCTCATCAGTCAGAAACGAGGCAGCCAAGGCCTCATCGAACACGAGGAACACCCCCACAAAGAGCAACGACACCATCAATCCCATCAACCACCCGCTCACCACAATCGGCCTCATTCGCTCAAAAGTCTTCGCCCCCTTTGCCTCCCCAATCTGAACCGTCAGAGCCATCGAAATCCCCAGCGGAACCATAAAAGTCGTCCCGACACACATGATCGCTACCGTATGCGCTGCCAACGCCGCCGCTCCTAGGCTCCCGATCAAGAAAGCCGCCACGATAAAGGCACTCATTTCTGCAGACACCTGCAAACTCGCGGGCCAAGCAATATTCCAAAAGTCAGCCAATTCCTTCCGCTGCGGCTTCAAGAACCAACGATGCGGCGACCAGTCCCTCAAATCCGGACTATACCGGCACCATCCCATCACCCCGATCATGCTCGCCAGTCGCGCCAGCAAAGTCGCCAGGCCCGCTCCTTCCAACCCCATCTCCGGCGCTCCCCAGTTCCCGTAAATCAGCAACCAATTGAGGAAAACATTCAGCCAAACCCCTGCAAAAATAATCCAAAACACCGGCCACGGCTTCGCCATCCCATCCGAATGATTCCGCACCGCCATACTCACAATCGCCGGGGTCATCGAGAGACTCACCAAGATAAAAAACACCGGCAACCTCTCCACCACCTCCGGATCCTGCTGGAGCAAGGGCATCAGCGGAATCGCCACAAAACTCAGAATCAAAGTCGCCACTCCCAGAACCAAACTCAGCAAAAAACCATCCCGCAACGCCGACTTCGCCATCGCCTTATCCTTCGCTCCCCGCCCCTGCGAAACCTTGATCGAAACCGCAATCGCCACCCCGATCCCCAACATCAAAGGCAGATGTAAGATCGAGTGCGCCAGCGTCGCCGCCGCCAGCTCCACCGTTCCGATCTTCCCGATCATGTAGGTATCAACCACCCCCATCAGCATCTGGCTGACCTGACCGGCCATCAACGGCAGCGCGAGAATGGTCGTCGCCCGCCCTTCGCGAACGATAGAACTCACAACTGCGTCTAGCGGGCGAAACCAAAATTTCCAAGAACGATCCCCTCAGGGTTCTCTCTCCTCTTCCGGCGATCTAAAAGGGATCGAGTCATCGGGACTCCAATAACAAGGAGAATGGAGAGGATGATCGTATCAAAACTCATAATCCCCTCAACCGGGAGCCGAACCAAGGCAATCGCAAGGACGAAAAAAAAGTAGAAGAAAACGGAAATACCACTCCGCGTGGAAAGTATCGTTCCGACAGCCGCCGCGGTCCGAAATATTTCCAAAGTCCTCACCGAAAAAATTCTCACTCCCCTCTCGAGAAGGTCACCCTCATGGAGGTTGTCCGGTGTTTCGAACTTAAAAAAAACGAGATGATGTGCCCATCCGGCGAATGGCTGGTGCGGGAACAACGACCCCCTCCCTCTTCATGACCAGGTTCAGGAAATTAGGGGGGAATAGAGAGATTCCTAAGCAAGAATAACTTTGGTGGATTCACTTCGAGCTGTCCTAGTCTCTCCCTTTTGAGGGCGCCCCCTCTAGCGACCTCAAAAAATTCCAATCAGCACGCGAGACTCCCTCTCCCCATCGCGTAGTGAGGGAATGACCTTCTTACGTCCGCTTTTGCCATTAAGCATCGCTGCCTTTGGCATCCTCACTTCGGCCGCCGCCGCCCTTTCTCTTAAAAAAGACTCCCGTATCGTTCTCCTCGGCAACGGCCTCGGCTCCCGCATGATGCAATTTGGCTCCTTCGAAACCTCCCTTCATCTCCAGCACCCCAAAAAGAACCTCTTCATCCGCAATATGTGTGATGAAGGAAACACCCCCGGCTTCCGTCCCCACTCCGCCCGCGCCACCCCCTGGGCCTTCCCCGGTGCCGAAAAATTCCACCCCCCCCTCTCAAAAACCAAGGACCGCTGGGGTTCGACCCAAACCGGCTCCGGCTCCATGCCCACTCCTGATGAATGGCTCACCCAACTCAAGCCCGACATCCTCATCGCTTTCTTCGGCTTCAATGAATCCTTCAACGGCCCCGCTGGACTCGAAAACTTCAGAGGCGAGCTCCACGCCTTCATCGCCCACACCCGCTCCCAAAAATACAACGGCACATCCGCTCCCCAGCTCGCCCTCGTTTCTCCAACTGCATTTGAAGATCCTTCAAACGATTACGAACGAAACATTCACTCCAACCTCGGACTCTATACCGCCGCCATGGAGGAAATCGCCAGAACCGAAAAAGTGACCTTCGTCAACTGCTTCGTCCTTTCAAAATCTACCTTTAGTCCCGGTAAGATTCCCCTCACCCGAGACGGGATCCTTCTCAACAAAGATGGTTATTCATACCTGCAACAACATCTCATCCGTTGCCTCTTCGGCATCGCCCCCTGGAACGCACCTCATGACGCCGTTCAGGCCGCCGTTCGCGAAAAAAACTGGATGTGGGAAAAATACTACAAAATCCCCAACGGGGTCCATGTCTACGGCCGACGCCACCGCCCCTTCGGCCCCGTCAACTACCCGCCCGAACTCAAAAAGCTCGAGCAACTCACCGCCAACCGTGACCATGCCATCTGGGCCGCCCTTGCCGAAAAAACCTTCGATCTCGCCGCCGCTGATGCCAAAACGGAACCCCTCCCCGAGGTCAAAACCAACTACCGCCCCAGCAAAAAGAACGGCACCACTGAATACCTCTACAACGACAAAGCCCTCGCCTCATTCACTACCGCGCCCGGCTACAAAATCGATCTCTTCGCTTCCGAAAAAGAATTCCCCCACCTCGCCAATCCCATCCAACTCGCCTTCGACAACCAAGGCCGCCTCTGGGTCGCCACCATGCCCACCTACCCCCACTACAAACCCGGCGACGCCAAACCAAACGACAAGCTCCTTATCCTCGAAGACACCAACAACGACGGCAAAGCAGATAAGGAAACCATTTTCGCCAATAACCTCCACCTCCCCACCGGTTTCGAAATCTCACACAACGGCGTCTACGTCGCCCAAGGCAACCACCTCATTCTCTTAAAAGATACCGACGGCGACGACAAAGCCGATGTCCGCGAAGTCGTCCTGAGCGGTTTCGACGACCACGACACCCACCACGTCATCAGCGCCTTCTGTGCTGACCCCTCCGGTGCCATCTACATGGGCGAAGGCACGTTCCTCCACAGTAACATCGAAACCGCCTACGGGCCCATCCGTAGCTCGAACGGAGGCTTCTTCCGCTACAGCCCGCAACGCAACCACCTCGAACGCACCGCCCGCCTCTCCATCCCCAACCCATGGGGCACCGCTTTCGATGACTTCGGCCAGCCCTTCTTCCTCGAAACTTCCGACCCCGACCTCCACTGGATGACTCCCGGTTCCGTCAATGTCGACTACGGCCAATTCACTCCCAAGCCACCCAGCATCCTCGAAAAAAGCCAACGCGTCCGCCCCACCTCCGGACTCGAATTTGTCTCCAGCCGACACTTCCCCGATGACGTCCAAGGCGACGTCCTCCTCAACAACACCATTGGTTTCCTCGGTACCAAACAACATCACCTCAGCGACTCCGAGGCCGGCTTCACCAGCAAGCACCGCCACGACCTCCTCAAATCATCCGACGGAAATTTCCGCCCCGTTGATCTTGAGTTCGCACCTGATGGCTCACTCTACCTCGTCGATTGGCACAACGTCCTCGTCGGGCACATGCAACACAGCGCACGCGATCCCCTCCGCGACCACCTCCACGGCCGCATTTACCGCATCACCTACCCTGAACGCCCCCTCGTCAAGCCCGCCCAAATCCACAACGCCCCAATCGCCACCCTCTTCGAAAACCTCACCCTCCCCGAATACCGCACCCGCTACCGCACCCGCCGCGAACTCCGCGCCCGAAATGCCACCGAAGTCCTCCCCGCCCTCCAAAAATGGACGGCTTCTCTCAAGCCAAATTCCCCACGCTATGAACACATTATCCTTGAAGCCCTCTGGGTCACTTGGGGTTTCAATCAAGTCTCCGAAGGCCTCTTAAAAAAGCTCCTCTCCGCCAAAGACCACCGCGTCCGCGCCGCCGCCGTCGACGTCCTCCGCTACAGCGGCCATCAGATCCCCAACCAATCTCAACTTCTCCAAAAATCCGCCTTTGACACATCCGCCCGGGTCCGCCTTCAAGCCGCCGTCGCCGCTTCCTGGCTCACTCCTGAAAAAGGACTCGCCGTCCTCGCCAAGGTCTCCAAACACGCCACCGACAATTGGATCAAGCCTGTCCTCACCACCGCCGAAGCCCACCTCAAAGGGCAGGAACTCGCCACCGAAACCGACGAAAAACACGGCAAACCCACCAGTCCACTCAAAGGAGCAAACCTCATCTCCTTCAATAAAGGAGCCGAAGTTTACAGCCGCGAAGGACACTGCATCACCTGCCACCAATCCGATGGCGAAGGCCTCCCCGCCGCCATGTTCCCCCCGCTCGCGGGCACCAAATGGGTCCAAGGCAGCGAAGACCGCCTCATCAAACTCACTCTCAACGGCCTCCTCGGCCCCATCGAGATCAAAGGGAAAATATACCCCGGCCAGGTCCCCATGACCGCCTTCAAACAACTCTCAGACGAAGAACTCGCCGCCGTCCTCACCTACGTCCGAAACACCTTCGGTAACAAAGCCTCCATCATCTCGCCCGCCAAAGTCAAACAAGTCCGGGAAGCCACCAAAAACCAGAACGGCTTTTACGCCCCCGCCGATATCGAGAACGATTAATCAACTTCATCGCGCACCTTTGGGCAAAGCGACCAACTCCCAAGGCCAGACCATGATTCGACAAAACGAGATCCCGGGTGATCGATTAATCATCTCTTTAATTCCAAACTAACCTTCTGACTAGGGAAGCTTTATCGGAATCGTAGTCACCTCCTTCAGAACCAGTTTCTCCGGCCCCTTGCCTGACCCCTTGTGCATGCCGTCGCAGAAAGGATAGTTAGCGGACTTACCACAAGCGCACATCCAGTGGGTTCCGGCTTCGAGGGTGATTTCTTGATCAGCTTTGTCGCTCATGCGAGCAAGCTGACACATCTGCCGAAGATTCGCAAATCACCATCTTCGCGGACTGGCTACACTGGTCCGCACGTTTACTCTCACAGTTTGATGAAGGTCTCTAATATCGTTCGTCGCGGAATCCTCATCCCCCTCGAAGGTCACCGCTAGGCTTGCTTCGACACCGATGGGTTGCGGTCTGGCATGCCGTAAACCACCTGCGCCTGCGCCGGATGCCGCTCACTTGATGGAGCAAAGCTCGTCCGAGAACCACCCTCACGCTCGTCGTCGGCACTGCCCTTCTCATGAATTCGATCGGTCTTTCTCCCGCCCTCGGCGCCTTCGTTGCCAGCGTCATGCTTGCCAGCAGCCCTTGTCGTCACGAATTGGAAGCCAACATCGAGCCCTTCAAAATTGCTGCTCTCCGCAGTTTTTTTGCCCGCCGTGAGATGAAACTGCGCATCTGAAATCTCCGTCCACAGCTTCGCTGTTGGGCTCGCCAATCATCGGCGAATCCACCTCAGCTTCGCCGAAAGAATGCCTTGGCGGCCTCTCACCAAATTCAATGATTCTCCGCCACACACGAAGGAGACTGGTCTTCCCTTGAAAACAAGCGCCTGCAAACGGCTCGGGAATTCGGAGGGCTCACGCGGCCTTGGTTTCATATCTCCGTTTTGCCATATCGAAGCGGCGGCTTCGCAAACAAATGGTGAACCATCAATCCGGATCACCCGACTAAACCGGCTGAATCTCCCCTGCAGTCTCCTTCAAAAGACCCATCACCTCATCCAATGAAGTGGCCACCTCGTAGTCTTCAGGTCCGCACTTCGATTCCATCAACGGAAGCAAGGCATCCCAAAAACCCAACCCGTTCTCATCCGGTCGATTAAAAATGACCACCTTCTTTCCTTTCATCAGCTCATTTCCCTGATGCTTGAAGATCATCAGGGCGAAGAGTTCCTGAACCGTTCCCGCCCCTCCGGGGCAGATCACAAAAGAAGTCGAGTTCTCGATCATAACCTCCATGCGGGTGTAGATGTCATGTCGCAGCCAAAAACGTGACAATCCGTCAGGGAGCCCCTCGAGCTCGATGATGTGTGGTACATTCGAACCCGCCGTCCAACCGCCGGCACCCACTGATCCCCGAACAACCGCTCCCATGATTCCCGACTTTCCGGCTCCAGAAACACAACCAAATTTGTTTTCAGCTAATCGCCGGCCCAGCTCCTCTCCGTCGGAGATGTATGCCGGGTCTTCGAGGGTAGCCGAACAAAAAACACACACTCTCCCAACCAGATCGCTGGGCGGTGGAGTGTCCGCTGTTGGGATCTCGGTGTTACACGTAATATTCCGACCGGGATCAGGGAAGGCCCCTTGCATCGCAAGCTGAAGCCGCTTGATCACTTTGGCTGGCTTGGACGCGCTTAACAAAAAATCACGAAAGTCCTGCTTCACTGTTCCCAGCTCTTTCATTCTTCCCAACAAGTTAAAAAGAGGATCCCACGACTCATCATTGTTAAGGATCACCGTTGGCTTACCCCGAAGATATTTATCCAGAGTTTGATACCCGACAAAAATCGAGATCGCCTTGAACATGTCTTCGAGAGAGGCCCCCGGCGTAAAGACGAAGGCATCCGACTCGCTAATCTTCTTCTCGATATTTGAGAGCGTGATTTGCTGGTCGCCATTCAAGTTATAAATATCCCACCCCGCATTATAGAGCATGAAAAGGAGCTTCGCTCGAACCGAGCGACCGGGATCATCGGAACCGATCACGGTTCCGGAAAGTCTGACTATTGGCATTTAGAGTGAAAGTGATTGAAATGTGCGGGAAACTTCCCCCTCGCGGCGTCTCTCATCATAGCGCATTCTTGCGAGGTGAAAGCAGAATTTTTAAATGCCTCCATCGCCGAAGCCAGGCTTGGGCTGCAAGAGGGCGGAATTCCCATCGGCAGCGTCATCGTTCACCAGGGAAAGATCATCGGACGGGGACACAACCGACGCGTTCAAAAAGGAAGCACGGTTCTACACGGAGAAATGGACGCTTTTGAAAATGCCGGACGCCAAACCGCCAAAGTTTACCGCAAGTGCACCCTCTTCACCACCCTCTCTCCCTGCCCAATGTGCAGCGGAGCGATCCTCCTTTACGGCATTCCAAAAATCATTGTCGGGGAAAACCAAACCTTCCTAGGAGAGGAAGAACTCCTACGCTCGCGTGGTGTTGACGTCGAGGTTTTGCAGAACAAAGACTGCCTCGAAATGATGCGCCAATTCATTCAGGAAAAACCCGAGCTTTGGAACGAGGACATCGGGGTTTAGAAAAATTGCTCACCCCTCCGGAGAAGGGCCGTGGTGCCCCATCCACTTTGCTTCGCAGGTTCCGGCGCCTTGGTTGAGAAGTGGCGGGTCTGAGGGTTTTCCTATTGATTGGCGAACCGGGTGCCGGGAAATTGAAAGTTGTCCGGAGGGAAGCTGCCGAATCGATCCGGCCTTAAGAAGGCTCGTGACAGCGTCCACACTCTCGCCAGCGGATGCCCCGGTGAGTCTGGAAATCTCGTCCGGGCTTGGGAAGCTTTCTCCAGGGCGCATGCGGCCGCTACGGAAAGCCTCGTTTGCGAAAGCAATGAGTTCGGATGATGATGACGCAGTTTTTGACTTAACTTGACGAAACATTGGCCCCCGCTTGACGAAGCCTCGGATTCCCGGAAGGCAGTAATTGGTAATTGTAAAGGGATTCATGTAATCTGTTTAAAATAGAGCATTCATAATAGTGTTCGCACCATTCAGGAAACTGGATTCAAAAGATTTGATTTTTAATCCTTACCCTTTGAGTCAGCACAGAGCCTCAAAAGTGGTGCGCCAAACAGAATAGCCGCTGCGAAAGAACAAACTTGCAGAGCGCGCCCGACAAAAAATAGTGACTGATTGAGCCCTCTCCAAATCCAGCAGTCTGAAATGAGCGGCCTTGACTAAGAGCTCTTGGCAAGAGCAACCACAACTTCCTGCTTGGAAACCACGACCCCCCCTGGTTGTTCCAAGGTGATGACAAAAGCTTGGGGATTGGTCACCGCAAGTGGGTTGCTAATTGGAATGATCACAGTTCCATCGTTCGTAGAAATATCGAAAACGCCTCCATCAACCGGCTTCTCATCCCGGGCAGGATCGACGATCCAGAGCTGATACTGATTGGCATTGGGGTCATTGGCGGGAAGGTTGGTGAGGCTCATGTAACCTTCCTGAAGCTCGTCACTCCAGATCACGGTTCCGGACATCTGACTGTATCTCTCGGTGCCACCAAACTTTGATTCGATCAAGTCGCCTGCTTTCGCAACGAGGGTTTCACGAGCCGCTTCCGGAGTATTGACCACGAGCGCAGGCCGGGCGACGAGTGGTTCCTCGACGAAAGACTTGGCGACGAAGAAAATGGCCAAGAGAGCTGCCATTGCCCAGCCGGTTTGCGGAGCAACAAGCAGACGCTGCCAAGCTACCGGGCGGACGACCGCCCCATCTTCCGGCTCGTCCACGACAAACTCTTCCATACCTTTGCGGAGCCTCTCCAGTAATTTCTTGGGAAGATCTGGGTCTTTATCCTTAAGAAATTCTGCCTCAAGAGCAGACGCGGTCAATTCGAGCGAGAGATCAGACTGGCACCGCGGGTCCAGGGAAAGCATTTCAAACTCTTTGATCTCATCGGGATCAAGATCACCGAGAATATGCCCTGCTTCGAGTTCTTCAAAACGGCTCAAGATATCTTGGTCATTCATGGGCTGGCGGGGGAAAATGGTTGGGCGTTATCCAGGCGGCTCAATCTGTTTCTAAGATCGATCAAGCCACGCCTGAGACGGGTTTTCACGGTGCCGAGTGGAAGGCCTGTTTTCTCGACAATCTCGGGATGGGTCATTCCCTCGTCAAAGTGGAGGGAGAAAATTTTCTGTGTTTCCTCAGGCAACTCCTTGAGCGCGGCACGAACATCGGAACTGTCGCAGCGAAGGGGGGGCGAGGACTCAATCGCCGCGTAGGGAAGTGATTCCGCTTCGGGCATGGGTTCAAGCTGAGGACGACGGCTTTCTTTACGGGCAAAATCGATAGCGCGCCGCCGGGACAAAAGGCCGATAAAAGTAGATTCGCTCGCAATGGCGGGATCATAGCGCTTGGCCGACTTCCACAAGTCGGTGAAAGTTTCCTGGACGATATCCTCGGCCGCCGAATGGTCCTGAACGTGACGCTTAGCAATCGACCAAACGAGAGGACTGTATTTGGCAATGCAATTTCCCATGGCACGTTCGTTACCCCGAGCTACCTCAGAAAGGATTCCGCCGTCTAATGTCTTGCGATCGGTCAATCACAAACACTATGACCCGGATGGAAGCATGTCTACCCCGGATTCCATTTTTGAAATCCGGGGTAGAACAAATCAAAGTTGAAATTACTTGGAAGGAGGAAGGATCACGGTGTCGATCACGTGAATCACTCCGTTGGAACACTTGATATCGGCTTTGACCACTTTAGCCGTGCCATTCAGGGTGAGGAATTTACCCTTCACAGCCAAAGCGATGTCTTTCTTGTTCAAGGCGGTTGCCTTGTCGAGAGTCACTGCGGTCTTAGCCATAACCTTGCCGGACACCACGTGGTATGTGAGGATGGCGACAAGCTTATCCTTGTTCTCCGGCTTGAGGAGAGTTGCAACAGTTCCTTTTGGGAGCTTGGCAAATGCCTCATCGGTCGGGGCGAAGACCGTGAACGGTCCCTTTCCCTTCATGGTTTTGACAAGGTCCGCAGCTCCAAGCGCAGCAGCGAGAGTCTTAAATGAGCCGGCAGCGACGGCGGTATCAACGATGTCTTTCTTGGCCTCCTTGTGATGGTCTGCCGAGGCAGGCGAGACGAGAGCGAAGAATCCGAGAAGGATGGAAGTTGTTAATGCTTTCATGGTTTTATTTTTTTAATTTGGTTGGGTTTTGCGGAAGCCCATCAAGGCTTACAACAAGGTCTTCGCCAAATTGACGATTTCAGATTCAAAATTCTGAAATCTTTTTTCCAACGGTCCACGAACAGTCGCCCCGTAGAGAAACAAACCAAAACACGGGAAGCTCAAGATCTAGATTCCGAAGTTTAATCGACACGCAACATCGGGGCATCCTAATTTCTCTGGATGCCCAGAAATCCTAACAAGATCGATTACTCCCATGGTTTCCCCGAGGGCGTCGAAGCCCGCCAACTGGGCCCTGAGACCCTGTCCAAAAAGAACTAGGGCATTGAGCATCACTGCCATTGGGTCTTGGCCCCCCTATTTCGAGAAGACCACAACCAGCCCGGTAAACGAAAAAGGATGGGCCAAGCACCAAAGGCAAGCAGGCCAAAAGAGGACGGTTCGGGAATCGGAACGACGATAAAGCCCGCGTCCATATTGGAATTGCTACCAGCCATAACCAAATTGTGAGTCGGTCCATCAGCGGAAAATTGGATACTCAAAAACTGTAGAATCCGTAGGCTTCCAATCCTTCAAGGAAATCTGCGTAGCCCCTTTCTCGACTGCACTCTTCTTGTCATCAATGTCAGTCTTGCTATGAACGAGAAAGATGTCAGTGGGCAATTCGAGCCCCGCATTGCAATCCCACGAACTCCTCCTATGACTCACGCATGTCCGAGGCTTTCGAAAAAATCCCCAAGGAGCGCCACATTTCCCTCTGCCCCTGCAAAAGCACCAAAAGCTATCAGGACTGCTGCCTCCGCTTTCATCAAAACAAGGCCCTTCCTGAAACCGCCGAGAAACTCATGCGCTCGCGCTACTGCGCCTTCTTTTTCCGGCTCCCGGATTACCTCGTCGAAACCACTCACCCCGACTCCCGTAGCCCCGGTCTCCGCCGCGATCTTGAGGAAACCATCCATCACACCGATTGGAAATTCCTCACCATCGTTTCGACCTCGAAAGGCCAAAAGGAAGACAAGCGCGGCAAGGTCGAGTTCATCGGGGACTACTTCTGGGACGGCGAGGTCCAGCAACTCCGCGAGCATTCCCGATTCCGCCGGTTCAAGGGGAACTGGAAATACCTCGACGACAAAGGCTAGCGCAAATCACTTCGCAAGACGCGGAGCCGAGTGCCCCTGCTCGCGTATCTTTTCCAACAAGGCCTGCATCGCCTTCACCTTTTCGGGGTGCTTTGACGCGACATCATTCCGCTGGCCAATGTCATCCTTGATGATTGAAAAGCCTTGGCGCCTTGCTCTCAACCTCCGGGTAGTTGTGCTTCTCTTTCCACCCTTTGCCCACACCGGAATGGTGGCCGCTTTTGCCCACCAGAAGCACCCAATCCCCTTCGCGAATGGCAAAGGTGTGGCTGAAAGTATTGTGAACATGACTGGTCCGCACCGACTCCACTTCGCCTTTCAGCAGCGGCATGAGATCATGCGAATCCTCCGCCGCATTTTTGTCCGGCAATTCATAACCCACCACCGACGCCAGGGTCGCCATGAGATCGATCTGTGACACGAGCGCATCATTCACCGGAAGGGATGCGCCGACCAGTGATCGAACTTGGCATCGCGCGCACAAGCATAATGCTCTGGCCCATTGTCCGCTGAAAAAATCACAATGGGATTCTCGGCCTGACCCGAATCCTTCAGCGCCTTCAGAAGCTGCCCGATGGAGTGATCCGTCTCATAAACCAAGTCCCCATAGAGCCCCGCCTTCGATTTTCCGTCGAACTCATCGTTCGGGATGATCGGGGCATGGGGCGAGGGATACGCGAAGTAGAGGAAGAACGGTTCCTCCGTCTTGGCCTGCGCCTCGAGGTAGTCCACTCCCTTCTTCGTCGTGGTCGGAATGTTGTCGTAGGGATTCCAATCCGAAGCCATCGGCCCCGGACGGCACGGACGATCTTTCTCCCCAAGAGGAGTCGTGTCGAAGGTAAGAGGGTCGCCAAACAAGATCGCAAGTCCCAAAAGCGTGCGCATTTCCCATATACGACAACTAGCCACAATGGCAGTCAAAGAACTCCGCTGCCGCCGCACAATCTCTGGCAAGATCCGCTCCCACGGTGGCTTCTACTGAAACGCCCCCCTGATAGCCGATCCCGGCAAGTTGCTCGAAGAAGGGAACGATTCCAGGAATATCAGCGTCGGCCTTCGGAAAGACGCGACCATTCGGGTCGGCAAGCTGGACCGCGCAGATGAGATCGGCGGCCTCTCGCATAACGTCAATCGCCTCCCCTTCCATCGCAAAGTGGTAAAAGTCCGCCGCCAATCCGATTTCGGGCCGGTCAATCTCCCGCGTGATCGCGAGGGCTTCGGCAAAGGTGTTGAGGAAGTTCGTTTCGGTATGATTCACGTGTTCAACCGCAATCCGCAGGTCCCAACCACCCTCTTGGATCACCTCCGCCGCGAGGCGACAAAAACGAATCATTTGCTCACGTGCCTCCAATTCGGCCCAGCCCACCGGGATGGAACGCGAGACCGGACTTCCAAAGACCACGGCCTTGGCTCCGAGATGATTGGCCCGGCCAAGAGCAAGCTTCAAAAACTCACGCGATTTCCCGTCATCGACCTCCGGCCCAACCACTTTGAGCGAGGGAGGAAGAAACCAATTCGCGGATAAAACCGGCACCTCGGCAGCCCGGAGACGATCCGCCGCTTTTAAAAAATCCTCTTCAGGCATCGCCGCCGCTTTTGCAAGACCCGGTTCGATAAAATCAAGTCCACTGGCCTTGATCAGCTCGCCATTTTTCAGCGGCTCGCTGGTCGAAAAATCAGAAACGCCAAACTGCCACGGTGAGGAATTGAAAGTCGTCATCGCCGGGACACTACAACCTCACGCTAATCACTGAAGAATTTTTTTCGCCCTCAACGATAAAGAAGGACACCTGTCCTCCTGGTCATAAATTGCTCCAGGTCCTTCTGCCACGACTCGACAATACTACTCCGAGGCCGCAGCCCTTTGATCGTATCCTCCGTCCCCGGTTGCCGAAGCAGGGTATTGAGTTTCTTGGTCTCCCATTGCTCCCGATAGAGTTCACGAAGGGTCTGCGCCAAAAGAATACCCAATTCAACCGAGGGGCACTTCACCGGATCCGTCAGGAGAATCCTCACCCCTCGGCATTCTTGATTCGCAAACTTGCTCGCCTTTGGCGTGAAGTGGATGGGCACGAATTCGAGACCAGGAAGTTTGGCCTTCTTGAGCTTCTGCGTGAAGGCCCCGGCATCGAGGTATGGCGCCCCAAAGATCTCGAAAGGAAGGGCGGTCCCCCGCCCCACCGAAACATTGGTAAACTCCAGTAACCCCAATCCGGGATAAAGAGTCGCAGCGGTAAGATTCGGCATATTGGGTGATGGCTTGACCCACGGGAGGCCGGTTTCATCAAACCGCATTCCCCGCTTCCAGTTCTCAACCGGAATCACGGTGAGCTTGAGCTTCGGGCAGTGCTCTTTTTGGTAAAGCCGAGCGATCTCCCCAATCGTCATCCCATGCTGAATGGGCACGTTGTGAAAAGAAGTGAAGGTA
>Ga0308011_10000956_pt1 | contig 13919 bp, 16 predicted proteins | sample Neamet177_FD_203144 | JGI IMG/M metagenome (GOLD analysis project Ga0308011, IMG submission 203144) | Marine microbial communities from water near the shore, Antarctic Ocean - #177 | ecosystem: Environmental > Aquatic > Marine > Unclassified | place: Southern Ocean | collected 2014-07-25 | reverse complement strand
TCAGACACTCCAGGATCTGCTCCTGCCTCAGTTGGCATAGCGTAATCCTCTTTAATCTGATTAAAGTAATCTCTGGCAGTTCTAGCGTCCTTCGTAAGTTGAACCTTCCCTGCGTTGGTGTCCCTCGTGGTGTACTCCTCAGAATCTGTTTTGTATGTTGCTGCAATGTAGTCACTTAACTCAGCTTCAGTTAAGCTTGGATTCTCTACTCGTAGATACTCCTTCATTACTGCTCCATCAGACACGTCAGTTAAATCAACAGTCTGAGTGTTTAGGTAATCTTGAACGCTTCTACCTGTGTCTCTAACGTAGTCATTAATAACCTGTAGCTGCTCGCTTGCAAAGTCATTATTTTCTGTTGTCTCACTGGTAGTGTCAAAATCATCATAAGACGTAAACTCTCGCCCAAGCTTATCGCTAAGGTGTTGAAAGATTTGTTCGTCACTGATTCCCTCGTACTCCTCTTGTTGACCACCATGATCTTCATCATCGTAAGTCTCCTCATCATTAAAAGAACTCTCTCCTGTCAAGTCTATAATGTCAGATCGCTCCTCGTTTATAGGTTGCTCTAACTCAACTGCTTGGTTTTCATCACCAGTTAAGTCAACGATATTTCCTTGTGTTTGTGGTTGAACTACCTCACCTCCAAACTGTTTTACTAACTCGTCTCTTATATCCATCTTTTCTTAAATTTACTTATTCGTATTTCGCAAATATAACCTTTTTTATTAAAAGGCCAATTTATTGAGGTATTTCTTTTGACTCCTCACCTAGAGGTCCTCGTTTCCCATCTCTCTGTTCTATCATCTGAGATTGGTTTATAGCAGACTGTTGCTGAACCTCTTTACGAACTCCACCCTGTAATGAAGCTGCACCCTCCTTACCTAAGTTACCAAGTTCAATCTCTCTTAACCTTCTCTGGTGTTGAGCCTGCTCGAACTGTTCTTTAAGTTGGTAGTCTAATTGCTTCAGTTGCATATCTGCCTGACTCTTAGCTTGTACACGAGCTCCCTCTATTTGCATCTCTGCCTGTAGGCTTTGTTGCTTAAGTTGTGCTGCCTGCTCCGCTGTCTGCTGTTGTAGTTGTGCGTTCTGCTCAGAAGCTTGTTTCGCTTGATCTTGTTGTTCAGCTTGATACTTTTTCCTTCTTAGGATTAACATCTGATTAGCCATCTTCACGTTTCTAACTGTACGAATCATGATAGCATCCTCTAACCTTAACTCTTTCTGAGCTAAAGACACCTGAATGTTTTGTTCCATCATTTGCTTCTCCTCCTCGTTAGGTGCAACCTCTAAGGTAATACCAAACTCATGGATGGATAGCTTCTTCATCATATCTATAGACTCCATAGCTGTCTCACCAATAACATTGGCGTACATACTGTGAAGGCCTTTAAAGTTTACTAAGTCTTGCATTCTTATAGTAATACTCTTAGATACTCTGTTGGTTACGTTAAGGTAAGCATCATTAATATCTCTTGTAGCATTGTTAGACGCTAAGAGAGAAAGTTTCTGAACACCTACCAAAGCCTCACTAGATGGTTTAGATGCGTCACGTGCCTCGTTAACACCTGTAACGTCACGAATCATCTGCATGTTATGGTTATACACCCCGATAAGAGTACCGAAGTCTTTACCTATACCATTCTCTAGTTCTTGTATTGGCATAGCTCCAGTCATTTGACCTTCATCGTCTATACGTCTGTAATAGATGTTACCTGTCTGATCGTAAATCTCTTGTAACTCCATTGGGGTAAACGTACCACCGTCACCCTTAGATACGTTCTCTAAAGAACCTACCTCAAACGCAGCACCCTTTGGTCTCGCCTTAGCAAGTACGTGTTGAATCTTTAGGTGAGCTAGTTGAATTTGATCAGCGAAAGGAACCATTCTATCTACTAAAGAACGACTCTTCATTTTATATAAATTAGGTTGGTAGATAATATAAGATAAGTTAGTCTCAGATAGAGCTGACTTCTTCCTAGGCATATCCTTCATAAGACCGTAATTGAATACGTAGTCTGAACCTATTATGTACTTACCTGTATACACAACCTTTATCGTAGAACTAATAGCTTCTCTATTTGTCTTTGAGTTCTTAGGTTGTTTATAGTTGGATGCTTTCCTGTTTACAGAGTAACCACCCTTAGTGTTATCCTTCTTCTCGTACTTTAACTCGTGACTTGTAATGAACTCAGCGTCTAGTATATTAATACTGAACTTATCATAATCGAAAGAGTTATCACCGTTAGCGTAACTAGCTGAAGTATTGAAGTTCATAGGGTTGTTATTCTTCCCTGCGTACTCGTTAGCTATATTGATATAATCCTCCTCATTAAACTCATCACCTGCCTGCTGCTTTAAATCAGCTATAGTCATTGAGTAAACCTCTCCAGCATGCTTGATGTTCTTATAGTCAGAACTAGAAGAGAAAGAGGTAATAAGGTTTGCTGGGTCTACGTGACGTATCTTAACACCACTAGATGCAGATAGGTCAGTCTTAGCTGCACATAACCCTAAGACAACTAAGTCACGAATCATGTACCTCTTAACCTCAGCATAATCATTTATATCTAAGGTATACTCGATAGCCTTCTCTAAAGCTATCTCAACGTTCTGCTTATAGTTAAGTGCCATAAACATCTCAACCTCTTCAGAACTCTCAGCCACAAACCCAGTAGGAGATAATGGTACACCAGTCTCATCCTCTAGGTTATTCAAGAAGTCCTTGGATAGCATCTCGCCATACATCTTCTTCTTCTTCTCTAACCTTTTATTTGCAGCAACAGGATCAATAGACTGAGCCTTTATATCGTACTCCTGGTTTACCATCCCATTAACAATAACATCAACAAACTTAGGTACGATAGATACAGGTGTCCAGTCAATGTTAAGGTAAGACGTGTCTCCCTCAGCATCCATAAGATCCTTATACTTGCCAACGTCCTGATTACCTTCAGCGTAACTTCTATTTCTAGAGTACCTTAGTTTCTTCTCCCTAAAGTAAGCGTCACTGTTATTGTGCCACTCGTAGTACATGGTTCTGAAATAATTTAAACCATAAGCCTTCGAGCTTTTCTCTTCGTTCGTAGACAAAGGAGATGGGTAGCCGTTTGATTCTTGTTTCTTGTTGATCATATCTATCTTAGTTTTTTACTAAACATCCCCTTGTTGTTATACTTCTTAACTAGAGGTGATGAACTTTTTAATTCTTGCTTTGGTTTAATATATTTCTGAGAAGCTAGTAAAGCTAAAGATGAGGATATACTCGCATCATACTTAGTTCTATTATCTATCTCGAATCTACTCCAATCATCAAGTAGGGTATTGAAATAACACCTTCCCATCTCTCCCGTCTCAGGAAGTATTCCTACGTGGTCGTACACGTATGTAGCTATAGCCTCAGCTTGAGCGTTTATAACTGCAGCTCCAGAACCTGGGATTCCCTTTGTCTTTTGCTTACCCTTACTCCACTCAGTATGAGTCATCTCTGGTCTATCCATTAGGTACTCGTAGTAACCTCTATTCTCGAAGTACTTAAGTATACCTACCTTGTTGTTCTCTACTAGTATCTGACAGCCGTAGAAGACACACATCTTAATCATATCCTCGTAGAATATCTCCGACTTAGGTGGTCTATTAATGTACTCACATACAAACTGCATAGACGCATCACTTGACATACTGAACTTATGGAATACATGAGCAGCTGCGTCAGATCTCCTACCATCAGTAGTGGTGTCATGGTCATAAGGGTCACACCCTGCAACCAAGTTATCGGACCTTCCAGGGAATTTCCTGTTGAATCTAGAAGAGATAACATTCTGCTCTCCAGCTTCTGGGACCCAACTAATCTCCCACTTTCCTTTTCTGTGTGGTACCCAAATAACTTCGCTATCTCTGTTTCCACCCTTCCATATAAACTCACCCCTTGTTGTAGCTACCTTGTTAACTTCGTTGTAATCCATCTGTTGATAGATCCTTTCTACGTCAAAGATACAACTTTGAGTATCATTCCTGAAAGCCTCTTCTATATTAAATGGGAATTGTCTTTTAAATTCTGATAACGCTGTGGTATCATTCTTTAAAGCTTCCCTTCTATTCTGCATGTAATCCTTAGCACCTACATCAATAAGTATCTCATCAACGCCCATGACAGGCTTCTCAGGTGTTGTTATCACAGAGTGACCATACTCGTCAATAAATCCTTCTAGGTTATCGTATGCTGGTATGAATAGCTTATATAAGCCACTCTTAGTTCTACCGTTTAAATCTTTATCCTCAACACTAGAGTCGTAGAATATATCCTTGAACTCAGCCCCACCATCTTGTAGCTTATTGGCTGTAGATCCCATCATACATTTACCTACTATTTTTCTACCTAAAAGAAGACACGTCTGGGTAACTCCCCAGTTCTTCTTTATAGAGTTCTGTCCTGTCCACTTACCAGCTTCATCATGTATAAGAAGTTTTAACTTCATACCATCATAACTGTTATCAGCTGTGTTCCTCCAATCTATAATTGAGTTTAAGGCTTCAGACTCCTCTATGTGTTTTTGATTCTTTGTAATCTTCTTTGCTGGCTCTCTAAACGCAAGCTCTACACGAGGGTTACTTGAACCATCCTGTATAGGTTGAAAAAAGAAAGGGTAGTTACGATATATACGTACTACCTTATCAGTAAACATAGTCTTAGCATCAGCCCCTGTCTTAGACAGTAATCCAAAGCTACTCTCGTAGGTCATACTAGCTAGGTTAACTGCCTCACTACTAGCCATATAAGAGAATCCAGATCTACGATTCTTAAGGAAGCACATCCCGTAAGAGTTCTTATCTAACTTACAAGCCTCCCAAAATATAAAGAAGGTCCTGTTAGCTGTTCTGTAGTCTGGGTAACCAATATCAATCTTACTCCACTGGATAAACATGTAATGCGATCCAGTTATATATGTAGGAACTCCGTTGTTATAAAACCACAGACCATCCTTTCTACGCCTAAACTCTTCGTCTATGTAATCTACGAAGTCAGATGCGTTATCTCTCTTTAAAGATTTAGGTGTATCCAACCTAACCCACTTCTGTTTAGATTTAGGTAGGTCGTGATATAGTATGTCTTTATTATACCTAGGTCGTTTAGGTAAGACAATCTCTAAATTGTCAAACCCTATAACTTTACCATGACTGGTATCGCTTAAGTATATTTTATTACTTTCTTGCATACTTCTCAGCAAAAGAACCTTTAAAATCTTTTTTATCCTCTATAAGAGAAGAACCATCCTTAATTCTATCCTCTAGGTTTTTAATACCTAGTAGTATCTCTTGACAATCTTCAAAGCACTCTCTCTTTGCTTTAATAGCTTGCCTTCTCTTAGCATCATCTTCCTCTAGTAATGGCTTACTTATCTCTTCTATAAGAAGGTCAATAGCTCCCTTACTTGCCTCTATCAACCTCTCTAGAGTATCTAGGGCGTAGTCTTTGTTGTTATCTGTCATAAGAAGCTAGTATATCAACGTTACGCATGCGTAGAAGTTTTCTACCATCTATATCCATCTCGTACTCAGAGTTCTCACTCCACATAACCCTATCTCCTACTTCAACTCCCTGGTCTTTAATCCATTCGTTAATTAGTATGGCTTTACCATGAAACTCTACCTCCGAAGGAGAGTAATCTAAGAATATTCCAGACTCTGACATTTCAGCTTCCTTCATCTCTTGCTCCATGAAGTTCCATACCCCCACAGGGATATATTCCCCTTTCCTTTCTATTAGGTATATCTGTTCAAGATAAGCCTGATATATATTATCCTTGTCTGCATGTGATACATGGTTGGTAGGTGTTGCGATAAAGTGGTGAAACCAAACCTTATCCCCTTCCTGTATACCTGCATCACTAGTATCAAGGGTTGGTGTTTTATACACCGTACCGTATTGTCTAGCTAACTTCATAGGATCGTATGATGTATCTCTGTACATCTCCTTACCATTTAATAGTATGGTATCCTCTGTTTCTTTTTCTACCTGTATCCAGTAGAGATCTTTAATTGGCTTCATCTTTTTTTCTTTTACTTTTACTTCACTTCGTAGTCATCTAGGACATCTGTATTGTACTCTATAGCTGTTGGCTGGGAGAAGAACCTTTTCCAAGGCCTAGAGAATTCCTCCGCTTCTTTCTTTATATATACATCGTAGACTACCTGCTGGTGCTTATACCATGCTGCTTCGTCTTGTATGATTGCCGTTATCTTTAAGGAACCACCTAACATTCGTTGACCTACCTGGTAAGTCAATCCCTGCTTTAAGTCCCCTATCGTAATTTTTCTGATAATAGGGTTAATAGAATCCATCTTAATTTAATTTAATTTATACTATGCTAATGTTCTTGAAATCTTAATAAAGTGAGTGTACAAAAATCTCAACGAGGCAGATAGATTTTGAATAGCTACAACTGGCCTTAAAGCAGTTCCAGATGTCATCGCTAAAGATTTAGTAGTCACTACAGGTTGTGTTACACCACCTGGAGTTGTAGTTGTAGGGATAGTTGTTAAACCGTACTTAACGCTATTTATAAAAACAGAAATCTGTCTATTCTCATCAAATGCTAGTTTTAACCTGTACACCGTACTAGCCACTACTGCAATCCCTAGGTCTGTTACGTAATCTACCCCACCTATACTGTACACAAAGTGCCAATTACCGTTATTGGTTAAAGTTCCCATATCATCATCTGTAGCGTACAAAAAGTATGCTTGATCAGTATCTCCAGTGTAAGGTCCAGTTGTAGATAGTTTCATCCCAGCCCATATAGCTTGACTTGTAATAGTGCTATGGGTTGATATAGCAATATTAAGTTCTGTTTGGTATTGAGAATGAAAGTTTACGTTTCTCCAAGGACTTGTATTTATTAAATCATTGTTGTTTCCTAGGTTGGTGACTTTTGGGTTAAGTATAACTTGATCGTTGTCCGCACTATTCGTAATAACTCTTATCCCTGGTTGTGTTCCAGGATAACTCACCCAATCTTCTCTAGCGTTAGTCCCACTTAGAGACCAGTGATCGTTTGCTTTTATATGTGAGTCTACTATGACTTGAATCTCAAAAGTTTGAGCTGCTATATCTGTAGCGTTGGTTCCAATTCTAATCTTACAAGACCCATTAGCTATATCATGAACCATAACGTTTACCATAGCGTTATCAGCTATAGCACCACTAGAGTTTATAATATAAGCTATAACGTGAGACTTGTCGTGTATCATTACGTTGTTAAACACAAACTCTACAGTATCTGAAGCCGCTAAATCATGAGACTGCATGGTTATCCTTGTTGACTTAGTATGGTTAGTTACGGCAGTCGTAGCATCTGTAGCCTGATTTATCTCAGCCTCCTGTATATCTCTATATGGTAGGTTATGGAAGTATTCAGATAACCCATACCTATCCTCTGATTGAGAGATGGTACCAGAAACATTAAGGTTGCCGTTCTTATCTATACGCATCTTCTCAGACCCGTTAGTAGAAAACCCTAAGTAGTCCTGACTATGATCGTAGTATATCTGACCTGCGTCATTATCGCTAGAGTCACCAAAGAATATATTCCCTGAGGAATCTGTCCCAGATAGAATAGTTAAACCTGCATCACTAGAGTTCTCTAATGTTAGTTGGTTAGCAAACGTACTAGAAGAAACAGCTCCAGCACTAACACCCATCACGTGAAGTAACCCATCAGGTGTTGAACCTGCAGTACCGACACCCACCTTAGTGAACTCAGCCTTATCTGTAGATAACTTCATCGCTGTAATATTACCACTACCCGTCTCAACAGATTTTAGGTTAGTATCCTTAATCTCAGCAGCCGTTTTTAGTATGGTCTGATATGTGGATGATATTGCTTTTCCTTTAAGTGTAGACATTTTATTTTCTTTTAATTTTTTCGATAGACCTACCTGCAAAGTAAGCCCCGTATACTGTTATTAATAAGGTCTGATATATAGGAACGTAACTAGGTTGTATTACAAAGCCTCCTACGTTTCCATCAAACAACGACAAAACTACAAAAATTGCAGTTAGGAAGATACATATTAATGGTCGAATATTCTTAGATAACCAGTTGTCAGACTTCATGTCTGCCTCCCACCTTCTAGAGACTTGCTCTTGAGCGTTTACCTCAGCCTTCATTAGAACTTCTTCTATAGCCTGCCTTGCAGCTAACCTCTCCTCGTCAGACGTGGTAAGGTTATCTACTATATTACCTACACTACCTAAAACGCTTCCTCCTAAAAAATCTAGTAGTTTACTCATAGCTATGCGTATCTATATTTAGTATCGTTATCCTCGTCTTTATAAGCCTCAAGGATTTGTTTTCTGTTTCCTTTCTTCTTTAGGGATACGTGTATCCAAGCAAAACCAAACTCATTAATCATCTGGTCAAACTCAATATCGCTATCTAAGATCCACGTGTAAATTTCTTCATTACACATCTTACCATCTTTCCAAAACTGTAGATCCAACGCTTCACCTTTGCAATGCTGCGACTTACTAGAGCCACCAATAGCACGATTGAGTGACGGGTTGCGATAACCACTACTAATCCTGATAGGACCAAGAGCGTCACGAAGAGGCTGTAAGAGAATATCAATAAGACGTTGCATGTTCTGCAAGTGTTTCTCTGTAGGCTCATTATCTATACCTAATCTCTTTGCTGTATTACTATGAGTTATCTCAGATAATACAAAGTTTTTACTTAATCTCATCTATATAAACTTTCCTAGTTAGAATACCATTGGTAGCTATATAGAAACCTCTTACAGGGGTTACTTCCCTACCTAAAATATCGTAGTAGTGTGTTGGAATGAATTTTGTATTACCTACCTCTTCGATTCCTATAGTCAAACACCCAACATCTACTAGTTGTTCTTTAAAGTCTTGAGGCCAAGTACCAAGAGAATCTATCCAATCTACGTCAGACAAGAAATCGTACTCTGTTTGTCCTACATACAAGTATGCACCGTTCCATCCGTCTCCGTAAGAGTCCATCATGTTTATCTGGTAATACTCTGGTAAAACTACAGCACCTAAATACGGGGCTACACCTTCTAATAAAATTCCTCCGTTACATGTTAGTATCTGCCAAGATACTTCGTCAGGGTACTCCCCTGCAGTACACTCCACGAACACTTGTTGTTGTTGAGCGTTAGCTGCTTTGGATACTCCTAGTAGTATAAAAAATAATAATCCTATACATAAAACTAACCATCCTGATTCTTGTAATCTTTCTTTATTCATCATTGAAACTTATTAAATGTTATCTCGTCCACAATAGATTGCACTTCTTTTTTAGTTGCATTCAACTCCATCATGATGTTAGGGCTAAACCTACTTTGCTCTACACCGTTATCAAATATAATAACTGTAGGTACTGAGGTTACTTTGTACTTTGACTGTATATCAGAGCTTTTAATAATACATACCCTGTAAGGGGTGCAATCTTTTAGGCTTTCTAGGAATACAACTTCATTACCTTTATTCCACTCTACCCAAAACTCTACAACTGTAATACCTTTAGCCGTCTTAGGACCAAACGAGCTAGAAGTAACAAACTCTTGAGCTACAACACTAGTTGTGAGTAAAAATAAAAGTAGAAGCTTATTCATAAAGCTTTTGTTTGATAAGTTTCATATCTTCCTTCATCTCAGAAACATCTTCCTGGGTATTCATGATAGTCTGACGGATCAACTTATCCTTCATGTCAAACTCCATTCGTGTAATAACAGGGTCTACTGGTAAAGGTAATTCTCTAGCTTCCGCTATATCATTTTGCAATGTAAACCACAAACCCACTAAGGCTGTGATTCCGACTGCTATACCTCCTAGAGTTTTTACACTTATTTGTACTGCACTGTCTTCGCTTAACTCTTTAGCCATTATATTAGAATATTAAATAGTTTATTCCTGTTTGCATATTGTAAGACTTTATGTCCCAATACTTGAGATGTCTTCCCTCTACGAAGATACTGAAATGTTTATTGAATTTAACCCCAAACACAACACCAATATCCCATTCCGTCTCCATCCCAGGGTACGAGTAGGAATACTCACTCAATCCTTTATGAATTGGGTACACAGAACCCCATGCGTGGACCCAAGATTGCCCCGAATAGAGGTAATAGTCGGCTCCAATAACCATGGAAATCTCTTGTTGAAGTCCTAAATCGTTAAGTTGTTGTCTGTTGTATCTGTTTACAGCGTCACCAAAATGGTAAGAGTAAAACTCGTGATCTGACTCAGCCACTACTTCGCCATCTTGTGACCATACGTGGTTGTCATCATCGCTGTATCCAAACACATTGGCTAGTTGCCACCAGTGCTTATTCTCAGGTTTAGAGAACCACTCCGCTACAGGAGAGAAACCATACACAGGATGTGAACGATGAGATACCCCTAAGGTAAGATCAACATTCCCAAAGTTTTTACGTAGTCTAAACTCACCTAAGGTATACTTAAGGTTGATTAACCCATCGTCTACATACGAAGCTTTTGCTGTGTAACGATCTGATATATATCTAACCTTATACTCTTGCTGCTTAAACTTCATCCCTCTATTGCGAATAGATGAGTACCTAAACAAATACTCTAAGCCAGGAGCGTTAGAAACTGTAGCGTAATCACTACTCTCGTCTTCTGAACCAGTGTAAAAATTACCTTTTTTTACCTGGTAGTCAAAACGTGCTATCTTTCTAAGACCTACTGTTATATTATAATTGGGAGCGTTAACCTCTGTTGTCTCAACGAGGTATCCTGAACCTGCTACACCATCCACCATAAAGGCTTGACTCTCTGAGAAAGGTGCTGCCGTAGAAGCACTTGCGTAGAACGTTGCAAACCTAAATAGGGAGAACCCCATTTGTGCGTTGGATACGGTAGTTACTAATAGTAGTATGTATAGTATCTTCTTCATTTCTTTGCGAATTTCTCTACACCTGATATACCAAACGAACCAAGTACAACCCAAACAAATGAGTTGTATACGTACTCGTTTATAACTAAATCAGTTCCAACCCACCCAGTAACAAGGTCAGCTATCATTATAAGGCACATAACAGCAAATGCTATAAACCCTACGATAGCCTTCTCGTTCCAGACGTTATCGTTCTTAAAGATTTCCATGGTTAAATTATCTCAAAACCAAATGTAAGCTGAAGTCCAGATGCCGTATAAGTTTTTGTAGCGGTTGCAACTCCAGCAACATATATAGCCCCTTCATCGTTATCATCCCCGTCAGACTGTACAACTAAATTTATATCTGCTAGCGTACTTATTCCACCTAATACATAGTCACCTAAACCAGAAACAGCAGGCATAGTTAAACAACCTAAAGGCTTCGCTAGTAATAAGTTTGCATCAGTAATAGATATGGCAGCACCAATAGTCCCTAAATCCTTACTAGCCTGCATGAAGTATAAGTCTACTGCGGAAGCATTATCGTCTTGATCTAATAATACTACAGACCTTAATAATGCGGCACCATCTCTACCGCAAGCTGTAGGAACCTTAACTGGATTGAATATTATTTGCCCATCTGTTACTTGAGTTGCATCACAAACAGGGGTTACAGTTACGGTATGAAATTTTCTAGAAGCCATAATATATGTGTTTTATTGTTTTTATTTAACGCAAATGTAGTGATATTTTTTTTAATATAAAAAATTTCTTATCTTTGAACTAATTTAATTTAAATCAATGAGGAATTACTTGAAGTATCTTAGCGATACCATGTATCTCTTCCAGCGTAAGTACAAGCTCACAGACAATCAGCTCAAGTTCCTCCTATTCATTTGTGACGAGAGGGACTCGTTCACTAAAAGGTCTATAAGAGAAAGTATCTACGCTAGTAAGGGGTTTCACGAGGTGAAGTTTCCAGCCTTAGTAAAGGAGGATTATATCTTTGTCTTTGAAAGAAGACTATGGAACTCTAATCAACCAAACAAATATCGTGTAACAAATAAGACCATTAGATTGGTCAATAAATTTTATAACGTCCTTGAAGGACAAGAAGAGATGTAACTATGGCAAGATTAAACAAGAGTACTGGACTATTCGGAATGGGTGGCGGAAAACGAAGAGGTGCTAAAAGTGGCGTTGGTGACTTCATAGACCAGCTAAAGAAGAAAAGAAAAAGTAGAAAACTATCCAAAAGTAATGCTAAGTCTAGAAAGGACGATGCTAAGGATGTTTATAAGTACTCCAAGAAGGACTCTATCAAAGCCTACAAAGAAAAAGGTATGTCTAGACGTGAAGCCAAAGATCAAACGATGGTAGACGCTAAAGCTAAAGTTCGATCTAATAGGTCTAACGCTAGAGCTGAGAAAGCTTCCGATAAATTAGCAGAATCTAAAGCTAGAAAGGTAGAGGCAGATAAAAGAAGAGAAGCTGCTAGAGCAAGTGGCAACCCACCAGACTACGATAGGTTTAATAAAGATAACCCTAATTACAATAAAGGGGTATTTGAAGGGTCACCATCAGAGCAAAGAGAGAAATCTCCTGGAGGAACACCAAGTAAAGGATCTACTAAAACAAAGCATACTATTAAGTCAGGTGAGTTTACTAAGAAGGCTAGTGTAGCCGAACTTGAAGAGATAAACAAACAAGCAAAAAGAGCAGCCCTTAAGGGATCTAAAGGTGGTATGGAGTCTTACACGCATACTAACGCTGATGGGACTACACGAATCCAGAAATTTAGACTTGGAGGAGAGAGAGGTAAGCAGTTAAGACTTAAGAATAATATAGAGGAAACTTGGCCAGGTAAGAAAACCAAGAATGAAGCTCAAGAGGGTGCTAAAGTAAAAGCTAAATCTACTGGAGTCCTTAAGTCTGACACTAACAAGGCAGGTCCTAAGATGGAACCAGGTAAAGAGCCTTACACTGAGAATGGTGTTCTATACACGTGGGATAGAAAGAACTCAGTATGGAGAGGTGATGTTAAAGGTAACGAAGGTCTTGGAAAGAAGTCTAGAGCCGTTAAGAAAGCTAAGAATGGAGCTAAAGTTACTGATCCACCTAAAAAAGGTCGTAGCCTTAGCAAGAAGGAAAAAATGGAAGCTCTAGATAATAAGTCCAATGAAATGTATGGTACTTACGGATCTAAACGTGCTGAATCATCTAAAATGATTGCGAGGTCAGATAACACTAAGTCTAATAAGGTTACTGTAAAAGGTAAAGAAGAAGCTCATAAAGTTTCTGATAACGACTATAAACGTAGACAAGCTGTTAAAGATTTCAATCATGAAGAGGATCTGAAGCATGATAAGAAATATAAAGAGGACTATGAAAGAAAGCGCAAAGAGCAATGGCAAAAGGAAGATGAACTAAGAGATAAGAAGTGGAACAAGTCTAAGATAACAAGAACAGTTAAAGCAATAAAGAAAGCTAATGATGGCGGTAAAGTTAGTGAGTACGGACGTAAACATGATAGAATTAGAAAAAAAGGACATAAACTAAGAGCTAAAAGTGAAGCTAAATTTTTGTCTACTATCGGTAACGATTCTAAAGCAGAAAACATGAGTCAAAAGAAAAAAGAAAGACTTAGAAAAAAATCTGACAAATTAGATGAAAAATCTATGAGTAAGTTCCATAAAGCTAAAGCTATTAGAAGAAATAAATAATAACACATGAAGTCACCGAAAATTAAAGGAATAGGTGAGGTAGCTACCGAATACGGTGCTAAAGTGATGAAGGTTATAAAGAAGGGGCTACTAGGACGTAGCCTTTTCGATTTTTACGGGGATGTTAAAGCTAACGCCCTCAGATTAAAGGAATCTTCTTCAGCACCTCTAACTCCCAACGATAAAGATGGGGGTGTCGTTTATGTTAAGAACTCTGACGGTAAACTATACTATAAAAGTAACGAGGTATCTGAGGTTGAGTT
>Ga0308011_10000954_pt1 | contig 13948 bp, 10 predicted proteins | sample Neamet177_FD_203144 | JGI IMG/M metagenome (GOLD analysis project Ga0308011, IMG submission 203144) | Marine microbial communities from water near the shore, Antarctic Ocean - #177 | ecosystem: Environmental > Aquatic > Marine > Unclassified | place: Southern Ocean | collected 2014-07-25 | reverse complement strand
GACGTTGTGCAACCATACGTAATAAACCACGACGTGAATGATGATCATGTATGTGTGCTTTAAAGTGACCTTGTAAGTGGTTGATTTGTGTAGTTAACAAAGCAACTTGAACTTCTGGAGAACCAGTATCACCTTCTGATTGAGCATATTCTGCAACGATTGCAGCTTTTTCTGTAGCATTTAAAGACATAAATAATCCTTAGTGTGTTGACCCTGCCCTCAATATTATTGAATAAACAGGGATTAAAATACGCATCAAGCCAAACACTAATTTAGCGTTGATGACGAAAGAGCGCGTATTCTAGCAGGCAGTAACTAAAAAGCAAGCAATTAGTTCATACCGACTAGTATTAACGCGATAATATAAAAACTTTTTTATTCTGGTGCTACAACAATACGTTTAGGAGCTAATAAACCATTGTCATCAATAAAACCAACACCGATAAATTCAGCATCTTCATCGTTATCATCATCGCCAATATACACTTGTACACTGCCATCACTTGGCGCGTTATAAGCTTGAACCGGATTACCATGTCTTAAAAAGTTAGCCGACATGTCATCAACATAAACACGACGCATACCATCTACTGCACTATTCATTGGGAGTAATAGTGTATCAAGTACATCAGAAGGTGTTATTTCATCTTCAATGGCTTTTTCCAATAATGCTTCAAGTTCGGGCAATGTTACCATTTTATCTACTGGGTAATTACCTACCGCTGAACGCCTTAGGTGAGCAACATGAGCGCCACAGCCTAGTAGTTCACCTAAATCATCGACAATAGTTCTGATATAAGTACCTTTTGATACATGAATATTTAATTCAACTTCGTCATGTTCAAAACGTAATAATTCAAGATTGAACACAGTAATATCACGTGCTTCTCTTGGAACTTCAATGCCTTCTCTTGCGTACTTATATAGAGGCTGACCTTGATGTTTAAGTGCTGAATACATTGAAGGAACTTGTTTAGTTGTTCCTCGAAAAGTCTCTAAGGCTTGTGCAAGTTGCTCATCTGATACGTTTACTTCTTTTTCACTGACAACTTCACCACCAGCGTCACTTGTCGTAGTACGAACACCTAATTTAGCTGTCACTTGATAGGTTTTATCTGTATCAAGTAAGTACTGTGAAAACTTAGTTCCTTCACCCAAACATATGGGTAACATGCCTGTAGCTAAAGGATCTAACGCACCGGTGTGGCCTGCTTTTTGAGCGAAATATATTCGTTTAACAGTTTGTAAGGCATGGTTTGATGACAAGCCATGAGGCTTATCTAATAGCAGAACACCATTTACTGGACGACCTTTTCTACGTTTAGCCATGCCTTATTCGCCCTGCTCACTATCAACACTTGCTTCGTCGTCTTTTTTTATATCTTCGTCAACTTCATTATTACTGTTTTTATCACTTGCAACAGCTTCAGCAACTAGAGCGCTCATTCGAACACCTTCACTCATTGAACTATCGTAGATAAAACGCAAATGCGGCATTATACGAGCGCGTAAACGTTTACCTAATAACGAACGAATGTAACCTTCAGCTTCAGCTAATACTTCTAAAGATTCTTTAATTTCATCTTTATTATCATTAAAAAAAGTTACAAAAATTTTGGCATAAGCCAAATCACGCGTCACTTCAACGGCTGATACCGTTGTCATGCTTAAGCGAGGATCTTTAATTTCGCGCATTAAAATAGTCGCGATTTCTTTTTGGATTTGCTGACCTACTCGGTCAGTACGGGCATATTCTCTAGCCATCGTATACTCCTATGCAGCTGTCATTATATTTATAACAGCTTGCTTGGTTTATTAAATTGATAATTAAGAGTTCATAAATCAACTATAAATTATCAACATAAAAGGGGCATAAGCCCCTTTTAATAATTAACTACTTGTTGTTTTAGATTGAAGCTAATTGCTTTGAGAGCAAAGAGAAAGCACAGAGTTGACGCATGTCAATGAGTACTTTCGATGAGGCTATCGATGCAATTAGCAAAAATATAAAGTTACAGCGTTCGTTTGATTTCGACTGTCTCAAATACTTCGATTTGGTCGCCAACACGTACATCATTGTAGTTCTTAACACCGATACCACATTCAGTAGCATTACGAACTTCTTGAACGTCATCTTTAAAGCGACGTAATGATTCAAGTTCACCTTCGTAAATTACTACGTTTTCACGTAATACACGAATTGGTGCGCTACGTTTGATAATACCTTCAGTAACCATACAACCAGCAATCGCACCGATTTTTGGAGACTTAAATACTTCACGAACTTGCGCGAGACCAATAATCTCTTGCTTGAATTCTGGCGCTAACATGCCGCTCATGGCTTGTTTAACTTCTTCAATTAATGCATAGATAACACTGTAATAACGTAAATCGATATTTTCTACATCAATAACTTTACGAGCAGAAGCATCCGCACGAACGTTAAAACCAACAACAATTGCATTAGAAGCTGCAGCTAAGGTTGCATCAGTTTCAGTGATAGCACCAACACCAGAACCAATGATTTTCACTTTAACTTCATCCGTAGATAAGTTAAGTAGTGAATCAGTGATTGCTTCAAGTGAACCTTGTACATCAGACTTGATAACAACATTTACTTCTGAAATATCGCCTTCAGCCATGCTTGCAAACATATTTTCAAGTTTAGCTTTTTGTTGACGAGCAAGTTTCACATCGCGGAACTTGCCTTGACGGAATAAAGCAACTTCACGCGCTTTCTTCTCATCTTTAACAACAGTAGCTTCATCACCAGAAACAGGAACACCACTTAATCCGATAATTTCTACTGGAATTGAAGGTCCAGCTGATTGAATTGTTTTGCCATTTTCATCGCGCATAGCACGTACACGGCCATACTCTAAACCACAAAGAACAATATCACCTTGCTTCAACGTACCTTCTTGAACAAGTACTGTTGCTACAGGGCCACGACCTTTATCTAGTTTAGACTCAACCACAACGCCATTTGCCATTTTATCAACAACAGCCGTTAGCTCTAATACTTCAGATTGTAACAATATAGCATCAAGTAATTCGTCAATACCTAAACCAGTTTTAGCTGATACGTGACAGAATTGAACTTCACCGCCCCACTCTTCTGAAAGCACGCCGTGTTGTGATAATTCACTTTTAACACGATCAGGATCTGCGCCTTCTTTATCCATTTTGTTAACAGCAATGATAATAGGAGCGTCTGAAGCTTGAGCATGTTGAATCGCTTCAACAGTCTGCGGCATAACACCATCATCTGCAGCAACAACAATGATTACAATATCTGTAGCTTTAGCACCACGAGAACGCATTGCAGTAAAGGCCGCATGTCCAGGAGTATCAAGGAACGTGATCATACCATGACCCGTTTCTACGTGATAAGCACCTATATGCTGTGTAATACCACCGGCTTCACCGTCTGCTACTTTCGCTTCGCGAATGTGATCAAGTAATGATGTTTTACCATGATCAACGTGACCCATAATAGTAACAACAGGTGCACGAGTAATTTCTTCACCTGTATGGCTTCTGTCAGCAAGTACCGCTTCTTCTAAAGCATTTTCTTTAACAAGTACGACTTCAAAACCCATATCTTCAGCAACAAGTGCTGCAGTTTCTTGGTCAATTACTTGGTTAATGGTTGCCATGGCACCCAATTTAAACATAGCTTTAACAACTTCAGCGCCTTTTTTAGCCATTTTATTAGCTAATTCAGCAACCGAAATAGTTTCGCCGATGCGAATGTCTTGTACTTTAGTTTCAACAGGTTTAGTAAAACCATGTTTTAAACTTTGTGGTGCAGATAAAGTTTGTTTACGACCTTTAGCATTACGACCACCACGAGCATTTCGCTCAGGTGCTTTTTTCTTCTTACGTCGACGGCCAGTTTCATCGGCAGTATCACTTTTATCTTCCGCTTCTTGCGCATAGACTGAAGACGTTAAATGTACAACTTCTTTTTCTTTCGCTTTACGTTCAGCTTCTTGTTCTTTCCAACGGCCTTCATTTTCTTCTGCAAGCTTTTTAGCCGCTTCTGCCGCTTCTGCAGCTTCAGCTTCAACTTTTGCAGCAGCTTCTTTTTCTTGAACTAAACGAAGTTTTTTCGCTTCTTCAGTTTCAGCTACTTTTTCAGGCGCTTTCTCAACGTTTTTAGATTTATCTACCGCAGCTTGTTTCGCTTTTACAGCAGCTTCAGCTTTGGCAGCAGCTTTACGCTCAGCTTCAACTTCAGCTTTAGCAGCTGCTACGCCTTTAGCATTTTCAGCTTCTTTCGCTGCGGCTGTTGCTTTAGCTGTAGCATCAGCAGTAGCTGCCGCTTCGGCTAAAATAGCAGCTTCAGCTTCAGCTTTTGCTGTTTCTTCAGCTAATTTCTCATCTTCAACTTCACTACGTTTTACGTAAGTGCGTTTTTTACGAACTTCAACATTTACCGACTTAGCTTTACTACCGTGACCCATGGTCAAAGTAGATTTAGTTTTACGGTTTAAAGTGAGTTTGTTCGGTTTTGCTTCCGACTCATCACCATGTTGTTTTTTAAGGTGGCCTAATAAGGCTTCTTTTTCATCTTGCGAAATAGCATCGGTAGCCGATTTATTCACGCCTGAGTCAGCTAATTGAGTGACTAAGCGATCCACCGGTGTTCCGATTTCTTTGGCAAGTTCTGCTACAGTTATATCTGCCATCTAGTATATTCTCCGGTGTTATTATTCTTCGTTAAACCAACAAATGTTACGCGCAGCCATGATTAGCTCACCCGCTTTGGTTTCATCTAAGTCTTCAATATCGCTTATTTCATCGATACCTTGTTCAGCTAAGTCTTCAAGTGTGCGAACACCTCGGCTAGCTAAAACAAATGCTAAGTGACGTTCTAAACCATCAAGGTCAAGTAAGTCTTGTGCTGGCTCTGCACCTTCTAAAGTTTCTTCGCTAGCCAATGCTTGCGTGGTTAACGCTTCTTTAGCTCGTTCACGAAGTTCTTCGATGATTTCTTCAGTTAGACCATCTATGTCCATCATTTCAGCAACGGGTACATAAGCAATCTCTTCTAATGAAGTGAAGCCTTCTTCAGCAAGTAATGTGGCAAAGTCTTCATCAAGGTCTAACTTATCTATAAATAAGTTTAAAACTTTATCATTTTCAGCCTGATGCTTTTCTTTCATATCTGCAACAGTCATTACGTTTAGTTCCCAACCAGTTAATTGGCTAGCTAAACGAATATTTTGACCGCTACGACCGATGGCCATAGCTAAATTGCTTTCTTCTACAGCAATATCCATTGTGCCTTTGTCTTCATCAACAATAATTGAAGCAACCTCAGCAGGTGACATAGCATTAATTACATATTGAGCAACGTTGTTATCAAACAGTACTATATCAACACGCTCGCCACCTAACTCGCCAGATACGGCTTGTACACGTGAACCACGCATACCAACACAAGCACCAACAGGATCAATACGTTTATCATTACTTTTAACGGCAATTTTTGCGCGTGAACCAGGATCGCGAGCTGCGCCCATAATTTCAAGCATTTCTTCGCCAATTTCTGGTACTTCAACACGGAAAAGCTCGATTAGCATTTCAGGTTTCGTACGGCTTAAAAATAATTGTGCGCCACGAGCTTCTGGTTTAATTTCATATAACAAACCACGAACACGGTCACCTGGACGAAATGTTTCGCGTGGTAACATGTCATCACGGTAGATAATCGCTTCTGCATTATTACCTAAATCAACAATAACACTTTCGCGGCTAGCTTTTTTAACTACACCCGTAACGATTTCACCAATTTGGTCTTGGTAAGCATCAACAATTAGTGCACGTTCAGCTTCACGAATTTTCTGTACGATAACTTGTTTAGCTGTTTGTGTGGTTACACGGTCAAATTTTACTGACTCAATTTGATCTTCAGAATAATCACCAATATTTAATGATGGATCATCATATTGTGCTGCCGCTAAACCAATCTCGGCATAGGGATTTTCCATTGGAATACCGTCTTCTATAATCAACCAACGACGAAAAGTATCAAACTCTCCCGTTATACGGTCGATAGCAACACGAACTTCAATGTCACCTTCATATTTTTTCTTGGTAGCTGTTTCTAAAGCGGTTTCCATCGCTTCAAAAATGCTTTCTCTTGGTAATGCTTTTTCATTAGAAACCGCATCAACAACCAGTAATATTTCCTTACTCATGCTACTTAGCCTTTAATTTATGTGAACTTATTTTAATTTATTCAAGGTTTAAATTTTTGCGACAAGATTTGCTTTAACTATATTGCTAATAGCAAGTTCATAATCGATAGTGTCAACTTCTACAATTAAGGTATCGTTTTCTATGGCAACTAACGGCCCTTTAAATTTTCTACGTCCATTTAAAGGCATCGCTAATTTTACATTTACAATTTCACCAATAACAGCCTGATAATGTGCTAATTCGAATAATGGACGATCAACACCTGGTGATGAAACTTCTAGACTATACTCGCTGCTGATAGGGTCTTCTACATCTAATAAAGCACCTACTTGGCGGCTTACTTCTGCACAATCATCAACATTGATGCCATTCTCATGGTCAACAAACAAACGTAAAACCGAGTTATTGCCCGCACTGAGATATTCAATACCTAGCAAGGTTTTGCCAGTTTCTTCGACTGCAGGTCTTAATAAGTCAGTTAGTTTTTGCTCAAATTTAGCCAAGCGTTTTCTCCTGTTACTCTACACTTATGATAGGTACATAAGGTGTACAATATAAATTTTAGATATAAAAAAAGGGCATATAGCCCAACGAAATATTGCTGTATTTGCTTTAAATATCGTGTTTTTCATTCAATGAATAACAAAAAACAGCTATAAAAACAAAAAAACCCCAAAATAGGGGCTTATTTCACTGTTTTCGCCCTAATTAAACAAATATATCTATCAGTTTAATCTGGTTATTAATAGCTGAGCTATTAATAAATTTAATAAGAATATAAACAACACAACCTTCGTGAGTTTATTCAGTGACATCTTACTAAGTTTTAATAATGAAATTATATAGTGGTGTGCTAACAAGCGCAAGGGGCATTCGGCACTTTCAGTTATAAAATTGTTCTTTGCACTATTTAGTACTGAGTGAAATACAATAAAAAAACAGGATGAAATATAGATAAATTAAATTTATATTTTACAATGCGTTACTATTGAACCTATAATATAGCTATCATTTTATACAAAAAAATTGCATGTAAGCGGTATATATTACCTCTTGATAGGGTTTAAACGGAGTATTTAATTTCATCATGTATAAATTTTCTAAGTTATTCATCAAAAATACATTATTTTCATTACTATTTAATATAGCACTCGCTGCTATTGCTTTTGTATTGCTATCTAATTATATCGAAAATAAAACCGATTCACATCAACGAAGCATACAAGCTATTAGTCAAACCCTTGTTAGTGATGTTGATAATAAACCTATAGAAGAAATTGCTACTACTCTAGCTACTGTATTAAAGGCTAGTGCTAATTATCAAACATTGGTAATTAAAAATAAAGGTACTGTCATCTTTAATTATGAAAATAATCAACTTGGTCCACTCGATTCGGCTTTAGCAAAACGTAAAACAGTTTCAACCGGAAAACTGCAGCTACAAGTTCAGTATCAATTGATTTTTCCTGAAGTTATTAATTTTTTGACCAAATTATTTATAGCTGGGTTTGTGTTAACTCTTATTTTCATTTTAATCTCAGCAAAACTAAGTTATAGATTACAAAAAAATATTTTCGGTATTATCAGTAAAGAAATCAGCAATGAATTAGCCCAAATTAATAAAGGTGACTTCATAACTAAACAAAGTGCTATAGATCAATCAATAAAAATTCCGGCTTTAAAGGAAGGTATTGATGAAATTAGAGCGATGATGACCGAGCAATTCAAAACGGCATCTAACTTAGAAGCCGAAGCTCATATTGATACATTAACAGGTCTAGAAAATCGTAATCGCTTCATTCAATTTTATGAGGATGAAATAGTAAGTGAAAGCCCTGTTAATTTTGGTGTTCTTTTAATTACTCGTTGCTCTGAATTACAAACTATTAATAAAGTACAAGGTTATAATTCCGGTGACAACTACATATTGAAAGTTACTGATATAATCAAAAAAACCTTAATAACCAGACCAACAGGAAAACTATACCGCTTAAATAGTTCTGATTTTGCTACTATATTACCGAATGAACAACTAAAGTCTGCAGAAGAAATGGCAAAAGAATTAAATGTTAAGTTTGATGATTATCAAGAAATTAATGAATTAGACTCTGTTGCATTTACTGGTTTAGTCTTTTTTGATAAATCAAAACCATTAGGTGAATTATTAGCATTAGCAGATACGGGGGTTAGTGTTGCTCAAACGCAAAAATCAAACTCATGGTATTCACAAAAAGATGTGGATATTTTATCCGACAATAGTTCTAATTTTGGTAATCAAAATTGGCGACAAGAAATAGACAGCGTTTTAGAAGGTTCACGTATTAAGTTATTACTACAACCTATCCAACCAAGTGGAAGAAACAGTCGTGTATATGGAGAGATCCTGGCTCGATTCTTAAATACTAATGATGACATGTTACCCACAGCTACCTTTATTGCTATGGCGGAAAAACTTGACAAGATCGTTGAAGTGGATCGTCTCATTATCGACACTGTAATTAAAGAAATTACCCATAAAAACTTGTTAGACAGTAGTTTTGGTATCAACATTAGTTCTCGAAGTATTAATGATGAACACTTTATGATTTGGCTAGAGCGTAAGTTATTACGTGAGCCTGCTGCAGCTCCTAGGTTGGTGTTTGAAATATCAGAACTTGGTTTACAACACAATATTAAAACAGCAAAACGTCTAGTAGAAGTATTACATCGTGTAGGCTCAAGAGTAACGGTTGAAAGATTTGGTGTTGGGTTAACTTCCTTTAAATTCTTTAGAGATTTAACGCCTGATTACATTAAAATGGACAGTTCTTATACTCGTGATATTGATGATGATAAGAACAACCAATATTTCTTACGCTTAATGGTTGATTTAGCCCATAGGCTTGGCATTAGCGTATTAGCTGAGAGTGTTGAAAGCCAAGAAGAGAAACATACTTTAGAAAAATTATTTATCGACGGTTGCCAGGGTTACTATGTAGGAAAACCTGCAGAGCTTTAATAATACTCTTTAGTTAGAAAATGTATTTCAAATTGATAAGCCGGATGTATTAACCTCATTCGGCTTTTTTTATATCCAGTATTAGTTATTTCTTATTATGTAAATTCGATATAAATAACAATACCCCTACATCTCTTGTGTTGTTATCTCCTGTAAAAACAAGGATAATAGCTGAATTATTATAATGATTAACCTAAGACCTCTAAAGTAAATGACTGATTACCTGTTACTACTCGTTGGCACTGTATTCGTAAATAATTTTGTTTTAGTGCAATTTCTTGGCCTTTGCCCGTTCATGGGGGTTTCTTCGCGAACAGAAACGGCTATAGGCATGTCATTTGCCACTGTTTTTGTTATGACGTTGGCTTCCCTCCTCAGTTATTTAGTTACTACCTACCTGCTTGTACCTCTAAACCTTGAATACCTGACAACCATGAGCTTTATTTTGGTTATTGCTGTTGTTGTTCAATTTACTGAAATGGTAGTTCATAAAACCAGTGCTAGTCTTTACCGTTTATTAGGTATATTCCTACCATTAATCACTACAAACTGCGCTGTATTAGGTGTTGCCCTACTAAACTTAAGGTTAGAGCATGGTTTTTTCGAATCAATTATTTATGGTTTTGGTGCCGCTCTCGGTTTTTCTTTAGTTTTGATTATGTTTTCAGCCATGCGTGAAAAATTAGCAAACGCTGATGTACCAGGTCCTTTTAAAGGCACTGCAATTGCTATGATTACTGCTGGATTAATGTCATTAGCTTTCTTAGGATTTACTGGTTTGGTGAAGCTATAACATGAACATCCTTATTGCCATTCTTGTCTTGGGCGGTATTGCTGCCTTATTCGGAGCCCTACTCGGCTTTGCTTCTGTTCGTTTCAAAGTAGATGCTGATCCTATTGTTGAACAACTTGATGCCTTACTTCCTCAAACACAGTGTGGTCAATGTGGTTACCCCGGTTGTAAACCTTATGCACAAGCAGTCGCAGATGGCGAAGCTATTAATAAATGTGCCCCTGGTGGCGAAGATACCATTAAGAAAATAGCCGATTTAATGGGTGTAGAAGTTCAGCCCATAGATGAAAGTCACGTTAAAGATGATGGTTCACAAAGTAACAGACCTAAAGTTGCCTTTGTAATCGAAGAAGATTGTATAGGTTGTACCAAATGCATTCAAGCTTGCCCTGTTGATGCCATCATAGGTGCAGCAAAACAAATGCATACTATCATCATAGATGAGTGTACGGGGTGTGATTTATGTGTTGCTCCTTGCCCTGTAGATTGTATTGAAATGCGTGAAATACCTGAGACAATTCATAATTGGCAATGGGATTTACACAGCATTCCAGTCAAGCAAGTGAATTAGGATACTATGATGGAATCAATAATAGAACGCATCACAAGTGGACACTTTTGGGAGTTTCATGGTGGTATACATCCACCAGAACAAAAAACCTTAACTTCAGGTAAACCTATAAAGCAACTTGCTTTACCACAACAATTGATTATCCCACTTCAACAGCATATTGGCCTTGAGGGTGATTTGTTGGTCCGCATAGGTGATTACGTACTTAAAGGGCAGCCATTAACACACGGTACAAACCCTATGGAGGTGCCGATCCATGCACCGACTAGCGGTACTATTAGTGCGATTAAAATGTCAGTTATTGCTCATCCATCTGGCTTGAGTCAATTATGTATATTCCTTAATGTTGATGGTTTAGATACTTGGATTAAAAGAGAAGTATGTCCTGATTTAAACTTATTATCTAACCATGAAATAGTTGAAAAAATTGCTGACGCCGGAATTTCTGGCATGGGCGGCGCAGGTTTTCCTACACACATAAAAGCAAACAGTAAACCCGACATTAACTTCCTCATCATCAACGGCTCTGAATGTGAACCCTATATCACCGCTGATGATTTGTTAATGATGGAACAAAGTAACGATATTTTAGGAGGGATAAAAATTCTAGATAGATTGTTATCCCCTGCTTTTATTTTAATTGCCATAGAAGATAACAAGCCAAAAGCAATTAAAGCACTACAAAAAGCGACAGAATGTATTGAAAAAATTAAAGTTTGTACTGTCCCGTCTAAGTACCCTTCAGGTGGTGAGAAACAATTAATACAAATTTTAACGGGTAAAGAAGTTACATCAGGAAAGTTACCTATACATTCAGGTATTGTAATGCATAACGTTGCAACTTGTTTTGCCATCAATGAAGCGGTAAGGCATGGCACTCCTCTTATTCGACGTGTTGTTACGGTAACTGGTCAGGCTTTAAATAAACCACAAAATGTCTGGGCATTACTTGGCACCCCAATTAACTTCTTGCTAGAACAATGTGCGGTTGAAGAAATAGAAAATGAAAAGCAACCTGTCATTATGGGTGGTCCAATGATGGGTTTTAGTGTCTCAAGTGAGATAGTACCTATTGTTAAAACCAGTAACTGTATTCTAGTACCCAGTAAAATAGAAATGCCAAGTGCATTTGAAAAAGAAAGTAGTGAAGTTGAATGTATTCGTTGTGGTCAATGTAGTGATGTTTGTCCAAGTCATCTGCTCCCACAAGAATTACAATGGAGCGCAAAAGCTAAAGATCACCCGCAATTACAAAAACTTAATTTAAGTGATTGTATAGAATGTGGCGCCTGTGCTTATGTTTGCCCAAGTCAAATCCCTTTGGTTCACTATTACCGCGTTGCTAAAGCTGAAATTCGCGAGCTACAACAACTAGATTTGAAAGCAGAAAAAGCAAAAGTACGTTTTGAAGCACGAAAACTTCGGTTAGAAAAAGAAAAAATTGCCCGACAAGAGAAACACAAAAAATCTGCTGCTGTGCGTAAAGCTGCTATGAATAAAGCTACACCCGAAGCAACAGGTGCCAAGTCTGCAGTTGCTGCGGCTTTGGCTCGAGTAAAAGCTAAGAAAGCGGCAAAAGATACATCTAAAGATACCCCTGATGCGAGTACATCAGAGTCAAAATCTAATGTACAAGATGGCTTAGCTTCAGATATTGCTAGTGACCAAAAATCACAAGTCACAGCAGCGATTGCTAGAGCCAAAGCGAAGAAAAAGCTTAAAGAGGAAGCCACACAGAAAGCTTCAAATAGTCATAATATAACGAGTAATGCAGTAGAGGAAAAACCTTCTGCGATCGTAATTCCTAAAATTGGCGATTCTAAAAACAGGGATTCTAAAAATACTGAGCCTGCAGGTATTAAGCCGAGCGCTGTTGATAAAAAAGCAAAGATAGCGCTAGCAGTCGCCAAGGCTAAAGCAAAAAAGATGGCTAAAGCATCTGAAGCTTTACATGTCGATAAAAAAAACACTAATACCAATAACGTTGTCACACCTGCTTTAGTAACTAAATCGCCTCAAGAAAATGAAACGGTTGAAGTTGATACCCCAAGCGAAAATATCTCTAAACCAGTAGCTGATAAAAAAGCTAAAATAGCAGCAGCCATTGCGAAGGCAAAAGCTAAGAAAAAACAAAAAGAATCTATTTCCAAAGAGAACAACACGCAAAATGATAATACAATTAATGACCAAGATAGCGTGTAAAATATGATTAAGTTAAAACCAAGCTCGAATGAAAATCTCCAGCTAATTAACCCGACGAGTCGACATAAATAATGGCATTTTGGATAGCAAGTTCACCACATAACCATAACCATACAAAAACCCCTAATCTAATGCGGTTAGTGATTTACGCAACAATTCCTGGTGTTTTAGCCCAGTGGTACTTTTTTGGTTGGGGTAATTTAATCCATATTGGTTTAGCCATGAGCACAGCGCTTATTTGCGAGTTTACCGTTCTTTCACTTCGTAAAAAGCCAATTTTACATGAATTATTTGATGGTAGTGCATTGTTAACAGCCTTATTACTCGGCATATGTTTACCCGCATTAGCGCCTTGGTGGATATCTGTTGTTGGGACAATTTTCGCTATTGTTATAGTAAAGCAACTTTATGGCGGACTTGGTCATAACCCATTTAATCCTGCAATGGCAGGTTATGTGATGTTATTAGTATCTTTCCCCTTACAAATGACACTTTGGCAGCCTCCATTGAGTCTACTCGTTGTTGACTTAAACTTTACTAATACGTTAACAACTATTTTAACGGGTTTTACACCAGAAGGTTACTCTGTAGAACAAATACGTACCAGTATTGATGGTATTACTATGGCTACACCACTTGATACCTTAAAAACCAATGTTGGCTTAGGTTTTACGGTATTAGAAAGTATCGAAAGCCCTGTTTTTGGTGATAATTACGCTTTCGGTTGGGAATGGGTAAACGCCGGTTTTTTACTCGGCGGCTTATTCCTTATTGCGAAAAAAGCAATTGCTTGGCAAACACCTCTAAGTTTCTTATTAAGTCTATTTATATGCTCATTAATCAGTTATAGCTTCAGCCCAGACAGTAGCGCTTCAACCATGTTCCATTGGTTTTCTGGTGCTACCATGCTTGGCGCATTCTTTATTCTTACAGATCCTGTAACCGGTGCCACAAGTAATAAAGGTCGATTTATTGTCGGTTTACTCGCGGGCTTATTAGTTTATTTAATTCGTACCGCAGGTGGCTATCCTGATGGTGTTGCTTTTGCTATTTTACTTTGTAATATGTCTGCTCCCTTGATAGATCAATACACTCGTCCTCGTACGTATGGTCACTTAAAGGGAGATAAGTAATGTCGGATGTTAACGGTATAGATAATAAAGAAAACAAAGAC
>Ga0308011_10000950_pt1 | contig 13997 bp, 31 predicted proteins | sample Neamet177_FD_203144 | JGI IMG/M metagenome (GOLD analysis project Ga0308011, IMG submission 203144) | Marine microbial communities from water near the shore, Antarctic Ocean - #177 | ecosystem: Environmental > Aquatic > Marine > Unclassified | place: Southern Ocean | collected 2014-07-25 | reverse complement strand
ATTTTTTCACCTGGTGTTTTGGCTTTAATCTTTTGCGCAGCATTTAACAGTGCAACTCCACCACCTGGAACTATACCTTCTTTCAAGGCAGCTTTAGTAGCATAGATAGCATCTTCTATTCGATCTTTCTTTTCTTTAAGCTCTATCTTTGAATCAGCACCTACTTTAACCATACCAACACTTCCTGATAGCATAGCTAACCTTTGTCTGTGTTTCTTTTGGATAAACGGGTTTTTATCCCATTCACCAATAGTTTTCTTAATACTAGCTATTCTCTCCTCCATTTCTTCTTCTGGAGTATCTATAGTAAGCACGGTGTTCTTGTCATCAGTTATAGCACTATAAGCCTCGCCTAAGCAATCTATATCTATAAGATCTAAATCATCACCCAATTGTTCGTTAATCACTCTAGCACCTACTAGAAATGCTAGGTCAGCGACGGTGTCATCTTTAGTGGGACCAAAGCCTGGTAAGTCAATTATATTAACCTTGATGTTACCTTTAACTTTGTTCATAAGAAGAGCGGCTTTGACTTGTTGTTCAACTGGGGCAACTATTAATAATGGCCTCTTAGTCTTTATAACATGTTCAAGTACTGTTTGTATTTTCCTTACATTAGGAATTTCTGAAGATACTATTAACACTAATGGGTTATCAAGCTCTGCAACCTGCTTGTCCTTATCAGTAACGAAGTGTGGAGATGTAAGCCCTGAATCTATTTGAACTCCGTCGACGATTTCGACATATGTTTCTTCAGTTGGGGACTCTTCCATTAATACCACACCATCTTTACCTACTTTAGTATAAGCTTCCGCTATAATCTTTCCAAGCTCTTCGTCATTGTTACAACTAATAGAACTTACAGATTTCAGCATATCGCCTTCGATCTTGACAGAAACTTTATCTAGGTAATCATTTACCTTCTTAAGACCGGATTTAACTCCGTTTTTGACTTCTCTTATCGATGCCTTGACATCTTCATGAGTAATTTCTTTTAACAATGATTCAGCAAGGACGATAGCTGTAGTGGTACCGTCACCTGCTTCTCTCACTGTATTTCTAGAGGCTTCCTTTATTAAGGTAGCCCCCATATTTTCAACCGGGTCAAATAAGACAACGGATTCTGCTACCGTTACTCCGTCTTTTGTTATGACTGGTAATCCTCTGGCGTCTTCGTATATTACGCATTTCCCAGAAGCTCCTAAGGTTGATTTTACTGCTTTGGCTAGCTTTACTACTCCAGCCACTACTTTATCTTGAGCGTCATCGCCAAAACTTACGTTCTTGACAATTTCACTTGGATGATTATATTCCATGTATTTAATTAAATTTGATTAGATTGGTGTTTATTCGAATGTCTTAACGACTTTTGGGCCTTTCGTAGCCTCTAGTTTACCTTCAAAGTGAGTTACACTGCCATTTATAGCAGTTTCAGCCCCTTCTATAGTCTCTCTACGTGTGACATCGTGCCATTGATTCAAATCCTCTGGATTTAGACATTCTGTTTGGTAGAAACCATTGGGTAGTTGGGTTATCCTCCAGTTTTTCTTCTCTGAGAGGTGTTTCCAGTTACTAATAATCTTTTCACTTGGTTTAGCGGTGCCAGTTGTACTGGACTTATAGTATAAATAAGTCATTATTTTGGTTTTTGGTTATTGACTTGGTTTAGGGTGTATCCCTATTCTTTATAATCCTTGATCTCTCTTCTTAGCTTTATCGTATGCTTTCTGCCAACCTTTAAATCCAGGAGAATCTGCAGCTGGTTTTGCTCTATTCAATCTTTCCATCGCCGCACTGTTAACTTCACCTGTAGATGAGTCGACATAATTCCTGCTGTTCTCAACTTTCACCTCTTGGTTACTCCCTGATGATTTCTCTACTTTTTTATCTGTAGGATCTACTTTCATTGGAGATACTCCAAAGTTTCTCGCCATCGGCGATCCTTTCATTTTAAATGGTGTTGCCATATTGGTTGTTTTATTGTTTATTGTTTATTTAGTTTTTTTAGATGCTAGCCTTCTGAGATTTACCATAGCATCTCTATTTTTTTCTTTATCTACTAGCTTGCTTTTTGATTGACCACTCACGTACTTCTCTTTAACGTCTTTAAGTGTGTTTGCAGTAGTTTCACTCCTTAACTTCTCTTTAGATGTAAGTCTGTTCTTTACTTTACTAATTAGATTACTCTTACCCTTGGAAACATCATTAGCATTGGCTTCTTTTCTAAGTTCCTTTCCAGACTTTTCATACGAACCCTTGATTACCGAGCGTCTTTGTGCTGTTGCAACCGCTTTCTTATCCGCACCTGAACTACCTTTTCCACCCGCCTTATCTTTATCAACATGCTTGACTGTAGCAATGTCGTCCCTAGCGTCTAACTTAGCCGAAGCTGAAGTATTGCCTTTTGAGTCAGTTTTTACTTTTTTCTCATCACCTTCTTCTCTCATTGGTGAACCAGCTCCAAAGTTCCTTGCTAGTGGTGATCCCTTCATTTTAAATGCCATGTCTTATTTTGTTTAGTTTTATTCGTTTTTTGTTCCATCACCGAAATTACCTCGGTTATTCTTTATAGATACTCTTTTAATACCACTACCAGTATGATGTAGATCTGAATCAGATCTTTGACCTATCTTTTGGTTCTGTGCCTTCTTAAGTCTTCTAACTGGAGTCTTAGCAAATGCAAGGTCTCTCTCAGCCTTAGCTTTCGATGCTTCTGGTGATAACTTCTGCTTAAGCTTAAATGGTGTTCCTTTCATACTAGGTATGATTACACACTTATATAGCGATTTACATAATACATCGATATAACAAAAGTGTGACACTAGCCTGCTACTCTAATACTTAACTACCTAATGTCACTGTATTCGGAAATGGTATTCCCGAAAAAAAAATATTATAAATATAGAAGGGTTGTATTGCCCCCCTCCTCTACCACCCCGCCCCCTCTAACAAAAGTCAAATCATTTCGGCCACCCCCACTTCCCATTATTTCCCCCCTCATATCGTTCTGATCATTCCACCTCAATCGTCTCAACTTCAGTGTCGATGTTTCTATTACTATTATCCAACTACTATCGTATCTTCTTTGTAATACCATGTGTCAACTTGACATGTCACAATGTCACTCATATATATGCATTTTATTTACAAACTGAATACGACTTCATTTAGATATTATATACGTAAGCAATAAAGCTACAAACTAACAATACAACTATGAAAAACGTACTAATAAAAATAGCAATAATGATAACAATTCATTTAACTTACTATGCAATTGCTCTAGCATTACTGATATTCACAATGAAGTTTATACTTTCAGTAATATAAATAGTTTACATATGTAAATTAAGTAACAACTGTAAACAGTCAGAGTCAGTGGTATTACTGTCAACAATAACTAACACACAAACAATAGTTATACTTTTACAAACTAAATACGAACTGAATTGGATAATATAAACGTAACAAGAACAAACAAACTAATAATAATTAAATAAATAATAAAATGTCAGAATTAAACAAAGTTGAAGAACTTAAAACTAAAAGATTTGTAATAAGAAAGTCTCTAATTGGTAAAAATGTAATTATAACATTCTTAAACAAAAAACAAGAAACAGTGAAATATAATCATGATGAAGTATATAACACTCATAAAGAGAAATTCGAGTCAATGAATTGTTTCAATAAGTATAAATCTTATACATCAAGTAATAACATTCCATTATTCTGTAGAAATCTACAAATAACTGAGTAGAATTACCAAGTCAAAAGTGGAGTTGAGTAAGTTTCCCACTATAAATAATGAATGACCGAGTATGTGGAGTACACTGTAGTAATGGTTTTTATGAGTTCGATTCTCATACTACAACTAATAATTAAAATAAAAGATATGTTTAAAGTAAATAAAAATGATATATTCAAGAAGAATATGAGTCAAGGTGAGTTATACAAAGTGTACAAATCCTTCAAAGCAAAACAGGAAATGGATAAATTCTTAAATGAATTAATCAAAAAGAATGGAGTAACAAAATATTAAAAGATAAAATTATGGAGTATAAAATAAATGAATTAAGAGAAATGATTAGTAATTTAAGACTAGTTAAAGTATTCGCAGGTGGATTATCAGATGAGTGTGAGATAGATTTAGTAGTTTATGAGTTATTACTTGAGAACTACCAAATAAATGAAGTAATGAACGAATTAAGTAAGTAGACATGAGAGATTATAGTATAACAAAGAAAAAAGGTAACACACATTACTATGTAACAGTAGTTGATAGTTTCGATCAGAATTACGGAGCGTTCTTTAGAACAACTGACGAATGTGACAAGTATGTATACAAAGTATGGAATGAAGAAGTAGAAACTAGTAAAGAAATGAAGTCACTAGCGAATGCTATTTGGGGTTGCACTAAACTAGATAACAAGTTAGGTTTACTAAAAGGTAATCAAGATAACTTAGATTAATACAAACTGAATACGATAAGAGATGGATAATATAAATGTAACAAATAAATAAACAATGAAGAAATTAAAACTAAGTGTAGCGGCACTATTAATCGCAAGCGCGTCATTCGCTCAAACACAATGTACAGAGTTAACAAAAGATAGTGTAGTATGTAAGAATATTACTAAAGCCAAGAACAGTCTATGTTATCTTCACAATCCATTCTACACAAATGAGTCTAAAACTCCAACGGTAGTATGTAGTGGAACAACAAAAGCAGGAAATAACTGTAAAGCAAAAACTAAAAACACAAGCGGTTTGTGTTATAACCATAAAAAAGATTAATATGTCAGAAAAAGAATTAAAGAACGAGAAAGCAAGTAAAGTAACAGTGTTGATACCATTCGCGCTACTAGTAGCAACAATGTTATTCCTATCAAGTTGTTCAACTAGCGCTCATTGTCAAGGAAATGTTTGGGGTGCGGCGACAAGCTGTCCAGCGTACAGATAGAATGGTTAAAGTGAGTTCGATTCTCACCTATCTACTAAAAATAAAATTATGAAGAAAATAACAAGATGTGCGCTAGCCTTAAGTATAATATTTAGCTCGTGTTCAAAAGAACCAACTTGGGCAAGAAATTACAGCCAACCAGTTGATGTGAGTGATCCCGTTGGAGTGGGAGTTGGAGCAAGTATCCAGTGGAGTGAAGGGATGAGTGACGAAGAATGTATTAAACGAGTAAAAACACACAACTCTTATGACCCGAGTAAACCGATATTCTTGTCACCTAATCTATATGATTTGAGTCAGAATAACGAAGGCATGGATGTTCCTTCACCAAGCGCAGAGTATATGGCGTTTCCACACTCAGTAAATAGCATGGCGAATACATGGAGTTGGGGTTATATTGAAGAAATGAATCAATTAAGAGCGGATTTTGGAGATGAAGGAATGCAAATGTTCTTAGATAAGTACCTACAAGGTGATAGTACCTTAGGAATGAAGTTAAAAAACTTTTAAAATGAAGAAATTAACATTAAGTATTGGATTGCTAGCGGCAATTATGTCAGTTAAAGCACAAGATACGAGTTGTACCTACTTTACAGGTAAAGAAGTATATGAGTTCGACTATAAAGCTGACACAGTAATTGGAGTAGGTAGTCAAACGAGTAGGTTTTATGAAATTGACGTAGAATACAGACAGGTATTATGTCTCGACTTAAGTGATCACAAGAATAGAGTTAGAAAAGTGATAATTACCTATCCTGATGGAAGTACATCGGTTGAAGTGTTAGATAGTGAGGACAATGTTTACTTCACTGGGTTTGGGCCACTTAGAGTTCAAGTTGGGAAACCAAAATTTTTAATCGCTTGTAAATAATGGGAGCGTGGATAGTATTAGCGGGAATCACCGTTATAATCGGAAGACACTTATTAAATGAACATATAAATTAACATGAAAGAAATAGATCAATGGCTCGATCACTGGATACACAGTAGTATTATCCGAGCAAGAATAAGAGAATTAATAGTTAAAGAAATAAATAAGAATAAGAATGAATAAGAAATGGATTACCGTATTAGATTACGAAACAAGTAGGGTATATCAATACCAAGTATCAATAAACAAGCATGCTGAGCAGTACATAGAGTTTAAAGGACATCGATTAAAAGATGTTGAGTGGATGGAACACCAAAATGGTAAACCAATTACAAACTGAATACGAACACTAATGGATAATATATACAGATAAACAATAAAAATATGCAAAACATAAAAGAATTAAAGAAAGATTATATCCAATTGGGTAACTTAATCTACAAACCATACAAAGTGTGTGAGTTACCAGCAAACTTCGGTTACATTTACAATGAAGAAACTGAAAAAGCTGGTGTAAGTGAGTGGTTTAACTATAAAGGATATACTTATATCTTAGATGGAGTGGCTAAATAATGAAATTTAACATACAAGATAGGATCGTACTAGACGAGATGGTAGATACGTTCACGGCAGAAGTAAATAAGAATCACGACGAAGCAGAGTTAATGGGTGATCGCCCGATTATAACGAGAGACTACTGGATGTTGATGATAAAAGAAGTACAAAATAAAATAGATGACTTTACCACTAAAAAAGCGTTGGGTCACAGTAAACAATTTAGATAATATGACAAGACAATATGCAAGAAGATATGGTTTAATGCAAGAGAAATTAGACATGTTAGGTATAACAGACGTTAGCACGTCAAGACAAACTAAGAATGGTACGGTAGTGTGGAGATTACCAATCAAATACAGTACGCACCCAAAGTTTATTGAGGTAGCAAGTTTTGCTACGGGTTATGTAAGAAACCAGAATGGTGGATACAGTAACTACCAATTAAATAAGAGAGTGGACAAAGAAAGCTACTATCCAGAGCATACAATGAAGCAAGGGCACTGTGTAAAAACAGGTAAATTCATTAAGTATAATACTAGATCTTGTGAGTTAATACCAAGAGAGATCGATAGATTGGAATACTTAATAGGCTATTGTCTTAAGAACTATTACATCAAAAAAGCAAATGATGTAACAAACGGTAACTATATTCATAAGTGGAATCATGAGTACGAGATGGAGAAAGCTCAAAATAAAATGGAAGAGTTATGTCATATCGATGCTAACCATGAGTTCGTTATAAATGAGTTGCAGAATAAATTAGCAAACTCAGTACCTAAGTGGAGGTATGATGAGGCGAGGGAAGTAGCTAGTATGCAGGAATGCCACTATGATAGAATACAAGACTTAGAGAAAGAGGTGTTAAACTTACAAAATAAGTTAGAAACAATATCACGTAGATTAGATGTAACTAAATCAATAGCAGACAATGGGTAAACAAAACGAGAAATTATTAAATAACATTAAAGAATATGAAGAAAAGGAAATTAAACAGCAAGAATCCGAAATACACGGACAAAAGCCAGTTAAACAAACAGGAAAACACAGTAAAAAAGTTAGAGTGCGTAACCCATAACGGTGTAAAGGTATATTCCGTATGGAATAAGTAGGATACGAGTGTGGGTATTGTGCAAAAGATAAACGGTCAGACGGAATCCATTGCAACCCACCTCGTTTTAATAACGTGAGAAACTGGTTAGAAGTCCACACGTTGAAAACCTCCTAAAGCGATAATGTAGAGGAACTTAAAGGTTGCTACATAGTCAATATGGAGAGTTACATCTGAATTAGTAGACGTTTTAACGAGCTAATTGGTGTAACAGGAAACTAGGTATGGTATGCAGTGTGCAAGTTGGATGAAAACAATGGCCAGCAGCGAGGCATTACTACTGACGAGTATGAGGTTCGATTCCTCACTAGTTACAAACTAAATACGATTGTATTTGGATAATATAAATGAAAATAAACAATAAATTATGAAAACAAAAGAAGAATTAGAGCAATCAGTAGTAATGCTCGAAGAACGTGTTGAAGCAAATAACACTATGAATAAAGGTTACGCAGATGACTTGGTTAAAGCTAAAAGAGATTTAGCAGACTTTAATAAACCAGAATTAACAACACTTCAGCTACAACAAGTAGAAGATGCCATTCACAATGGAGTTAGTAACTTTGACTTTAGTGACGAGGATAATTTTGATAAAGAATTTAGTCTTGACTATGATGGCAAAGTACAACTTGATAATCTAGATCTTACGAATGGACAGGAATTAGTTGAGGAGATAATGGCGCAAGTTGTTAAGTTATTCTCTGAACTTGAAGACGAAGACAATGACTAAGTTAATAGATCAGATAAAACCTGTTGTTCTTAGGGCTTTAGAGAGAGCTACTGGTCAACAGTATCCATCAAGCTACAAAGTTATAATAGCTTCGCTAGAGGGTATTAATAAGTACAGAGATCTAACGATCGACCAGGTGAATACTATCATAACGTTTTTACCGCAAGAGTTACACCCGGATGGTAGATGCGACTTCTACTACGGAGATTATTTACTAATGAAAGAATATCAATCATGACAGGAGAACAAGTAAGGAGATACATAGAAAATGAATTAGGTTGTGAACCGGTTCACGAGGTAGACGCATTAGCCAGTGCAATTGAAGATATGGCTGAAGAGTTAGATTGTGAAGAATTTGAATTAATGGAGTTATTATTAGCAAATGTTGCAATAGATTCCATGCACACTCACAGTTATGGCTTTCACACTGCAAACGGAAGACACATTATAGAAACAATTAAAGAAAAATATTATGAGTATAACAACTAAGCAAAAATTACCAGAATGGTTCTGTGGAGAACTATATACTGAAGGAGAAATAGTTACCAATAGATTTGGTGGGCAGAGTATCGAATTAAACAACGTTGAGTTGTCAATGTATGACTTCATCATGGGTGCAACTTCAGTTATGGAGATGCAAGGATTAAGTGCTGATGAAGGTATGATGACTGATCTTAGAAAAGGTCTTGACTGGTTCCGAATGGAGAACGCTGAGGCTTACATGGTTTTATTAGACTAATGAGTACAAGAGCAACAATTAGATTCGCTACGCGTGAAGAAGGAGTAACGTTTAACGAACACCCAGAGAAATGGCATGCACAATTCTACAAACATCACGATGGTTATCCAGAAGGTTTGGGAGTAGACATAGCTGAGTCAATATTAAACTATGAAAAACTAGACGGTTGGGAATTAGAACATATCGATACAGTGCATGGAGATATAGAATATATGTATTATATTTGGCAAGATTTTGACAAAGGCATATGGATAAGTATATTTGAGATCAATAATTACACAGTACTCGATGACGAATGTATATTCGTGGGAAGACCAGATAAATTAATAGGTAAATACAAACTAAATACGAATGAAGATGGATAATAAACGTGTAACAAATAAACAAATACTAGAGAAAATAGATGCTCTAAAAGTTGGAGAAGAAGGTCTTAATACCTTGGCTCTCAAGATTGTAAGCCGAATGGTTAAATTAAAATCAATGGAAGATTGGTTCACTCACGTTAGTAAGTCAGAGGCTAGTTGGTCTCAGTCTTATGCTGAACTTGAATTAACCGAAGAAGAAGCTGCAATTGGAGAAGCCGCAAAGCTAATGACACTAATGGAATTATTCAAAGGTGAAGAGGAATATGAGAAGTGTGCGATAATAAGAAATAGAATGGATGAAGTAAATAAAATCCTAAAAAGAGGAAATTAAATGAGAAAGAAACCAATGCTAGCATACCCTGTTAGTGCAAAACCAATAGATTACAGTAAACCTGTATTCATACAACCAAAATTAGATGGAGTTAGATGTGTAGTACAGTATGATGCTGGCGTTGTAACTGCATACTCACGAACAGGTAAGGAATGGAAGAACATAGAACATATAAAGTTAAACTTGTATAGATTCTTTAATAAGTATCCGAACGTTGTATTAGATGGTGAGTTATACAATCATGATCTAAGAGACGATTTTGGAAAGATCATATCATTAGTCAGAAAACAAAAACCGACTGCTGAGGATCGTCTAGAGGCATTAGAATTGACACAATTTCATTGTTATGATATCATAGATGAGGAAATGCCATTCCACTTGAGAATAGACTTTGTAAATGAAGCTTTGTTATTGCTAGGTAGTAGCATTCACATAGTAGACACCGAGCAAGTAGAACACGAGGAGCATGCTAAGTCAGTACACCAGGAAAACCTTAAGTATGGATATGAAGGATCAATAGTAAGAACCAATGATACTTATGCTTGCAAGCGATCGCATAATCTACGAAAGTTTAAAGACTTTCACGATGCTGAAGCTACTTTAACCGGTTGGGTTGAAGGCAAGGGTAAGAGAATTGGAACAATTGGTAAGTTTACAGCAGTCGATAGCGAGGGAAATACATTTGGAATGCCTGTTATGGACAAGTTCAAGATCCTTCAAGCTAACTTTGAGACAATGAAAGACTGGGTGGGACAAGAAGCTACGTTCACATACTTCGAAAGAACTAAAGCTAATAGCTACAGACACCCGTTATTTAAAGCATTAAGAAATTATGAGTAATATAAGAACACAGTGTGATATGGATACAATTCCGTACGTATGCGAAATATGTAACAAGCCTATGTCAGAAGAAGAACATGATAATAGTGATATATGTAGTGCTTGTTTAGAAAAATTAAATTAAATGACGAGAAATGATCAAGAATTTTATAAGGATGTAGCCTCGATAGTGAGTTTACTGAAAGAAATATTAAAACAATTAAAGATAAATGGAAGAGGACCAAAATAGAGAATATATGACAGAAGAATTAATAGATAGAATAAACCAATTTAATGAAATTAAATATGGTTCCGAAGACAATGAAACAAGAATTGTGTTTGCAACATTAAAACCAGAGGGATACATTTCAGAAGTGGGGATTAAATTTACATCAAACAATCCTAAGTACACAACTGTGACAACAGCCTCCAAGGTATAAGAGTAGTAGGCTAATGTCACACGAAAGAAACCTAAATATACTTAATCACAGACGAATAGTCTACCGGAGAGGTCCTATTGACGATGTACCTACTATTGAAACTGCACAATATCAGTTTTTTGAAGAGGGAACTTATCAGTGTTATACACTGTTCGCATCTAAAGGTAAAATCACAACTTATAAGAGTCTTAAATGGCATTTATTAGTTCTGTGGTACCTCAATCCTGATCTTGACCCTGAAGAGTTCATGGAAGTAGCTGAGATTATATCTATTAAAGAATATGGTTTCACTTCGTTCACAATACACATCGATTTACTCAGGAAAATGGTCTACGAAGTTAACATGCTTGATTTAGATGAACCACCAAAGAATAAATTACGTAAAGTAATATTCAAACAATCATCTGGTTTATCTAAAGAAGAGAAACTGAGCATCGTAGGAGAGCTAATAGGTCGAACTAAGAAGTTTAATAAAACTGATATCTACGATATCATGTTAGTATTACACTATGATGGTATAAAAATTACAGCAGCGAAATTAGCTGAGGGATTAGACTGTACACCAAGAACAATACATAGAAATATGTGTGATGAATTAAAGAAAGAAAAAGAATTTTTAAACAAAGAATTATGAGACGACTAATATATGATATGTACTACAATAATGAGATTAGTGTAGAGATTGCAGAAAAACTGCTTGATAAATTAACGCAAATAAGAGATAAAAAAAGATGGTAAGTAAGAATTATTTAATAGACATAGATGGAACAGTGTGTGACGATGTTCCAAATGAAACACCAGAATTATTTGCGACAGCAAAGGTATACCCTGATGCTTTGGAGAGATTAAACAAATGGTATGATGAAGGTCATACTATAACATTCTTCACAGCAAGAACTGAAGAGCACAGAGCAGTTACTGAGATTTGGTTAACAGTGGCTGGATTCAAACGACACGGTTTGATTATGAATAAACCAAGAGGAGGTAATTACCACTGGATAGACAATTTAAAAGTACAAGCTACTCAATACCTGGGTAACTTCACAGAACTAAAGAAAGAAACTAAATCAATAGAGATATTCGAAAATGAAACATTATAATATACAAAATTACATTAGGTACAAAGAAGATCTTAAAGCTACGTTGTTAAGATTACCTGACAAGCCGTGGGAGGGATACACTAGGAATGAACTGATTGTTAAGTTTATGCCTCTTGTAGAAAACCTAGCTAGAAAGTTTGCAACATCACAACAAGCATCAGGTGTTATGGCTATAACCGACATGATCCAAGAAGGTCACATCAACCTAATCAAAGCAGTTGATCGCATCGATTGGGATAGAATACTGGAGTCTGAAGATCAAGAAAAAACTCTAAAGAGTTTCTTATCCAAAAGAATCAAAGGCGGTATACGTAGAGAGGTGGATAAGAATAGAGGTCAGATGAGATTACCAGAGCACGTGACGAATGAAATTCGAAAGAACTTCGGTAAAGATAAAAAGGCTGTTGCAATGTTCTTTAACTCGATATTCCTAAGTATTGATGCTGGTAGTAGAGATGATGACGACTTGTTCTTACAAATCGAAGATACATCCGAACCTTACAATCAAGTATTCTTAAATATGTACTTAACGAGTTTGTTGAAACAACATTTGACAGATAAAGAGTTTCACGTATTAAGAATGAGCTATGGCCTTGACTGCGAAAAGCAATCAGCAAAAGAGATCGCTAAATTCTTAGAGATCGAAGGAACTGGAGCTTATGTTAGAGTGTCACAGTTAAAAAAGATAGCGGTAGACAAACTCATAGAGAATGTCGACCACTCACAAGTGCTTGACTATCTATAAGTTAAGCGAATAAAATGATTAAATTAAACAAATAATGTGTGATTATAGATATACACCAATATACCAATTATGAAAGAACTAAACAAAAAATTAGCGATAGTTCAGACTAAGCTAAAAGCGAAAAAGTCCTCGTACAATTCGTTCGGTAAGTATTACTTCCGTAAATCAGAGGACATCCTTGAGGCTATCAAGCCTTTCCTAATCGAACACGGTATTACAGTAACGATCAATGAAGAAATGATTGCAACTGATCCTGTTCCCACAATGCAAACAACAGCTACAATATCAGATGGTGTCGATGCTATACACGCAACGGCTCTAGTCGGTGTAGACCTTAATCAAAAAGGAATGCAGACGGCACAGCAATTCGGCGCAGCTTCTACGTACGGCAAGAAATATGCTTTGGGTAACCTTCTTCTTATCGATGATACGGAGGATGCAGATTCAGGACAGAAGCCATCAGGCGCAGTAGACAAGATTAAGGCAGCAGCTAAGACAAATATCTCAGCAGCTCAAATGATTAAAGCTACAGAGTTCTGTAAGGCTGGAGGATCAGTCGATGCAATTAAATCTAAGTATAAATTAACCGAAGCGCAAGAAAAAACACTAAATGGACAAACAGGAAATACTACAAAGGCTTAAGATAGACGAAGACTACTATGGGGATTTCGGTAACCAATTTTTATCCAACTCACACGTTGGAAAGTTACTGAATGACCCTTTAAACATCTTCAAACCAAGCAAGCCATCAGCTGCATTTCTAATCGGTGGGTATTTTCATACCTGTATATTAGAACCGGACAAGCTAAAGAAGTATAAAGTTGTTAAAGCAACGACTAGAAACTCCAAGGCCTATAAGGATGTAGCGGGCGGAGAATTATGTATGCTGGAAAAGGAAGTTGATATGGTTGATATGCTTAGAGAGAAGATGATGGACAATGATATCTGTAGAGACTTAATACAACTCGGTAATGTGGAGTATGAGGTTCCAATGATCAAGGAGATGTTCGGTCAAACCTGGAAGGGTAAAGCTGACATTGTTAATCATGACGAAAAGCTTATCATTGATCTTAAAACAACCGCTGACATATCGAAGTTCCAATACTCAGCAAATAAATATAACTACGACTCGCAAGCCTATATATATAGTAAGCTATTCGGATATGAATTCTTATTCATAGTTATAGATAAAAACACACATCAAATAGGTATGTTTGATTGTTCATCGAAG
>Ga0308011_10000945_pt1 | contig 14034 bp, 8 predicted proteins | sample Neamet177_FD_203144 | JGI IMG/M metagenome (GOLD analysis project Ga0308011, IMG submission 203144) | Marine microbial communities from water near the shore, Antarctic Ocean - #177 | ecosystem: Environmental > Aquatic > Marine > Unclassified | place: Southern Ocean | collected 2014-07-25 | reverse complement strand
TGGATCATAAGAGCCAGTATTAAAACCACCTGGTTGATTATTATTTACACCATTTATAACCGCTAATGATTCTTTATTCATCTCATCAATACCACCGCCTCCTTTAGATAATAAAACTAGATCTTTAGTGTAAACAGCAAGTTCATTTCTAGCTTTATTTTTTTCTTCATCTGTAACTGCATTAGCAAAAGCTCTATTTGCATCAAATTTTTTATTTATTAATTGATAACCTAAATTATAAAAAGAATCTGACCTAGTTCCACTTTTAGATACACTTGTTACAAATCTTTCATAATTTGCATTAACATATTCTTGGTCTGCTAATTCATTTTTTCTATTATTAATTAACTCTTGTGATTTTAAAGCCTCCTGATTTTGCATGGCTTTTTGAAACCTAGTGCTTAAATTTCCTAAAGCTTCGTCAATAATTTTATTTGATTGTCTATCTATTTCTACTATAGGATTTTGACCATTTACTTGACCACCTTGTTCATACGCACCTAATGCTTGTTTTGCCATGATTATTCGTTTAAATATGATCCAACACCACTAGCAACGTCTCCAACGGCTGATAAGCCACTAGACAAAGCTTGAGCACCATCTTGTCTAGCTTGTGCTGCTGCTTGGTTTTGACCATTTAGCTGTGCTGATTTTCTGTTAAGTTTTTGCATTTCTCTTTTATCAACTTCATTAAACATGAACATCTCCCCTTTAGCTGCTGCATTTTGAGCTCTTGCACCTTCTTGCATTTGTGTACTTTGCATTCTTTCACCTTCGCTTAATTGAACATTTTGCATTCTTTGTTGTTCAGCCATTTTTTGATTTTGTAACTTTTCTTCTCCTTGTGCTCTAAGATCTGCATTAGATTTTTCTTGTGACTCTATACTATTAGCAACACCTTGTTTACTTTTAAGTGCAGCTTGGGCCAATGCAGTAGCACCTCCCGCAGAAGCACCTGTAGATGCTAAAGTATCTAAAGTATTAGCTAAAGCTATATCAGCTTCTTCGGCTTGCATTTCAGCAGCACCTGTTGCAACACTTAAGTTTGCATAAGGATTTGATAGATTAGTACTAGTATCAGTAGCTAAACCTGATAAGTCAGAAGCTAAACCTGATAAATCTGTTACACCAGCAAATGGATTTATTACTTCTTGTCTATTATTCTCTAAGTGTGTTATTTCTGCTTCTAATTTTGCAGCTTTTCTTTCGGCCGCTCTTCTTCTTTTTTTAGCTCTACTTCCTCCAAAAATTGCACCTATACCTTTTATTACACCACTTCCAATAGCTATAGCTGTCATTGGCTCTATGCCCATAACAACGTTTTCTGGTGCTGTAAAAAGTCTTTCAATTAATATTCTAATAATTTCCTCCATAATTTATTTTAATAAGCAGACTCTATGTAGTCTGATGATGCTGCAAATAGTTCTTTCATACCCCCTAAATCGGTGATTGTGTCTGTAGATATTTTAACTGTAGAAAAATAACCTTTTATACCCGTCATTGATTGACCAAAGATAACTTCACCAGGCGCTGCAATACTAGTATTAACTAAGTTAGACATATATTTATTTTCTTTTCTACTAAACCCGGCTCTATTTATCGGTGGTATTAATCTTGCTGGAAAAGTATTGCCATAATTATCATAAGCACCTTGATTATAACTATATATTAAAGCTGATGTATCTTGTGTATTTGTAGTTGCAAAATTTTCAAAATCTGTATCAACAGATCCTATGCCCGTAAAATCAGAAACAAAAGAATCAACTTGCCAACCATTACTACCTTCGTAGTTTATAGTCTTAAATACTTTTGACATGCTTACAGCTGGATTAAATATAAATTCTACACTTGAATTATATTGAACACCATAAAAATTAGCTCTAGGTTGAGTAGATATATAATGTTGATAAAGTTTAGAACTATTGTCTTGACCAACAGTTATAGGTCCAGCACTATAAAAATTAGATTTTAAACTTATACTGTTAGTAGGTTTATAGCTATATAAACTTGTCCAACCTTGAACTTGTTCATCAAATGATAATGTTTTATATGGAGCAGTTCCGGGAGTTTCGCTATAAGGTTGTATAGATAATAAATACTGTTTATTATATATGTCCCAACCACCTACTAATTTTCCAGAACCTAAAGCACCAAATTGATCTCTAAAAAAATCAATCATACCATAGTTAGATATTTCAGTTATACCATCACCACCTCCTGCTCCAGAAGAAAGTCTTAATACGGCATTTCTATCTTTATCAGTAAAATACTTTCTATTACCATACGTTGCAAAGCTTTCTGGATTTTTACTTATACCAAAATTTCCAGAAAAAGCAGATACGGGACCAATAACTAATTTACCTAAACTTGTTAATTGACCTCCTTCAGCTGTAAATATAGCATCTTTATCTATTAATGCTCTACTTACTTTTTTCTCTTGAAATATAATCAAATTAGTATCTTCTGCAAATAACTTTTGTATAGATCCATTAGCAGGATCAACAGCTTTAGTTATATCATCTCCAACAGAAAATACATTGGTATCGTTAATACCTGTTCTAGAATTAAATATACCAGAATAAATCATTGCATTACTTCTTCTTGATGCATTAGGATTATTTTCTACTAAATAAGCTTTTACACCATAACCTGCAGAAGTATTATTATACCCGCCTCTTATTCGTGCTTCTTCAACAGCCCAATTTTTAGCATTAGTTGGAGTACCCGGATACCCACTAGAAGTAGGATCAATAGCTGGATATGTACCATCTCCACGTGATCCGTTCCAAGCAGGAACTGGAGGTGTGGCTGTATCAAGAACTTTTCTCAGTATAAAACTGTTAAAGTATTTAACTTCAATAGTAGCTGCCATAGTTTATTATTACTTATTTATTCATTAATTTAGTCCTACCCATATATAATTATCTAATTCTGTGCCTAAATTTGGAACATTAGCTAAATTAGTTACTTTAACTACTTGTTGTCCTCCAATTGCCGACTCATCTATGTATTCAACCTGTGAATTTGCATTTAATGTAATACCACCTATTTGTGCATAAGGACTATTAGGTATTGTATTAAGACCATAATACACATAAAAAGGATTATCTACACCAGTTACTGTTTGAGGATTTCCAGAGCTAGGAGTTATTCCATCTAATCTAAAAGCTCTAGCAAAAGCTTGAGCATTTTGAGCTACAGTTCCAGTAAAGTTTCCATTAGAGGCATTAGGCACCCAAGTTGCTGTAAACCCTGTACCATTATTTGTCATTTGAATACTGTAATCACCTATTCCATAAGTTTTACCACCTCCTGGAAAAGGATTTGCCGTTGGTGTGGCTAAATCAGCAACACAAGGTTTAGATGTTCTAACAATTTTTTTACCAAATTGATCAAACTTAGCGGACCATTTTCTATTCCAGTCATTGTGATTTGCACCTAATTCAGCACCGGTTACAGGATCTGTATAAACAGGTGAACCATTTCTTCTAGTGTTAGAATTTTCATTACCATATCTAACATTTATATTATTATAACCATTTTGAGTATTTAAAGAATCAGCAAAACCTCTATAAGCATAAAATCTTGATTCAGAAGCATTTGGAGGTATCCAAGGTGTCGTTAACGCTTGATCTAAATAAAATTGTGTTACATATTTAAAAGCCCATTCTCTGGCAAAAACAGATAAATTTGGTGAATCATCTTCCGCTTCTTCTCTAGTGGCATATCCTGCGTTATCAGAAACTCTATAAGCAAAAGACTGGACAATAGGAATAGGACCTAAAGCAGGACTAACAACATTGTTGTTTTTATATTTAGCGATTAATTGACTAGGTGTATAAAAATCACCAAAACTTAAAACAACTCTTTGATTAAGTTTAGCCGTAGCTTCATTACTGTAAGTTCCGCTAGGAGGACAAGTTGTTGCTGTTACAACCGGTATAATTTTTTCTTGATTATTCACGCCGATGTTTTCGCCTGCTGGGTATCTTACTATAAGTCTATATTGACCCATGTAGTCAGGTGGGTTATCACTATTTGGATCCGTTAAACTAACATCACCTGCTAAATCTCTGTAAGCTTGATTTCTACCTACAACAAAAAGTTTACTTCCAATTGTTTGTAAAACTGGACTTTGTTGATTACTTCGACCCCTTAGTGACGTTTCAAAAGATTTATTTTGATCAAAACCAAATGGGCCTGAACTAGCAAAAGTTTTACTTTTACTTAGTAAATCTCTAACACCTTCTTGTTGTGTAAAAACACCATCATCCGGACAAACCGTATAATTATTAACCTGTGTTCCTCCAAACGAACATTGATTACCTTCAACATCTCTAGCGATCTGCCATGTATCAGTACTTGTAGCTCTATATTGTAATTCACTAGGCCATATAAGAGAAGGATTGTCAGCAACATTAGAAACTTGACCTTGATAATAATCTACTAATATATAAGCGCTACCTGTTGTTAAACTAGTTTGAGAATTACCGCCTGTATTATATGACGTTGCCCAATCAAAATCATCAATACCAGGACCACTGAAATCACCCAAACCACTGTTTTGAGCATTTGGTGATATATTACTATTTCTATTTGTATTAAAAAAACTCCAATTAGTACAACCATCAACTGTTAGTTGAGCAGTTGCTTTATTAAAACCTTGATCTGTTATTACGTTATTTACAAGACCATCAATAGGTTTTAAATTAAATCCTAGCCCTAATGCCCCTAAAACCGGGTTTGGGGCACTAACAGTTCCTGTCCCTGTATCATTTCGTTCAGCCCAAAAAAATCCAGAAGATTCTGGACCTCCATTAATTATAATGTTTTTTATTTGATAAAAATCTGTATTTAAATCTACCGTAGAATAACCCGTGCTACCAGTTATTACAGTATTGCATATAGACGTAGGGGTTCCTCCTAAGGTTGTAGCGTTTGTACCTGCATCTGTTAAAGATACAACAATATCATATCTACCAGCCAACCTTCCTGTGTCTTCACTTAACACACCTGTTGTTGCGTTTACAATTAAAGCTACCGCACCTGTTTCTGTTGCTGCAGGAGACTGAGATACCAATGCCCAACTTAAGTTTTGTTGATTTAAACTAGTATCAGCAGAACCATTTTGACCAACAAAAGTATGAATAATACCTGTTTGACCAACCGGTATAGCTATTGTTCCAGGACAAGTTATAGTAGGTATTAAATTCTCTAATTTTTCAACTAAAGTAATTGTTGTAAAAATACCATATTGAGTTTCACTTCCGCCTGGATTATCTAAATTTTCAATTCTAAGACTAAAATTATAAGAATCTATAATATTAGAATTTTCTTGATAAGAAAAGAAAGTATTATCAGTAATTTTTACATAATAAGATTGAGGATCTGTAGGTGAAGGATTAGCATTTACTATTTTTACTAAAGCAAATTTGTCAGTAACAATTTCTCCATTACCATTAGTAACAGAAAAACCAGTAGAATCAATATTAATATCACTATTTACAACTGGAGTTTTTACTCCTGCGCCATCAGTCACAAAAGGAAAAAAGTTAACAGTAGTATATGTTCCTGTGTTTTGATTATAAGTAGCTGTTGGAGAACTTCCAGGAGTTATGTCTTCATATAAATTAAAAGTCCAAGTATTAGGAGCAATTGACATATCCGTACCTGTTGTAATTCCTTGTATTCCAGAATTACCTTGATTAATAGCTTCGTTTAATTCAACAACAGTACCAACGGTAGAGGTTTCATAATAAATATCAATAAGAGATTCAAATGGTGATGTTTCATAAATACCTAAAACTATGTTATAAGCACCACCGCCACTACTATCTGGTAAAGATCCTATTGGGTTGTTAGCATTTATTTGAGTTGTTCTAGCCAACAAAGGATTTGAATCGGTTTGATATACCTCTATATAATCTAGCAATGTTGTTGCTTGAGCTTGTAATAATTGATCTTGTACACCAATAGAAGAAACAGTATCAGATGTAATACCTGGATTAAAAGCTAAATTGTAAGTAGGTTGAGCACTATTATCAGGTGTTACTCTTCCGTGTAACTGTACTGAGCTTCTAAATTGTTGTTGATCTGGACCTACTTCTGTTAAATCTCTAGGAACTTTATTTATATTATCATTTATTAAAGTTATAGTACTTATAGTGTTAACAGGATCTGGAGGAGAAACAACCTTAGCGGGATAACCATTTAATATACCAGGTAAATAAACATTATAGTATTCTTGCTGTGTTTGTTTAACAACTATTTTATATGAATACCAACCTAAAGGATTATAAACATCAACGGTAGGATCGCCATTATATATACCTGGCCAACCTGTAATAGGATTAGCTTTTAAATTTTCATCAATTGGTTCATTAAATAAAATCTTTAAAGAATCTCCAGGCCATGCATTTATATTATTAAGAGAAGGACTAGATGTTACATCAACTTCATTATAAGGAAAGAAAACAGTATCTCCTACTAATTTTAAAGCTCCATCTGTACCCTGCGTAGATGCTGAAGATAATATAGTGGTAGAAGATCTACCAAATTTATCTGATAAAACTATACCAACTTGATAATTTCTATTTTGTTTGATAGTGTGCATTGGATATTCTACAGAAGATGTTTTTTGTAATGGTGGTAACACGGGATTACCTGGGTCATTATTAATAACAAAATCTAAATCTTTAGTAGAAACACCAACATTATAATCTAAAGAAGCTATAGGTGTGTGCTTGTCTTGAAAATTACTATACACAACTCTATTACCTATTATTTCTTGACCAAGAGCCCTAACAGGTACTTTATCATATACTCTTACTAATTCTGAGGTTGGTAATGTTTTATACGGTTTTGTACTTTGATAGTTATAGGAAAGTATTGTATTAAAAGTACCATCAGTATTTCTACCTAATATTTCATATTCATCTCTATTAATAGTATCTACAACTTGAATAGCTTGTTTATCAGATTCTTTATAAAGTATTTCAATTTCAGATATTTTTAAAGCATCACCTATTTCATTTGCATTAAATCTATCATATATAGATGCTTTAGTTCCATCTGCAAAATTTTGTAAAACAGGTACGGCTTTTAAGGGAAGTGGTATCTGTAAGAATATATTATTAACTTTATTTTCCATAAAACTAACAATAGTACTTCTATATGATTTTTTTTCATCTTCTCCTAAAAAATAACCATCTTGTTTAGGTATAAAAGTAGGTTGAGTGAAAGGAGCCATTATAGAGTTTTCACCATCTTCATATCTAAATCTATAACTAAATCGAACAAATTTATCTTCTAAAAAATCTGGATCTCCATTAAAATTAGGATTATAATTTCTATTTGTATTTGATGCTGGATAACTAGGGTTGAATACGGCTGTACCTGGATTCATAGGTGTATTAGCATCAATCATGCTGGTTACATACTGGCCATTGTTAGCTGTTAGTAAATTATTTTTGTTAAAGTATATAGTGGTTCCAGCAGGTATATCTGAAGTTAAGGCAACTGCAGTTGGGGAAGGAGTTGTTCCTGCGGCTGGTAAAGTTGAAAGATCTACTAGATTAATAGTATTACCGGTAATAAAACTACCAACAACAGTATTATTTGGTATTGAACTTGAGCCTGATACAATGGCTCCATTCAAAGCAGTTGAAGTTTTACTACTTGGTAATGTTCCTTTAAATTGAACTGCATCAAATATTATAGCTGTAGCACCAGCTAATGTAATTCCTTCAGTAACACCGCTACCGCCATTAATTTCAAATGCAGCATTATCTTTATAATAAACTTCTATAGGTTCAAAAGGAGCGTAAGTTGCTACAGACAGCTGATCTTCTGTTGTATAGTAGTTTGAATTACTTAAAGGATTATCTACATTAATTTTTCTAGGTTGGTTTCTATTATCTGTCCAGAAAAGAATATTTTCTAGCATATTAACAGAATTAATTAAAAAATTAGTAGAAAAATTTAAAAAAGCTCCAGACACTAATTTATTGGCCACTCCAGTATTAGTATTGTAAACAAATATAAAATTATTAGCCGTAGAAGAATAATTAAGCTTTTGTATATTATAACCAGTGGTATTTAATTCATTATAATCAGTTAAAAATATATATATATTATTATCAAGATTATTAGTATACATACCGATAGTCTGCAAGTTAGGCACACCAGTGTAAGATGCAGAAGAAAAATCAATCAAACTTTGATTACCTAAAACATTTTCTAACGCTCCAACGTCGGCACCTTCTGATCTACTTACTTGTATATTAACCCCTTCACGATATTCACCATTTGGCAATAACCTGGCATCCAGGTCTTTATTCATTTTGGACTTAATAAAAGAATTTTTAACTTCTGCCATTTAATTTAGTTTTTAATCCACTTAGATTTACCTCTCATAATTTGAATAAATTCATTAGACTTAATGTTAGATAATCTTATTTTTGCATTTCTTAGTTTTGCGCTTTTTTCTCTACGCAATCTTTGTACTATATATTCTGGTTGATTTATTCTTGAAGCTATTATAGCATGCATTAGATATGAGTAAACAGCTTCTTCTGCCATTTTAGGTACTTGCATAGCTTGATCATAAGTTAAACCATCTGAAACATATTCTAATATTATTATTTTATCTTTTAAATCACTTGAAAAAGACATTTTTCCCTCACGATCATTTATAGTAAACCATCCATTTATTTGAGCTAATTCAGGCTGCATGCCATATCTTTGACCATAACCCATTAATCCACCACCATAAATACCCCATAAACCATCAGCAATTAGTCTTCCTGTTATTTCATCTCTTATAGCTTGAACTGTAGTTGTGTTTTGTTCCGCCCATCTTTCTTCTGTTATAGACGTACCAGTTATATTGCTACCATCATTGTCTTGAGTAGGTGTTCCGCTAGCATCTTGTATTGGTTTAGTGTAAGGATTACTAGTTAAAGTTGTAGGGTATATTATATGTTTTACACCAACATCGTCTATCCAAGAAACATTAACATAATTAACATAGTCTTGAGGTAATGGTACACTTAAATTGTGAGGTATAGTTAATTCTTGAGAATGAATACTTCTTAAGGTATCGTAACTAAATTCTTGTAACGCTCTTTTTGTGTGAAATATAACATCTGTTTTCTTAACACTAGATATAAGTTTTCCTTCACCTACATAAGCTACCATAAAATTATTAACTAAATCTACTACTTTTATGTATTGATAACTTCCATAATTTTTTTCTACTACATCGCCTAATGCATTTTTATTGCCAAAATTACCTCCTGATTCAGTCAGTAGTTGAATAACAATAAATTCATTGTTTGCTCTAGACACTGCAAAAGTTATTATATTATTTAAAACAGTATAATCACCTGTAAATTCTGTAAAAGTACCAGTGCCACCAGTTGCGCTAGTGTATAATCTAAAATTATTATTGTTATAAAGAGGACTTGTAGGACTTGCGGCTCCAAAGGTAAGGTTAGTATCAAAAGTAGATGTAAAAACTGTTTGAGACACTCCATCTTTATCTTTAGCTATAATTACTTGAGTACCTGCATAATATTGTGCGTTTGTTTCTGTTAGTAGTCCTCCATTAGGTGTTGGCATAATTTATTAGCTTTTTTGGTTTATTTCCTCTGACTGTACTTGTGCAGCTGCAGTTTGTATAATATTAGGATCTCTTATAATTATACCAGCATATAATAGTATTTTTAATATTAACTCCGTTTGTTCAGAAATATGAATTTCAAAGTTTTGAGAACCTGTTGGTGTGGTTGCAGCATTAAAAACTGTATCATTGTATATATATTGACCAAGAGTACCAATGTCAAAACCCCATATTGGATTTATAGGCTTTTTAACATAATCAACCTGTATATCACCAGGTGTTATTATAGTAGTTGGCTTTACATAGAGATAATTATTTTCATATAAATAAACGGGATATGTTTTTGTAGGTTTTGTTAGTAATGACCTATTTACATGGTAGAATTCTTTTCTATCAAGTCTTTGAAGTTCTATTTCATTGTTATAAAGTACAGTACCTAATCTATAAAATTCCACGGCATTTCCATAAGAATCAGTTGTTGGTAAAGTCCAATATGACAATGTATTGTTTATGACATATATAGCATCACCAAATGTTTTAAATATAGCTATTTTTTCATCAAGATTTACAACTCTATCTGCATAGTCTGTATTTGTTTGAGGTACACGTATCTGTTGATTTAAATCTTCAAAATATTTTTCAAAGATCTCTAACTGTACTTGAGTACCAATACTATTAAACTCTTCAGGTGTCATATAACCTCTTTGTTCTTTATTTAGTATAAGTAAAACAGTTTTATATACAGTGTTTACATTTATCATTTGTTAGTTTTATTATAATAAAGGAGGCACGAAGCCTCCCTTATTAGTATTACATGTTAAGAAAGTTTTTTCTCTATAGATTTAAATATTTCTAAACCTTCATCGGTTTTAAAAAATTGTGCCATAGCAGAATAAGGATGTTCATCAAAAGGAACAGTCATTAACTTTTTACCATTTGAAGCCCATTTAAATGTTCTTTGATCTTCAGCTAGAATAATAATTTTAGCTTCAGTTGCTTTTATAGCAAAATTTCTTAATTGAACATTGTCATCACTAGCTAAACTTAAGAAAGTATGAGGTTGTTGTTTAGCAAATACAAGTAAATCTCTTTTAATTTCCTTAGAACTCATCTCTGACACCTTAGATCCCATTTCAACTCTTAAAATGGCTTCAGCTTGATCTATATCAATATTTCTAGCTGCATTTAAAGCATCTATTTGTAATTCTATTTCTATTAATTCATCTTTAGCTTCTTCTACAACATTTACTTCACCATATTTAATGTTAAGTAAAGGATGATATAAAGATAATATTTTTTGTAAAGGTTGATTTTTTAAAGGAACAGTCAAAGAACCATCTCTAAAAACAATATGACCTAATGTTGCCTCGCCTTTTTGCTCGTCTTTAAAAGGAGAGTTTTGATTAGTTGCATATCTAATTTCTTTTTGTTCATTAGTTTTTTTATCAAACCACAACAAAGCATGACGACTAGTATGTCTTCCTGGTATTTTATAAGTTAAAGGTTCATTGTTTCCTTTAACATAATAAGTTCTATCTTTTAATTCCCAACCATCTTGTTGAGTTATTTTTTTTGTTTTCATAATATAATATAATTAAATAATTAAAAAAGTAAAGTAAGGGTGCCAAATGACACCCTTATCTCTACACTGATATTAAAGTCCTTGGAATAATACAAAGTTGTTAGCAGCTTGTACAATCAAACATCTTTCAGATAGGAAGTTTACTTCCATAGCATCAAGGTTTGAAGACACAGCACCACCAGCAGAACCAGTCAACCAAGATTTCATACGTCTGTCTTCTGTTTGAGAAGCTCTGTAACGTACGTGTAAAAATGGTCGTCTAATATTTGTTCCTAAGATTTGATCATAAACAGTAGAAGTTCCAGCAGGAACTAATACACCTTCTATTGAAGATATACCTATTTGAGCACCACGTGTTGATGCGTCATTTAAGTATTTCCAGTCAGTCTTATAGAAATCATATGAACCTCTGCGAAAACCACTGAATCCTAGATTCAATGCCATTTCTTCAGAATTTTCAAATAATCCGTAAGCAGTACCACCAGCACCACCGAAAGACACATTAGAAAGCATGTTATCAAATTCTAAAGAAGTTGATCTATTTAAGAAAAGCATATTTTCTTCAATAGCTCCCTGAGTATCTAAATTCTTAAGAATTTCATCAAAGTCATCTAGTCCACTTGCACCAGCAAACCCAACTTCAACATTACCTCTTGCCTGAATAGCAGCAAACATACCTTGTGTACCTTTGAAACCAGAGTTAGCAGCATTTCCAGCGGCAGCAGCAACTGCTAATTCACCTTCAACACATACCATTTCTAGATAATCTTCAAAACGTAACCTTGTTTCAGATTCAGCTTTTAAATACCATAAGTAACCTGTTGTTCCATCTTCTGTAGCAACTTCAACCCATCCTATTTGAGCCATATCTGATCCGTTTATTGTGTAAACGTTTCTGATAATAACGGGTGAATTAGCAAATTGAGTAAAAGAAGGAGTAACAGTAATTTGTGGCTGTAAAGCATTGTTTAAAGCTAAAGCTCCTGCGCCTGCATTTGAAGTAGCAGCACCTTTAACAAATTCTGAACCATAAACAAATATTTTTACTGTAGTACCTAATGTAGAAGTATTTGCTTGTGTAAAAGGAGCAACAGTTAATACGCCACCACCAACACCTGTAGTTGCAGTAACAACACATTTAAGTTCATTACCTGCGTTATCCATTGCTACTATAGTTTGACCTGGGCTAATAACACATTGAACCGCTTGTCCAACACCTCCTAAAGGAACTGTAATTGTTGAAGCTGCTCCAGTTGTATTAGTACAATTATCATATGCTATATGTAATCTGTTTTGTTCTGACCAAATAACTTGATCTGAAGTCATAGGCATCTCTGCCCCTACCATACGTAAGAATCCTGATAACGTTCTGTTTCCATAACGCTCAACTTCTTGTTCGTATACTTCTGGTAAGTACTGTTGAGCAAAATCAAGTCCTGCTCCAGTATTAAATTGTAAATAGTTTTGAGCCAATAATTGCTGCGATTGAGCAGGAACTATGGAACCAAACTGTGGTAAAATTGCCATAATTTATTTTTTTTAATTAAATGTTTTTTTCTTTATTTTAAGTTGTGAAGAATCCAAACCACTAATAGACTTTACTTTTAATCCTTTTATAAATACTTCACCAGAGGCTGTTTTCCTTGCTTCAGTACTTATATTTTTAGATTTTGCTATAGAATTTTTAATCGCATCAGTTTTACCCTGTTCATAAAAATGCTGAGCAATAGTATCGGCATTTCGTGCTGCATATAAAGCTTTATGATAACCTTTAGCATCTTGTATCTCCCCTTTATCATTTAAGAACGTCTTAATGAAAGTTGATATATCAGCTTGTTGGTCAGCAACGCTTGCTGGGTCTTTTATACCGTATCTAAATTTTTGTTCTCCTAATTTAAAATCAAAACCTTTGAAATTATCATTAAGAAGTTCTTTAGTACGATTTTTAAAAACGTCATGCTTCGCTTTATTTACTTCTTGATCTTCGTTGTATCGGTTGAAAAAGTCAGTAGCTTTTTTTTGCTCTTGGGTTACGCCTGGCCTCAACTTGATTTCATCGTAATATTTACCCTTAAGATCTTCTAAAAAACCTTTGGCTTTAGCAACTTCTTCTTTGTATGCAAGTTTTTTCTTTCGAACGTCTCTTGCTTCGTCTAATTCTTCGTCAAATGAAAATGAATCTTCAATTATAAAAGATCTTTCTTCAGAATCTAAATGAGGTTTAGACTGTTTGTAGTATTCATGTAATAATGCATCTGTGTTTATATTACTATAATCACGATTTAAACGAGCGTAGTCTTCTACTGTTCCGCCTGTTTCTTCCATGAAATTAACTAATTTCTCTATGTTTTCAGGTAGCTTTTGTGTTTCAGTTTCCTGTAGTATTTCTTTTTGTTCTTGTGAGGAAGTGGTAGCTTCATTGCTTCCTGCCACTCCGCTCTCATCAATCTTATCGTCTTCATCACTTATTAATTGTAAAGGAGAATCTACTTCTTCAACATCATTTTTATCGGGTTCGACCCGTATTTCTTCGTCCACTTTTTTGCTAGACTCGGAAGATTCGCGTACATCCACTTTTTTTGTTTCTCCGATTTGAATGGCATTTTCTTCTGTTTTAGGTTCTTCTTTTGTTTTTAAGTCTACTTTTATAGGTTCTAGTTCATTAACTTCACCTAATTTTTTCATTCTTTTTGCAGACTTTATTTTAAACTCTCCTTCTTGTATTTCAGGCTTTGAGTTTTCTTTTACTTTTGTTTCTGTTTTTGACATAATATAATATAATATAAATTAATAATAATGTTGTTAAGAACTAAAACTTTCTAGTCCAAAA
>Ga0308011_10000942_pt1 | contig 14070 bp, 13 predicted proteins | sample Neamet177_FD_203144 | JGI IMG/M metagenome (GOLD analysis project Ga0308011, IMG submission 203144) | Marine microbial communities from water near the shore, Antarctic Ocean - #177 | ecosystem: Environmental > Aquatic > Marine > Unclassified | place: Southern Ocean | collected 2014-07-25 | reverse complement strand
CTGATTTTCAGTGTACTGTCTACATGCTGGATCGAGAGAAGGCCATTTAGGTTGAGTAGGCTATCAAGACCATCAACGACCAACGAACCATAAATTGTTTCGCGGCCAAGTAGAGCGTCAAGGTGATGTAAACGAGGGAGGTCCTCAAGGATCAAACTCCCACCCAGCGAATCCAGCCCTGACAGTGCATCGATGTTGACCAAGTTATAGTTTTCCTCAAGGTCAAGATCACCACCAATGAGGTCTAGGTTTTGGAGCCCATCAAGGCTTTCTAGTTCATAGCTTTCGCTAACACCTAAAGTACCCCCTATATATCCGAGTGCCTCCATTCCGTGAAAGCTTGAGAATGAGTTTTCACTAAACCTGGCATTTCCGTATATACCGGTCAAGTTTGCAAAACCAGTTAGGTCAGTAATGTTGTTTTCCGACATGTATAGGTCTCCTTGAATCAATGTGATCTGAATCAAGCTATCAACGTTCAAGGCGTTACGCGTGTCGATGTTCACGTAGCCTTCAATCACTGCACAACCCGTATACATGCTAGGGAAATTATCTATTTGTGCCTGGTTGTAGAAGGATATGCCGCTAGGCAAGCAAGAGCTCTGAGCATTGACCGCCTGGATACCAGAAAACAGTAGGCAGAAAACGAATAGAATTTGACGCATAAGCTAAATATTTAATTAATGTTTGAACAAAGATAGGTTTGAGACTTCATATAAAGCCTCAGAGAGGCTTTGAAGCATATAGCAGCTTAGTAATTAGTCAATAATCACTTGACTCCTCAAGACTTGTTCGTCAGTTGAAATCTCAAGTGAATACATGCCCTTAGCAAAGTTAGAAACATCTATCATCAGAGTTGATGATGATTGCTTATCAAAGACAAGTTTGCTTGATGAATCATAGAGCTTCATGGTTGTGTTAACCCCATTCAAATCACCTAAATCAACTGTCAGGTTGTTTGATGCTGGGTTAGGGTAAATAAGCACTGAGAAAGCCTCTAAGTCATCAATTGTAGAAATGGGTGTGCCAGTACACTCACAGTCTTCTTGAATCTCATCATCTAATGTGTTTTGGTTTTCATCATCACAAGATTCTCCAACAGACACACAATTCCCATTACAATCTAAATCACCTATATAAAAGTCTACTGTTTCAAATTCAGTTTCTAATGTATATGAGAAATCCCCAATCGTGAAGGTGTTTCCATACCAAACATCAGTAATGTTACATGATGCAAACATTGTCAATGTGTAGCATCCATCAGGAATACAAATTCCTTGACTAAATGGTCCTCCAATCACTTCTTCAAAAGAGATGTCTAAACTGTCTATCGCAAAGAAAACAGAGTTGTTGATTAACGTGTCGTAATCGACAGAAACAATTTGGTATTCTTCTGTACAGTAAAGACAAGAACCATCGTCAATTGTAATGCTGTCCCCAACATAGTTTAATGCCTCAACATCTGTACAACCGATACAGCTATAGTCACATGAGAAATCGTTCATTGTAGCTAAAGAGTCATAATTACATGAACCTGCATCAGTACACCCCATGATGTAAATACAGGAATTGTCATTTACATCTGCTGTTGGTTCGTAATTCTCCGCAATAGAATCATTGCATCCGAGTATTGGTTCATCAGCAAAAACACAATCATTATCGATACAACGTATGGCTCTCACCAAAGCGAGATTGCTTTTCGTCCAAGCATAATCCTCCACACCAAAATATTCTCCTGTTAAAGTGAAGAAATTAGAAATCGTCCAAGCATTTCCAACACTCGCTTGCGTGGAACTCCAATGAAACCCACTCGTCTCCAAAATAGGATCACCTCCATATATGTTGATGCAGGAATCAATTAAAGTGATCTGTGACATGAGTTGCCACAACTCTTGCTTCGAAGGCAGGAACCAATCTGAATACCCTCCAGACGAACTGTTCGCACACACCGCAGCCGCAAATTCACTGCCATATTCAGCAAGATTGTTTGTGTTAAATTGTCCTGCACCGATAAATTCTTCGACAGCACCTGAGTGATATACCCAATGCAATCCCCACTCGGATTCAGCTAAATACGTGGTGTCCATAATTAATCCATGTCCTAATGAATCAGTATAAAAGACAATACCTCCTTGATAAAAGTCACCCACTTGAGGGTCTTGTCCAAAAACACTCGTGCTAATAAAACAAGCTAAAGAAGTAATTAGAAGTCTCATAGTATTAATTTAATAGATGTAAGGAAATATAAATCCAAGTTATTTACGATTTAAAAATGTATTAAGTAAAACCTAATCCAACTCAACAATAATTTCGTTTTTACGAAAAAAAAGCTCAAATGGAGGATTGTACCCCAAAACTAAAAACTTATTCGAATGTTTAATGCCGTTTTCATCTAACAACTTCATTAATGCTAGTTTATAGCTCTGTATTTTATTGTTATTTGCCCATCCACTAAAAGTAATAGCAGCCATCTTCTTATCTGGTATTTCGATAAATTTAATATGTGAGTTGTCAGGCTTTGGTAAATCTTCTTTTTTGATGTTTTTTGGAACCAAAAACATCATGGTCATCTCTTCTTCTAAAGTCATTGAAACAGGCGAAGTCATTGAAATTTTTTCTTTGTTTTCATTCTTTCCAAAAATATATCCTCCTAAAATAGAAAAGCCCTGACTAGATGCATCACTATAATCATCAGTTTCTAATTTTACTGAAGTAAATAAACTTGCTTCATATTCTCTTATTTCAAAATCCGTAAAAGACTTTATGATTACATACTTATACCCTTCTATATCGTGACTGCTTTTATATAAAAAAAACTGACTTGCTAAAAAAAATAAAAAGATGACACTGAAAATTATTAAAACTATTTTCATAAAATAAAATTTCGTTATTATAGCGAATAGGTTGTTGAGAACACAAATGTATTCTTTAAGATTAAAAATATGCATGTCGTTAACCATCTAAGACAAGGCAAATAAACTACTTGCAAAAGTATATACCTCAAAAAAGAAAGCTTTACGAATTACTTTAGTATTAGTTGGTACTCATTTTTTAGCATCTTAAGCTTTGGAGTGATAACTGCTCTACAATATCCAATATTTTTATTGTTTTGATAAAAATCTTGGTGTGATAAATCAGCGGGATAAAAAATTTCTGATTCTCGTAATTCAGTTACGATAGAATTTTCATATTGTGTTTGGAGTTTATCAATTACAGAAACTATAATGTTCAATTGTTCTACACTGTTGTAGAAAATTATACTCCGGTATTGTGAACCTATATCTGCTCCTTGTCTATTTGGGGTTGTTGGATCGTGGATATGAAAAAAAACATCAAGTAGTTCAGTTAATGAAATCTGATGTGAATCAAAATAAACCTGAACAACTTCAGCATGACCTGTTTCGCCTTTGCATACTTCCTTGTACGTAGGATTTATAACATCACTACCCGAATATCCAGCAACTACATGTTCAACGCCTTTTATTGACTCGAAAACAGCTTCAACACACCAAAAACAACCACCACCCAATATTATAGAATCTTGAGAATAAGTAGAAACACTTAAAACTATAAATAATAGTGTAGTAACAATTTTCATTGTATTTGTTTTAAGACCTCCAAGGTAATCTATAGACGTGGCATATCCTCAAGCTTAATTATTACTATCTTTATTTTTTTTATTAAAACATACTCTTAGATTATACAATGCGAATAAAGAACATCCACTTTCTATTAACTTCCTTTCTTTTTATTACTACAAGTGTGGCAGCTCAGGTTGATTTTCTTACTTCTAAAACCCCGCTGAGTAGTGAAGTAAGTTTACTTGAATTTGCCCCTCCATTGTTTATGGATAACGAGGTAAGTAATAAAAACGCTGAGGCTTTTGAAATAGCTAAACTTATACCAGTTAATATCAACCTAATTGATCAAGCTGATAAAACAGAGTTAGTTAATGGAACTGTTTGGCGTTTAGCAATTCACTCAGAAGGGGCTAAGGCGATATCTCTGTATTATAGTGAATTTGACATTCCTTATGGCTGCAAGCTACTCTTGTACAATCTTGATCAAAGCCAAAAAGCAGGGCCATTTACATACGAGCATGTTCATTCCACTGGAGTTTATGCAACTGAATTCATAAAGGGTGATATATTGATTTTAGAATACTTTCAACCCAGCTATCAAGGTGTCGAAGCATCAATAAATATAGATAACATTGCTTATGCTTATAAAGCAATTGGAGGCGGTTCTGATTATTGTCAAGTAAATGTAAATTGTCCAGAAGGGGATGAATGGGGTGATCAAAAAAAATCAACCTGTAGAATTCAGATTTCCAATGGCTTGAGTGTTGGTCTATGCTCTGGATCTATGATTAATAATACGTCAAACAATTGCTCCCCATACGTATTGTCCGCGGACCATTGTTTTAGTGGAGGTGATATTAGCGCAGCTAGTCTTAACCAATGTATATTCTATTTCAATTACTTAACCTCTTCATGTTCAAATAGTTCTCCTGGATCTGAAACGATAACGGGATGCTCGTTGGTCTCAAATAGTGGAGGCGAGGGGTCTGGTGGTGATTCTGATTTTTTTCTTGTGGAATTAAATCAAGAGCCTGACTTTAATCCCTTTTTTGCAGGTTGGAATAGATCAAATACGCCCTCCAACTTAGGGGTTAGTTTACACCATCCATCTGGTGATGTAATGAAAATAAGTACATATACCACAACATTACAATCTACTGGAGGTCTCGGCGTAGGTGGTAGTAATAATACACATTGGCGTGTATATTGGTCGGAAACTCAAACAAACTGGGGAGTAACTGAAGGAGGGTCTTCTGGATCCCCAATTTTTGATTCAAATCAGCTTATTATTGGTGATCTTACAGGTGGCTCGTCATATTGTAATACACCTAACAATCCTGATATATATGGAAAATTATGGTATAGTTGGGACCAAATGGGTAGCAATTCTAGTCAGCAACTAAAACCTTGGCTAGACCCTAATAACTCAGGGGTACTCACTCATATGGGGATGTATTGTGACGGAATATCGGGCTGCACAGATTCCGATGCGTTAAATTATAACTCCGAAGCAACAATTGACGATGGTACTTGCGAATATGATTGTTTTGCGAATGAAGTTACGTTAAACTTCTTGCCAGATTGTTACGGAGAAGAGATTTCTTGGGAATTGGTTAATTCTACTGGAAATACTGTTTATTCTGTTGGGCAGGGGTTCTATCCAGGTGGGGGCTCATCAGAAACCATGAATCCTGATCCAGAAATCATTGAAAGTACATGGTGTTTAGCAAATGGTTGCTATACATTTATTGTATACGATAGTTATGGCGACGGTATGAATGGAGCAAATCCTGAATACGCGTGTGGATTTAATGGTGATTACTCCATTACCGATACTAGCGGTAATTTTCTTGCATCCTTAATTACCCCAGATGCAAATTATGGAGTGTCTGAAAACAATGAATTTTGTGTAAATTCCACCTTAAGTGAAACTTGGAATTGTGATGATGGAGACTGCTCAGATCCAGGTGACGGCACTGGACAATATATTAGTGAATCATCTTGTATAAATATATGTTCTTCAATAAACCAAAGTTGGGACTGTATGAATGGTAACTGTTCTGATCCTAACGACGGTTCAGGCGAGTTCGACTCACTAGTCACTTGTGAATCTTCATGTATAGTTATTCCAATAACATGGACATGTGAAAACGGTGATTGTTACAATCCTGGTAATGGATTAGGTGAATATGATAGCGAAACATGGTGCTTAAGTGAGTGCACTGTTGTTGTGCCTTCTTTTGAGTGTGTAGATGGAGAGTGCATTGACCCCGAAGATGGTATGGGAGAATATGCAAGTTTTATTGCCTGTAGTGCTTCATGTACAATTTCAGTTGAGCAAACTTGGAATTGCATAGATGAAGACTGTGTTGATCCTGAAGATGGGTCAGGTCAATACGATAGTGAAGGATGGTGCTTAAACGTTTGCCACAACAACTCAGTAGAAAATTTAGAGGGAATTACAAAGACTCTTATTATGGTAGTTAATATACTTGGCCAAGAGGTCGACGAGTTCATATTAAATACTCCATTATTTTTTATCTATGCTGACGGAAGTGTGGAGAAGAAGTTTATCATAGAGTAAGCGGTCGTTGTTTGTTAAATGCACCCTTAAGACGTGATTCTCCAATTGATTTTGCTATTATGAAATCTACTTTTCGATATGTAGTATTCTGTTAATTATGTTTGATTGTCTATTCCTGATTTATATGTTTTAATGGCTCTCGTTCTCGCGTATTTGTGATCGATTATAGGGAGTGGGTACTCTAATGTTTCAAACTCGGGCACCCATTTTTTCACATACCTAAGTTGGGCGTCAAACTTCTTGACCTGCTCTGTTGGATTAAAGATTCTAAAATATGGTGCAGCATCACACCCTGTTCCAGCTGCCCACTGCCAATTCCCATTGTTAGAAGACAACTCATAATCGAGCAATTTCTTCGCAAAATAGGCCTCTCCCCATCTCCAGTCAATTAACAGATGTTTGCACAAGAATCCAGCAGTGACCATTCTCACTCTGTTGTGCATATAGCCCGTTTCATTTAATTCTCTCATCCCGGCATCTACAAGTGGGTACCCTGTTTTTCCCCGGCACCAATTCTCGAAATCCCGTTCATTGTTTAACCATTGGATTCCGTCATATTTGGAACGAAAATTTTGGGACACCACCTTGGGAAAATGAAACAAAATTTGCATAAAGAACTCCCGCCAAATGAGTTCACTTAAAAACACATCATCGCGACCGTTATGCTCCGCAATGATTTGGCGTATACTGATGGTTCCAAAACGAAGGTGAGGGCTTAGATAGCTTGTAGAATCTAGGTGAGGGTAGTTTCGGTTTTCAGAATAACGCTCGATTGTGTCAAGTGTATATGGCTTGACCAAGGTGTTTGATGTTTTAAACCCCAACGTGTGTAATTTGGGGAAAGGATGCTCTTGCTTGTGAAATTGATTGAAGTTGATGTTTGTTTCAATCTTCTTGGGCGCATACAGTTCAAGCCATTTTTTTTTATAAGGCGTGAATACGGTATAGGGTGTGCCATCAGCTTTCATCACGTCTGATTTCTCATGAACCACCTGATCTTTAAAGCTGATTAGTTGGCTCCCGTTTTTTGACAACACCTCTTCCACCCTTAGGTCTCGTTGGAGGGCATAAGGTTCATAATCCCTGTTGACATAGACTTTATCTACAGTGTAGTTTGTGCAAATCGTTTCCCAGATTTTCTTTGGGTTTCCTTTGAGGATCAAGAGTGATGATTGATGCGCTTTTAGGGTTATGTTCATGCGATGAAGTGAGTCGTAGATAAAACTGACGCGTGCATCAGACTCAGGCAATTTATTTAGAATGTCTTCATCAAAAATAAAAACTGGCAGAACAGGGTTCTGGGCATTCATCGCCGCATGTAGAGCTGTGTTGTCCTCCAATCTTAAATCTCTTCTAAACCAAAATAGATTAATCTTCATGCATCAATTGTTAAACAAAATATAACTATTCAAAGAGGTTGCGATGATAAGCCAAACCAAATATGGCATTAACAGCAAGGACTTCATCTTCATCTCCTTCCAGTCATTAAACATTAAGTAAGCGATGAGAATGGTGAGCAAGGTTATGCATAGCAAAGCTGTTCCTATAGAATGGAAATAGAAAAACAATGGACTCCATCCGACATTAAGCATCCATTGTAGGCCAAAGAGTAGGCGTTTTCTTTTTTTGGGGATTGAATTGAAAAAGAATCCCAAATAGACTGAAAAGCAGATCATAATCGTTGTCCATGCTGCTCCGAAAACCCAACCTGGTGGTGTCCATGGTGCTTTGTGCAACCCTAGATACCAATCCGAGAATACAGCATCTGATGTAAAGAAACTTCCTATCGCCAATCCCAGAAAATTGACGATGAGAAACAAAACAATACGTTTAATCATGTGACTGTGTTAATTTTCTAATCATACCATTGAAAATGATGCTGTGAAGTGGCAATACAGAACACCAATAAAGCCTTCCTAGCACCCCCAATGGACGAAACGTAGCAGTTTGGGCTAATTCCCCATCTACTATATTAAATTCAAGCCAAGCTTCTCCAGGCAGCTTCATTTCTGCATACAACAACAAGCGCCCTTCGTCTTTGTTGGCGTATAGAACTCGCCAAAAATCCAACGCATCCCCTGCTTTTAATTCATCAACACTCGTGCGCCCTCTTCTCAGGCCAACCCCACCAGCTATTTTATCCATCAACCCCCTCGCTCTCCAAAGCCAATTGTAAGAATACCATCCGGTTTCTCCACCAATTTTCCATAATTTATCCACGCAAGCATCCTTGTTCACGAATGACTTGGTTCTGTGATCTTTGAAACACCCAAAAGTGGGCACTTGGATGTGGTTTGAGATGTTGTCATTGTTGTTGCTGCTTGCATATGCATCTTTCCAACTGGAAACAATCTCATTTGATTTAATTTTTTTGAAAGCATTGTTGATCGCCTCGTGATAGTTGATGGGTGTTATGCCTAAAATTTGATTGATTTCATTGTTCCGGCATATCACCTCTACTTTCATGCTGTTGACTAGCGCTACTGCTAACTTGTAAGAGGTTGATGTTACAAAATAAAGCCAATAAGAAGAGATGCGTGGGGTCATGACTGGCACGGTGTATACCCATCTTTTTAAGCCCCGTGTTTTACCAAACTCCAGGAGCATTTCTTGATATGAGAGGATATCTGGGCCACCGATGTCAAAATTTTGATTGTAGGTTTTTTCATTAAAGATGCATTGATATAAAAAAGAAATTACATCTGAGATGGCGATAGGTTGGCATCTTGTTTTAAGCCACTTTGGTGCAATCATCAATGGTAGTTTTTCAACCAAATCTCTTAGTATTTCAAAGGATGCACTGCCTGATCCAACGATAATACCAGCCCTTAATGTGGTAAAGTTGTAATTACCTTTACCGAGTTCAAGCTCTACCATTTTACGCGATTCGAGATGATGAGACAATTCAGACTCATTGACAATCCCACTTAAATAGACAATGTGTTTGACGTTCGTGTCATTTAATGCATGCCGAAAATTGATGGCCGACTTTCGCTCAAGCGCTTGGTAATCTGATGAAGCAGACATGGAGTGCACCAAGTAATATGCGCCGTCAATGTCATGGGGAATGTTCGACAACGATTCGCGATCTAAAAGATCATTTTCAATCACGGTCACCTTGTCTTGTAAAGAGCTTGAGACTTTCAATCTATCGGAATCCCTCACGCAGCACACCACTTCGTGTCCCTCCTTAATCAAAATAGGTAAAAGTCTCTTCCCAATATATCCCGTTGCTCCTGTAAGTAGAATTTTCATATTACCAAGTGTGCTGTAAAAGTATCACCGACAAAAGTGCTCCTTACCTTTTTACACATTATTGGCTTATATTTTCTGATATTTACTGCTCCTACTCGTTTCTTTAATAATTATGATGATACTGATATTTACACACCTTTTCCTCTCTTTTTTAATGTCTCAAGAAATTTTTGATTTCAATAAATCTTCAGATCTATCTGGATGGATGATTGTAGACGATGTTGTGATGGGAGGACGGTCCTCAGGAGTATTTCGACTAGATAAAGAGGGTCATGGTGTGTTTGAAGGGGAAGTGTCTCTAGAAAACAATGGTGGCTTTTCATCAGTCAGATATGAGTTTGAAAACATGCAAGTTAATGAGAATGTAAAAATCAATCTTCGATTACGTGGCGATGGAAAAGTTTACCAATTTAGAATTAAATCTACAGCTAGCGATTATGTTTCCTTTGTCACATCATTTACGACAACAGGCAAATGGGAAGAAATTGAAATTGAACTAAAAGATATGTATCCTTCTTTTAGAGGTCGTATTCTTGATCAGCCTAATTTCTCAAGCGATTCTTTTGAATCTATTACATTCTTAATTGGAAATAAAAAGCAGGAGAATTTTCAGCTCCTAATTGATAATATTTCCTTAAAATAAATCATGCCCACGCATTTTATCATAAAAACTGGTATAGCTTTTTGTTGTCTTTATATAATTATGGGAGCTTTTGGTGCGCATGCCCTAGATGATGTTCTACTTGATCAAAGAAGTATTTTTAAAACAGGCAATGAGTATCATGCCTTTCATAGTATTTCATTAATTGTGTTAGGTATATTAAGCAAGGTGTTTAATCTTGATTTACGATGTGCAGCTATTTTTTTTGTTTTTGGTATTTTGTTGTTTTCCGGTTCTCTATATATGATTTCAATATTTAAATTTTCTTTTTTAGGGTTTTTAACTCCTATCGGTGGTGCATTGTTTATCATTGGATGGGTAATATTGTTTCTTAAGTCATATAAGTAATATGAGGATATTGCCCCTACTTCTTATACAACTAATTTTCATGAAATCTTATTGTCAAAATGAGGAGGTGTCATACTTTAAAAACTTAACAGTAGAGGAAAAATATGTAATAGTTGACAAGGGAACAGAGCAGCCATTTTCTGGGGTTTATAATAGGCATACTGAAGTTGGGGTATATCATTGTAGAGCGTGTAAGTCTCCATTGTATAATTCTTCTGATAAATTTATATCTAACTGCGGATGGCCTTCATTTGACGATGAGATTCATGGTGCAATTCAAAGAAAAAAAGATTCTACCAGTGGGTTAACGAGAATTGAGATTATTTGTAATAACTGCTGTGGGCATCTGGGTCATGTTTTTGAAGGAGAAATGATGACAGACAAAAACATAAGACATTGTGTGAATTCAATTAGTCTAGAATTTATACCATCTAAAGAGTAATGTGAAATCCCAAAAATGATCAGTAAGGACTTGTATTTAATGAGCATCTATTAAAACCTCACCGAGTAGTATTTCTTATGATAGTATTATCCAATTTGAGCACTTAAATGACTTATATTAAGGGGTCGCTGTTTGTAAGGAGATCATTAAAAGAATGGTATGCAATTAACGCAAGAAACCTTCCCTGGCGTGAAAACCCGTCGGTTTATGGTATATGGTTAAGTGAAATAATTTTACAACAAACTAGAATGTCAACCGGGATTCCAAAATGGCATCTTTTTGTAAATCTATTTCCAACAGTTAACCATTTAGCTGCCGCGACAGAAGACCAAGTTCTAAAAGCTTGGGAAGGTCTTGGATACTATCGTAGAGCAAGACTTCTTCATAAAGCTGCAGAGATAATTCAAGCTAATCAAGTATTTCCGGATTCTTATAAAGAATGGATAAAGATTCCTGGTGTTGGTTCTTATACAGCAGCTGCAATTTCTTCCATATCAAAACGAGAAGTTGTAGCTACTGTAGATGGAAATGTACAACGAGTGGTTGCACGGTGGGCTGGTATCAAAGCTCAAGTGAATACAAGTCAAGGCTCCAAATTAATTCACGTAGTCGCAGACTCTTGGTTAGATAAAGCAGATCCAGGAACACATAATCAAGCTGTTATGGAATTAGGTGCCTTGGTGTGCAAACCTAATAATCCAAGTTGCGAAGTTTGTCCTATTTCAAAAAATTGCGTATCGGCTAATCAACCTAGTATTTGGGGTGTGTTACCCCAAAAAAAAACTCGCTTAAAAAAAAAACAGATTACCTTAATCTGGCATATCGTTCGTTTTGAGAATTTTATTGTTTTTACAAGAATGCCTAAAGATGGGGTCTGGGGTAATTTATGGGTTTTCCCAGAAATTCAACCAAGTGAAAGGTTTGTGTCCCTTGGCCCAATCATTAAGCCAGTAACTCATTTGCTTACGCATAGGAAAATACAAGCAAAATTTCATTTCTGGCATGCTCCAACTAAATCTTCTTTGTTAGATTATGCTTCTCAAGCTGATGGTGAAATATTTGCTATTCATGAGATAATTAAGTTAGCCATGCCTCGTTTAATCACCAAGCATTTGTTGTGCATAATTGTACCTTCTGATTAAAAACAGAGGACACTTAAATCTGAGTTTCTCTTACATATTTATTCGAAATAAAAAGAAGAAATGACGTTGATTTAGATGGGTTATAAGTGTCAAGTTAAGTAGACTTTACACAAGTTCTTTCATTACACTATTCCTGTTACGTTTAATCCGTTATTCCCCAAACACGTTCATAGAAAGTAGTTAGAAACTCTTCCTCATCAACTGGCCCCATTACTGTTTTATTCATTTTATAATGTGTGTTATGGTCTTCGAGGTGAAAACTAAAAATGAAGCTTTCATTTCTTCCCTCTTTGTCAAAATACGCTCCGAATCGCAGGTCATTATACACGACACCACCTTTAGTACCCTCTCTAACACAAAAATAGTTATCGCTAAACCAACGTAGTGATGTGATTGTGGCGTCAGAGTTAATGTTCTTCAAAAGTTCATGATGTTTCTCAATTCTAGAAAACTTAACAGGAACGGTGTCATATAATGAGTAGAGTCCTACATAAAATACATCATCTGACTCTGCCGTACAAGACCATAAAATATTATTAAATATTGTGGGCGAAGTAATCATTCTAATAACCTCTATGTTTTGGGCTTCTAACTCATTCGTAAACACATCATCTATTCTAGATTTATTATATACCGTAAACACTAGATATAGTGAGCTCAGCACCAGGCCTGTGTAGTTTATAATAGATCGTGACTTGTTTGTTTTTTTAATAAACAAAACAACGAAGAGGCTAAAAAGCAACGGAATTGTATAAAGGGGATCTACCACAGCGATGGTGCCCCAGCTCATTCTATAGTTAGAAAACGGGGCAAATACTTGTGTTCCATATAGAGTACAGCAGTCTAAGATTATATGAGTAAACATGGTGAGAAACAACATGATTTGCCACTCCTTTCTAGATACTTGTGATGTAGGTTTATTAATCTTTGAAATTAGCCATCCTAATAAAATCGAGAAAACAACTGAGAACAACACGGAATGGGAAATACCTCTGTGAAATGTGAGTCCTGCTAATTCAGTTAAAAAAGGACTAGCTAAAACATCTAAATCTGGAATTGTTCCACCGATAGCTCCCCATAGAACAGCTTTGTTTCCAAGTTTTTTCCCCAGTACAGCTTCTCCAACAGCAGCTCCTAGAACTAATTGAGATATTGAGTCCATAAATTAAATTTTTAAGGTGCAAATTTAGTATATGATATGTGGTAAAGTGCTGAAAATTAAGCCGATATTTGAGGGTATGAGATACTTAATACCAATATTATTAGCAGTTGTCGTTCTTAGCTCTGGATGTGACCCAAATGATGGCCAATACAGTTGTGATTTAGACGGATGCTATGAAGAAAATAACGCTCAATATCTGACATTAGAGGATTGTCTAAGTGTTTGTGATGGGTCAATGCCAGGTGGTTGTGGTTCACCTGTACTTCACGAAGGCTATTTATACTCTACAGTTCAGATTGGTGACCAGTGTTGGTTTAGTGAAAACTGCCGATACTTGCCTGAAATTTCAACTTCAAATGAAATAAGCCAAACAGAACCGCGCTACTATGTTTATGGTTATGAAGGAACGGATGTTCAATTGGCTACTTCTGATTCACTTTACGATGCTTATGGCGTTTTATATAATTGGCCAGCTGTTATGACAGAAGATATTTGCCCAAGTGGATGGCATATTCCTTCTGATAACGAATGGCAAGATTTGGAAATTTCTTTAGGTATGAATGAATCTGTAGCTGAAGAACTTGATTTTAGAGGGACGAATGAAGGATTTAAAATGAAGTCAGTTTCGGGTTGGTATAATAATGGAAATGGTTCGAATTTAAGTGGATTTAACGCCTTGCCAGGTGGCTTGCTGGCTGAAATTAGTTTCTATGGAATGCAACTGCATGGTTTTTGGTGGTCATCAACGGTTTCAGAGGATACTCCGATGACACGTCAACTTGTTTTTGGTCAAGATGACATATCCCGAGCCCACGAAACACGATCTGTTGGGATGTCAGCTAGATGCCTAAAAGATTAATCACTGAAAGAACTTGTGTTTATCAAGCAAAAATTT
>Ga0308011_10000941_pt1 | contig 14088 bp, 6 predicted proteins | sample Neamet177_FD_203144 | JGI IMG/M metagenome (GOLD analysis project Ga0308011, IMG submission 203144) | Marine microbial communities from water near the shore, Antarctic Ocean - #177 | ecosystem: Environmental > Aquatic > Marine > Unclassified | place: Southern Ocean | collected 2014-07-25 | reverse complement strand
TGAATCCCTGTGAGATTATTGCTACTGTTAGACCTGATTTGTGCTGAGGTGTTAGTATGAATCGAATTGAAAAACTCTGGCTTAATCAACAATTTCCACAATTCAAAATGTCTGATGAAGATGGCCAACAGGTATCCAGTACTTCTCTTATTGGAAAATGGAGTGTAATCTTTTTCTATCCGAAAGATGAAACACCAGGCTGTACTATTCAAGCGAGAACCTTTGCGAAAGATTATGACGCCTTTGTTGCATTTAATTGCCAAGTAATTGGAATCTCATCTGGGACCCAGGAATCTCATAAAGAGTTCCAATGTAATTCTAATTTACCTTACTCTTTACTTGTTGACGAGAAGTCCGCATTGCGCCATAATATGGAATTGGGAAAAACTCTTGGAAGGATTCCAAAAAGAGTAACATTCGTCATCGATGAAATGGGCGTTATCCGTTATATTTTTGATTCACAATTCGCGACAAAAACACATGCTGCTAAGGCTCTATCATTTCTAAAAACAAACTCAAATAATTATCAATTATAAAGCGATTATACTTATTTCTCATATATTTTGAAACGGGGGGCAATTGATAGGTAGCCCCTCCTATGGAGGGGCATGCTGGCAAGACGGGTAATCGCTCTCGGCTTGGCCGCGATGTTACTCAGTATTTTCCCAGTGGTCACTGCAGATGACACATTACAGGCTGCTTCGCCACTTTCAGATGGAGTTTCAACAAATGGATATGTTTGTTATGATGATGGGTGTTCACCTAATGATGAAATCGATTGGTGGAAGTTTAATGCTTTCAAAGGAGATATCGTTCAAGTTGGATTTACTGGTTCAATGAATAATGGTAACTGGTTGTGTATAAATGATGGTTGGGAAGCCGATTTCTCCTTGCATGATTCTTCGGGAACACAAATCGCTAGTCAAGCGATGAGCGATACTGGTTCATCGGCTTCTCTTACCACAACCATGCCAGCTGCAGGAATGGTCTATGTCAAAATTAAAGGTAAAGATAGTTGGTGCAATGATGGAGTAGATTATACATTGAATCCATCTATTGACAAAGCAAATAGAGATACTGATGAGGATGGATTTATCGATAATGATGATGATTGTGTTGATTTGGTCGGCACTTCAACCAATGACCGTAATGGATGCACTGATACAGATGGGGATGGATGGTCAGACCCAGATTCCGGATGGGGAGTACAAAATGGTGCAGATGCTTTTGCTATTGACCAAACACAATGGTTAGATACAGATAATGATGGTTATGGAGATAATTTTGAAGGACATGAAGGAGATCATTGTCCCTACAGCCGAGGCTATTCTAATCTAGACCGATTCGGTTGTCTAGATTCAGATGGTGACGGCTTTTCTGATGAAGACCCGGGCGCATTGAATGGACTCAGTGCTTGGCATGCTCATCCCTTAGGTGCGGCGGATGCTTTTGCTTACGATAATTCACAGTGGAATGATACAGACGCGGATGGCTTTGGAGATAATTGGCATGATGAATCATGGAATCAATCTCGAACACAATGGGGTATTGGTCAATGGTTGTTCAACACAACCACTCCAGACGCTTGTCCTTTTATTACAGGCAAATCAAATCAAGACCGCTACGGATGTCCGGATAGCGATGATGATGGCTGGTCAAATGGCGATGAAAATTGGACAATAATGAATGGCTCAGATGCATTTGTGGATGAGCCAACTCAATGGAGTGATAGAGATTTTGACGGATGGGGAGATAATCACTCCGAAGGTGCAAAATTAGTCGATGATTTTTCAGATAACCCAACCCAATGGCGTGATACCGATGAAGATGGATGGGGAGATAACAGAACATACGGGGCCACTCAAATAGATGATTTCCCATTCGTTAACTCACAATATAGAGATACAGATGGTGATGGTTACGGTGATAATTTCACTGGCTTTGAAGGTGATGTCTGTGTTTATTCGACCGCTGAAGAAGTAGAATCTGGTTGGATTTCACACTTTGACCGACGTGGTTGCAAGGATTCCGACATGGATGGCTATTCTGACCCCTCCAGCGATTGGATTTCCCATCCAGCAGGCTTTGCTGACGCCTTCCCAGATGATCGTTCTCAATGGTTTGATAGTGATGATGACGAGTTCGGTGACAACTTAGAGTTCTTTGATGGCCAGTCGTGGAGGGAAGCGTTCAGGGGAGATTCTTGCCCTACCACAGAAGGTTCCTCAACAATGGATCGATGGGGTTGTCCTGATTATGATGGAGATGGCTGGTCTGACCCAACTGTTCATTGGTTAGCAAGTCCTGGAGGAAGTGCAGATTCTTGGCCATATGATGATACGCAATGGCACGATATTGACGGAGATAATAGGGGTGACAATCCGCTTGGAACAACCGCCGATGCCTGTGTTGATTCAGCAGGAACTTCGTTAGGTCCAGCCGCTGGTGGAGATAGATGGGGTTGCCCTGACACAGATGGCGACGGTTGGTCTGATTTAGGCGATGCATTCATCCACGAACCAACACAATGGAGAGATTCTGATGGCGATGGGTATGGAGATGAAGAATTTGGAAACCGCGGTGATGCTTGCCCAGATACTAGAGGTACCTCTCTACTCGACCGATTAGGTTGCCGAGATACCGATGGTGATGGATGGAGTGACCCGACTGATAATTGGAAAGCACATCCACTTGGTCAAGCAGATGCATTCCCTACCGAAGCATTACAATGGAAAGATAGCGATGGTGATGGCTTTGGTGATGTCCCACTAGGCGCACTACGTGATGATTGCCCAGAAGTACATGGCTTGTCAAAGAAAGATGTACAAGGCTGTCCGGATAGTAATAGAGATGGTTGGTCAAATGAATATGGGGAATATGCAGCGGCTATAGCAATAATGGGTGAAGACCCTGCAGCATCTTGGATGACATATCTGGTCATCGGGTTAGGATTTATTCTCGGTGCAGCAGCAGCTCTTACCGTGCGAATTAGTAGAGATAAACTCGGAGAGGAAGAAGCCTTATTCAATGCTAAAATGACAGACGAAGAGGTTTCATTAACCCCGCAAGGTGAACAAATAATCGCTGAAGGTTTAGATTCACTAGAGGGAATGATTCCATTATCTGAATTGCCGACATTGCCACCACTCAACGCTGATGGAACATTGCCAGATATGCCTATGCCGAGTTTAGGAGGTGAAAACGATGCGTGATTCAAAATTTTCATTAATGATTATTGGCATATTATTCATCACTTTGTTATCACCGCAAAATAGTGGTATCGTAAGTGCTGAAGAATCTGCAACCCCTTCACAAGAGGAAATGTTGCTGGATGAAGGCATTACATTGGTGGCATTGAGAAATGACACATTGGATCTTAATCAAGATGGTGAAACAGATGCTATTCGTGTTGTAGTAATGGTCAATACTAGCAGAGAATGGATAGACATGGAATTAAGAGTATTAGGTGATTACAAAGACAAACAAGTGATTGAAAGTGTCACCTTATCCTTCACAGGACAAACCAATGCTAGCATCATGTATGACGCTTGGTCTAGTGGCGAACATAGCCTTTCGTTACAATTTGTTAATGCAGATGGCAATGTTATCACAACCTACCAACTACCAACTTATTCATTAATTCCAGCATTAAAAACACCTAGAATCAACTTACAATTGAGCGCACCCCCATGGATAGAAACAGGTGATGAATGCCTCATCGAGAGGAATTTTTCGGATGAAACAGGACCTCGTTATGACGCCATAGGAACGAGAACTTTTTCAGGTGCGCCATTTTCAGTCTTAGATGACCAATCAACTCTTGATTGTTCACATTGGCCTGCTGGAGATTATCAATTAAAGGAATCATATAGGAATGGTTTGGGGCAGACTGCAGAATCATGGCGCAACTTGACGATTCACAATAAAGAAGCGCCTAGTTTTTCTTTAGAAGCAAATGGAAACTATAATTCAACAGATATTCCTTGTAAAGTCATTATGGTGGCCAATATGGTTGTTGTTGATTTCGATGAGTTCGAAAAGGTTTGGAGAATACAAGGTTCAATAATCCCACAAGCAAATGGAAGTGAATTTGATTGTTCAATACTACCTGCTGGGGTACATTTGGTTTCCCTTGAAGTAATAAATAATGAACAGATTTCAACGATTGAAGGAATCAATTTAGTACGATTACCAGGTGAAGATTTATCCACCGAAGAAGAAAAATCTCTACCGTCCCGTTCTAAGGGTGAGCAAACGCCTACAGAATCAGTAGGTTGGTTTTCAATAGGTGCTTTAGGACTGATTGTCAGTGTATTGGTATACATCATACTCGTACGCGTTCAAGACGGGCCAGAGATGCGAGAACTTCCAAATCTTGGTCCAGAACCACAGATTTTAGCAGATGGTTCTCCAGATTCAGAAGGGTTGCCAACAACGACAGACGATGATGGCGTTTTGTGGAGACAAAACGCAGATGGTGCTATGGATTGGTGGGACCAAGAAATGCGAGTTTGGCATAGGTGGTGAACGTTTGATAGAACAATTATTTGATGACCCTATTCAATTCGCCATATATGCCGTTGCCTCAATAGTTGCAATTGTAATACTGTGGCTGATTTTCATTTGGACGACAAAGATAAGACCTCTAAAACCTAAACTAGATGCCAATTGGCGCTCAGATTGTGAGTTCCATGGTGAAGCAATAATCGATGGCACAAAAATTACGTTTAAAAATGTCAGAGATTTCTTCTGGCGGACCACAAAAGATTTTGATGCTAATTGGATAGATGAACTCACGGTAGATTCCGAGGAGATCAAGGATATATGGTTCGTAGTAGACCAGTTCCATTCAATCAAAGGTTTGGCTCATACTTTGGTAACCATTGAATTTAATGACGGTGTTTGCCTCTCATTTTCATTTGAAGTAAGGAGGGTTGTTGGCCAAAGGTATCATCCATGGGATGGATTATGGCGTGCCTATGAATTGTATTTACTAGTTGGGCTAGAGAGCGATATAATGGGGCTTCGCACTAATGTTAGTAAGAATAAAGATTACATGTTTAGAGCGGTTACTCCACCAGGAAAAGATAAACAAATGCTCTTCGGTCTTGCAAAGAAGCTAAACAAGTTACGTGAAGAGCCAGAATTTTATCATTCATTACTCACAACTTGTAACACTTCAATAGTCAGTCTAGTCAACAAAGTGACACCAGGTAGAATACCATTTACTTGGAGAAATTTACTTCCAGGATATACTCCGAAGGCCGCCTTTAAACTCGGATTAATTGAGGATTGGGGCGGTTTTGATCAAACAATAGAAACATCCAGAATTGACTTGATTGCTCAAAAATGGGATGGAGAAGGAACATATTCTGAAATGCTTAGGGAACATTTGCCATAATCATTTCAACGTTCTAGCAATAATAGTAGATGCCCTCCAAGGTGAGATATTTGTATTTTTTCTCCGTTAGATTCGTTGTGTAATCCATTGGTTCCAGGCAATAATTGTTGGTTGTTTAATGACCACTTTACTCCACTGAGCGTCACTCCTTTGACAGTGCCTATTGCGAATAATGAAATGTTCTTTCCTTTTTCTATAGAATCAAGTGCTAGGCCTTCGCTGGGGACTAATCTTGCGGTCCAATTATCGAGGTGGAGAATTGCATTTGATTCCTGTTCACAGAGAGAGAAATAAGCACCGATTTGATGGTCTAACCGGCCTCCTTCTATCCCTATGACATCAATGTTTGTGGCATCTAAGTTGTTGCAATATTCTAGGGCTTTAGCCAGATCATTCGAATCTTGATTTGGCATCGGGATTACAGTAATTCCCAATTGTTCAATTTGCGAGCCGGTCATTTCTTGCGGAATCGAATCTAAGTCGCCAACAATAAAGTTCGGAATTATATCATTTTGCAATAATTGCACTACTGCTCCATCGCAAGCGATTATGATGTCAGAGCAATCAACTAACGGTTTCCAAATCGCTTGATTAGGCCATGTCCCATTGGCCGCGATGAGGACATTCTTAGCCTGCATAAAATAGCCCAAACTCTCTTCATTGTCAAATACACCGCATGAATTATTTAGCATAAAATAGTCCTATTTTGCAATTAGTTCACATGACCCCCTATGGGGGTCAAACTAATCAATTAGCGAGAAGCGTTTAGAAGTAACGCTGTCGTCATGATGCTATGTCGGATGCGGATAGCAAGGCTTTGCCCATAAAATCTATGCTCCTGGCGTTCTTTTTCCTTGCCCAGATATTAACTCCGATTCTTTCAAATATTGCAATTGAGCAAGAAGTTCTACAACCTGAAGAGATAGTAATGGGCACCTCTCTGGTGCCATTCTCTAATGGTTATGGTCATGATTTTGCTGGCACAGTGATTGATTTTGATGGACTTCAGGGTGCTAATGTTAGAAGTGAATCCGCATTGGATGTTTGGAGAAGTGAAGTGCTGTATTCTCAACCACTATGGGCAAATATGACCAATGAAACTCCAGGAACGCCGGATCTCGTTGTCACTGGACGAGAGAAGTTGAACTTCTGTTGGTCAACACTTGAGGGTAATATTCGGGTTGCTGGGCGCTATTTAAATGGTAATTGGGATGGGTCATTAGTCGATACAGTAGCACCTGCAACGAATCAATCCACATTAGTTGATTGTGCGATTTCGGTGACAAATAACGGTAGACTTCAACTATTATATGTGGATGAAAATGATCTAAAAATGGCAAGAATCGTCTACGATTCTCCACCTTATACCTCACAAACTTGGCATACAAGAACAATAATTGAAGATGCTAATGTGACGCACTTAGAACTTTCAAACACTCTAAATGACTTAGAATGGGGATTGTTTAGAAATACGGATGGACAATTATGGCAGATAAGTTACACTGGCACTAGATGGCAGACAACGTTGATGGACAATGGGCCAGTCGGCGAAGATTTTGAATTATCGATTGATTCAGATGACACTATTCACATTTTGTACACATTACCGTCAGATGGTGAAGTGCGTCTCATTAGAATTGAAAATGGTGTCCAAGACAATCGTGTCTTAGCTCGTGATAGTAACCTTGGCCAAATGATTGGAATGGGATTAGATTCAAACTTATACGAACAAATAGCGACTTCGATTATCGATGGCGACAATACTACAGTCCAACTTCTTCGTTCACTTTCGGGACAGGATGATGGCCGGATAGACACACAAGCAAATTGGGTTCTATCCGGGGCCAATGATGCTACTGAAGGAGAGTTATTAGTAGGTGATTTCAATGATGATGGATTTGATGATTTTGCTTATAACAACCCTTCCGCTGATAGCAATGGACTGATTGAAAATGGTCAAGCGACCATATATTTCGGTGCACCTACAGGACCAAATACCACTCAAGCAGATCTCATTATCAATGGAACTTCTTCAGGTGATAGGCTGTCATCAGGTATTGCAGTTGGCGATTATAACGGCGATGGTTATGATGATTTAGCATTGGGTTCTCCTGGATTCGATGCACCAGATAATAGTAGCGATGGGCATGGCAGAATAGAGATTTACCTTGGAGATTCCAATGGCCTCAGCAATACCACTTGGTGGAACCAAAGCGGTGCTGCTGGCGATGCATTGGGTTGGAAATTGGAATCCATTAACGATTGTGACTTTGATGGCGATTTTGAATTGGCAGCAGTTTCAAACAATTGGTCGGAAGTAGTTACAGAAGAAAAAAATAATACGGGTAAAGTTAGTATTTTCTTAGGGAGTTCATCATCATTAACCCTTGATAGAAATATTAGCCAAAGCATGGAAGGTAATTTATTCGGAAGAGCATTAGCAAGTGGAGGCGACCTCAACGGTGATGGTTTTGCTGATTTGGCAATCGCTAATACCGATTCAGAATCAAATCCTTCAGGTTATTCTTCAATCGAGGTTTTCTATGGTTCATTATCAGGATATAATGGTACACCCGATGCATCGATACAATCTATAGTCCCAGGTCGATTGATGGGTTGGCAAATTGAAATTATCTCAGATATAAATGGTGATGGGTTTGATGAATTAGCATTCTCGGAAATATTCAATGGCACATCATCTTACCAAGCAGGTAAGGTATGGATGTACCATGGTTCCGCTAATGGCATTGGTGGATTTCCTAGCTATACCATAGTCGGTGATTCTCCAAATGATAGAATGGGCTACGCATTACGTAGCGCTGGCGATGTAAATGAGGATGGATTCGGCGATATGTTCATTGTAGAACTTGGTGCATTAAATAACGGTGAAGTCAAACTATTCCTAGGTTCAACATCTGGATTGAGAAGTGATGTACAAACCATTGTCCAAGGTAATGGTCAAGAAAAGTTCGGTACCTCAATTGCTACGAATGCAGATCTGGATGGCGATGGATTAGAAGAACTAATAATCAGTAAAAGAAATGAAAATCTCGGGACCTCCTATGGATTAGAGTATCATATTTTATCTGAAAGAGATTGGGAAGCAACCGATTTCACTTACCAAGGAGATTTACAATCTCTCAATTTGGCGTCATCAGCATCGGGTGAATCGAGCATGATGTTGACACTAGTAGTAGATAATAATACACAATTACACAAGTTGGAACATGCCAACGATGGCAGTCCTCTCGGAGTTTGGTTAGATCAAGAAATTACTTTATCTAATGAAAACGATACTGCAGTTGAATATGCCGTTTCAAATGCAGGTAGGCCAATTATCCTCACAAGTGATGCAGTAAATGGTATTGTATATCATACCGCATCAGCATTTACTGCAGTTGAAAATCAATTGGTAACCACTGGTACAATGGGACAATATCTTGGTAGTGCAATCGATGATTCAGGTCATCATCATCTCGCATATACTTCCGGAACAGGAAATCAAATATTTGCCAGTATTGAAAGTGAATCTTCTTGGACTCATGAACTGGTTAGAGGTTCAATTATATTAGATGCTGAGATTTCAGTTATTGTGGATTCCAATAATAATACGAATTTGATTTATAGAGATTCATCAGATGATAGTCTCGAGTTGGCTACAAAGCTTAGTTCTTGGTCCTTGACGGATATGGGAGAAGTTGGTAGTGCGGTAGGTCTGGACCACCCTGCAGTATTACTGCCAAATGGCTCATTTGCAATCGCTCTGATTGAATCTGATGGCACCAATTCTAATTTGAGCCAATGGATTTGGAATGGAACCGCAATCTCCTCTACAGTTCTTCAGTCTGAAACTGATTTAGCCACTGATATTGAAATTGAATTATCGGTTGATGGTTATTTGTACATTACCTCAATGACAAATTCTGGAACTTTATCAGTATTCAAGAGTATGTGGAATGATAGCAACTGGACAAATCCTACAGTACCTCACCCGCAGGGTGGAATTAATGATTATCAAATTGATTTAGAGGTTTTAACTACTGCAACTTTGGCGGTTAGAGGAAATGGAAACAGTGATATCATCTACGTTGAAGATGATGATGGCAATTGGACAACCATTGCTACACAGCCCCCTTCGACCGCAAACGGAGCATGGGATTTAGTAGAATTTGATGACCACTATGTGCTATTGACCAGTGAGCCAACCAGCAACTTACTAACATGGAATTCTTTATCTAAAAATCCAATCAACGGTGTACCTGCACCTTGGATGAGTATGTCTTTCGGAGATATTAGCGTAGGTAATCACATCGATGCAGATGTTGATTCAAATGGAACAGTAATCCTATCAATCTGGGATCCAATCAACAATGACGTAGACCTGTTGAAATTATATTCAGATCAAGATCGAGATTTAATTTTTGATTTATTGGATTCTTTCCCAACACTTGGAAATCAATGGAATGATAGCGACGGTGATAATTATGGAAATAATAATCTGGGGCCTTCATTTGATAGCTGCCCTACAACAGCAGGCCTTTCATCATTCTTTGAGATGGGCTGTACAGATTTTGATACCGATGGTTATTCGGATTCAGTAGATGACTGTTCGGGCGCTGGAGGAACTTCATGGATAGACCGCCAAGGATGTATTGATGTGGACCAAGATGGTTGGTCTGATAATGATGGTAGCTATTATGCCGGAGACGAATTCACAGATAATTGGAAACAATCTAAGGATACCGACGGTGATGGTTATGGAGATAATTATGGTCCTGAATGTGATTGGGTTTCTTGTGCTACATTGTATGACCCCAACGGGAAACCAGGAGATATGTTCCCATTCAATCCAAGCCAATACCAGGATTCCGATGGTGATGGTTGGGGTGATAATGATTCTGACCCAATTGGCGGTGATTACTGTCCATGGGAATGGGGTTCTTCTTGGCGTGACCGATTTGGTTGCCTTGATTCCGATGGTGATGGCGCAAGTAACCCTTCAGAGTTGGGGACCTTCCTAGAATGGAATGAATCTCGTGGTGCAGATGCTTGGGAAAATGATTCAACTCAATGGGTTGATTCCGATGGTGATAGATATGGCGATAATAGTTCTGAAGGAGCAACAAACCCTGATTACTTCCCCAACAACATAGCCGCAGCTGATGATTCAGATTTGGATGGCTACCCTGACGCATGGACTTCATATTATAACGCCACCATGGATGATGACAATGATGGTGTTGCCAATGCATACGATTGGTGTGGTGATTCAAACCTTAGCGAGGTGATTGATAGTGAGGGTTGTAATGATATTGAATTTCAAAATCAACCTAAAGCATCTCCATCTTTGAACAATCAAGGTTTGACACTTGACGGATGCCCCGATACGTGGGGTAATTCATCAAAACCATATCCTGGATGTTCAGATATGGATGGCGATGGATGGATGGATTCACAAGATGATTTCCCATTGGAAAATACTCAGTGGATCGATAGCGATGGCGATGGTTTTGGAGATGAAGCAGATGGCTTTGAAGCAGACCTATGCCTACTAGTTTCAGGTGTCTTCAACGGCACAGATGGAATGGGTTGTCCTATAATAAATTCCGAAGACGATGACCTTGATTCTGTCTATGATGAATTTGACCAATGTCCTAATACTGGATTTGATTTAGTGGTCGATGCTAATGGATGTGCTCAAAATCAATTAGATTCAGACCAAGACGGGGTAACTAATGATGTCGACCAATGCCAAAATACTGAATTTGGCGATACAGTTGATGCAAATGGTTGCAGTCAAACTCAGCAAACAACAGACACTGATGGCGATGGCGTATATGATCCAGTTGATTTGTGTCCAGATAGTCCATTGATTGAAGTCGATGGTGTACTAGACCCGGTAGATGAAAATGGTTGCCACGAATCACAAAAAGACGATGATTTAGATGAAGTCACTAATGATCTTGACCTATGCCCAGATACCCCGGTAGGATTCCCAGTAAGTTCTGATGGTTGTATAGATGAAACTGCATTGGATACAGACCTTGATGGTGATAGTTGGAAAGGAAATCATTCTTTTACATTCAATTCCACTACTGGGCTAAGAGAAAACCAAACCGGCGATGCGTTCCCTTTAGATGCGACACAATGGCATGATAAAGATGGTGATGGTTATGGTGACGAATTGACTGGTAATAATGGAGACCAATGTCCCGAGGAGCATGGGTTATCTTTCGAGGATTTCCTCGGTTGCTATGATGATGGAGATGGTTGGAGAGATTTATTTGAACCAGAATCCCTGCGTGGTGATGCAACTCAGTGGGAAGATAGAGATACTGACGGATATGGAGATAATGCTTCAGGAACAAATCCAGATCTTTGCCCAGACACTCATCCAAATATGAAGATAGGAGTGAATGAAAACGGTTGTCATCCAACAGAAGTTGATAGTGACGGCGATGGTGTGTTTGACTTCTATGACATTTGTATCGATGAACACAGTGGTGTCGATGGATATTCCGATGGTTGCCCTAAACGAAAAATAGCCGATACAGATTCATCATCAACAATTTTGGGCGTTTCTAAGATGGCCTTAATCGGTATCGTTGGTGGCTCAATTACATTATTGGTTGTCATTGCCATAGTATTGAGATTAGTTCGTGGAGATGACGACTATGATGATGATGATGACGAGGATTGGGATGATGATGATGATGAAGATGACTTCATGACTTCATTGAGAAGTAGTCCAAAGAGTCGTTCAGCGAAAACCCCTCCAAGCAGAGGTAATGACAGAAGTCCAACAACTTCTCAGAGCAGAGGACCCCCTGGCAAGTCACCCCCAAGTCGAGGCCCTCCAGGAAAATCCTCTCCGAGTAGAGGTCCTCCTGGTTCAACTGCTGGTAAAGCAAAACCAAAGGCTAATACTAACGTTGCAGAATCTCAAGTAGTTGCCGAGGAAGATCAAGTCGTGAAGAAAACAAAGAGAAAGGCTACGATGAAAGTGGATTTGAGCATTTTCGAAGGACACCAGGCCGCTGATAGAGAATCTGCTGCGAATTGGGTAAAACAAGCCTTATCCGATGGTGAAGAGCAAAGAAGTATCATGATGCAATTACAAGAAACAGGATGGACGGCTGAACAATCTAGGGCTATTTTTGATTTAGGACGGAGCCGATAAAGTGTCACAAATAATTTTGAAAGCAGTATCCTTTGGCATCAGCCATAAGAAGGGGACTAAGTACGGTAACAATTGAGGGGATTGGATATGTCTGATGCAGTACCAGAAGGAGCAGTTATGCCGGATGGCATAGAAGTCGATGAGGCTGCTGCATACTTCGGGGTTGTTGACTCATCTGATGCAGTTCATCAGATGATGGCAATGAACCGATTTGAAGCGATGGAGAATTTCTTTGCTCAATTATCGGACATAGTTTTGACCGATGGAGAATTTGATTTCGAAGCCGCAAGTGAAAGAATGCAATGTGAAGGTGGAGAAATTTACTTTTTGGTTGCAGGTCATTTGTCATTATTGAATGTTACAGACCCTCTACTGAATTATCTTGGTCTCGAAAACTCACTTGGAACTGGAGCGGGGAATTGTCAGAGGGAAGCAACAGGTGCAGATTATGACTCTCTAAAGGAATTATCAGACCCTATGAAGATTCTCAAGTTATTAGCGATCGCATATACAACGGGTGGAGCAGGAGAAGTTACCCGTTATTTGAATGGTTTTGAAGCATTAATATCCAACCCTGGGGCAAATGAAATTGCACTATTGTCAATTGCCAATGAATTAATTGTTTCATTAGATGTAGCAGGACATGCACTTCCTATTCCTACACTCGCAAGTGGTAAAGCAGCATCTGCTGCGGTAGTTGCGCTTCCAACTTTAACTGCAAAACCTACAGTGCAGGCAAAACAAGGAGTAACACCGGTTCAAATCCCAACGCGTGAAAGCATCCCGCTGCCAAGTGAAGGAACTATTCCTTTACCTTCGGCAAAAAATGATGTCCCAATGTCAGTGCCCGTACCTGAGCCAGCACCAGTAATGGTGGCTGAGATTGAACAAGCACCGGTGAATACTGAGAATCTAAAGGAAGTAACAAAAGCCACTCAAGACGCATTTGCTGGCGCTTTCAACATTGGGGTTGAAGAAGAAACAGTACCAGTAGTTGAAGAACAAATAGTGCCAGTAGCAGTTGCCCAAGAAGTAGTTGAAGAGATACAACCAGAAGTTGTTCAAGTCGAGCAATCAATTGTAACTGAGGTTGAAGAGGATAAGCCACAGCAAGATGAATTTGTAAGTGCAGCAGAGCACTTCATTGCCGCAGATACCGATGGTAGCGGTCAATTATCAATTAAGGAATTAGCAGAAGCGACTGATACTACAATAGAAGAAGCCACAATACTTCACGCCCAAGCAGATACAGATGGGGATGGTGCAGTATCACTCTCAGAATTCATGTCTTCTGCAGCTGGTGAAAAAGCCGCTACTCTGCCAAAGCCGGTTGCCCCGGTACGTAAGCCCTTGAACGATAAGGAACAAGAAACAAGTCCCCCTCCTCAACCAAGGCCAATACAATCTAATCAGCAACAGCAACAACAGCAACAACAAGAATGGAACCGGCAACAGCAGCAACAACAGCAGCAACAGCAACAGCAACAGCAACAACAGCAACAACAGC
>Ga0308011_10000937_pt1 | contig 14110 bp, 8 predicted proteins | sample Neamet177_FD_203144 | JGI IMG/M metagenome (GOLD analysis project Ga0308011, IMG submission 203144) | Marine microbial communities from water near the shore, Antarctic Ocean - #177 | ecosystem: Environmental > Aquatic > Marine > Unclassified | place: Southern Ocean | collected 2014-07-25 | reverse complement strand
GGCACTATGATAGATAAAAAATTAAGCAGAAAATATTGACCTAATGGGCTAGAGATGGGTTAGTGCTGGTCTAGACCAAATGACCTATCCCCATGTTTAATGAAGATGCTTGATTTATACAATGATGAGGGTCATAAAAAACACTCGACTTACCATCGAAGAAAAATAGATCTTGAAACGCATCACGACACAAGTCGTGATGCGCGTGTTCGAGATAGAATCCATGCGGTAACTTTATACCCGTTACCATTCAAAGTGCGGGATTTCAGTGGGAATTAAAATACCTTTAGGCAAGGTAAATAAATTAAACATAGTCATTCTATATTTTGATTATCACCCTGTCTAAATTAATCTTAATTCCCTTTGAAATAAGTCCTTTGAAAAATAATTACTATAATTCCAAGAACGCTTATTTTTCAGTTAAATAATTCACAACAGCCGAGTTATCTTTAAACCAGATGAATTGACACTCAACATATTTTATAAGCAGTTAAATTTGATTAAACTATGATAAATATAAAGCCAAGAAGGGAATATTAACCTAATGGACTATTAATGCTTTATTCATAACCTAGAACAACAGAGTTTTACACGCTTAAGTGTTGTATTTTTAATTAAACATCATCCGGAGAACTTATCTCCTTGCGCTTGATGCCAAACAAGACTAAAGTTTAGATTTTAAGGATAATTTCATTGGGAGAGAATTCTTTGCGTCTATTGTTAGTGGATGACCACTCTTTATTTCGGGCCGGATTAAAAGCCCTTTTACAAAGCATCGATAAATTCAATGAGATTATTGAAGTAAATTGCGGGGCATCTGCGATTGCTTTCCTAGAGGGTGACGACAATATTGATGTGGTGCTATTAGATTATGAATTAGGCGATATCAGTGGGTTAGATGTGCTTACACATATCAAAGGTGAAAACCCTGAAATACCAATAATTATGCTTTCAGCACATGAAGACTCGTTATTAATACAGCAGTTATTAAACAAAGGAGCCAGTGGTTTCATTACTAAAACATCGTCTACAGATATTATACTTTCGGCTATCAACCTTGTTTTATTAGGTGGTATTTATGTACCGCCTGCCGTTTTACTAGGTCAGATAAATACACAAGATAATCCTGCTCAACCTCCTGTGACAATAAAAAACCAACCAATTACACTTAGCTCTTTTGTTGCGCCTGATACGGTTAAAAAAGACTACCAATTAACCGAAAGACAAACTGATATTCTACGAGAGTTAGTTAAAGGTTTATCAAATAAAGAAATTGCTCGTGTATTAGATATATCTCCAAGTACAGTTAAAATTCATGTGGCAGCGGTTCTTAAAAAGCTTGGTGCAAAAAACAGAACGGTTGCAGTAACCATATCTTCAGATATGGGGTTATTCGTCAACTAAAGTACTTATATGGGCTTTGAAACGAACTAATAAAACGCGACTACATATTTTCAATAAACAGGAAATAATATTGAATAATAAAGAGTTTTATGAAAGCAGAGCCTTTTGCTACCCATATTAATAAATATGTTATTAAAAATAGTAGTAAGACTACTTATTTAAAAAGTAAGTTATTGATATTAACAGCTGTCTCATTTAATTCATAAAGGCTAAATTTTGAATTTACCGTTTCTGACACTTTACACCGTTCTCACATTAGTACTTTTACCATTATATAGCACGGCTGAAACTCATAATAATGCTGAACAACTTCGAGTGAATACGTCTGACATTGTCTTCGAAGATTTTATTTACTATCCAGAATTAGGCATCACAAGCAAAGCATTGTGGGCTATAGTTAATGAAAAAAAGAGGGTTTATGGTAACCAAATGACCATGGCTCAACTTCATAGTATTAGTGATGCGATTACCCAATTTTATAGAGTTAAAGGATTTAAGTTTACCTTTGCTTACATAGCAGAAAAAACGTCTTCTAGTAAAGCAATTGTAATGAATATTTTGGAAGGCAGATTAGGAGATATTAAAGTTTACAATGCCTCATTGTATAGTGATGACAGTATCAAAAAACCTTTTAAGGCCTTTTTAGGTAAAGTCATAGTGCAAAAAAATATTGAAGCTGCTGTTCTTGAGCTGAAAAGTTATCCGGGATTAACGAGCTTTGCCTATTATTCAAGGGGCAGCCGTACTGGAGAAGCTCGATTGAACATCAAAGTCACTGCTGAAAAATCCTGGTCGGCCAGTGTGCGACTCGATAACTATGGCAGTGAAAGCACAGGTGAAAACCGCATTGTCTCTCAACTCCACCTCTCAAGCCCCTTTGGACTGCGCGATAACTTAACCATAGGCTTGCAAACCTCGTTGAATAATAGTGACGGTGAAAATAGTAGTTATGGGCTTATCAAATATTCCGCACCTATAGTTAACATGGATCATATACTGACGCTTAACCTCAGTAATAATCAATTTGAGGTTGGTGATAGCTTCTCTAGCTTAGAGCTAAAAGGCGACGCTAAAATTGGCCGTTTAAACTATAGTTATAAAATTAACAGAGGACGTATTTTTAACCAATCATTAGGCCTGTCTTATGAAATAAAACAAACAGATTATGAAGACGGTTTAGGTACTCTTTTTCTACAGCAGAACGAAGAAGTTCAGTCCAGTAGTATCCAGTGGCAGATTGGTCATTACAGTGAATCACAGCAGTGGAGTAACCAGTTATCTCTCACCTATTATCATGGAGATTTTGACAGTGAGGCGCTTAGTTTAACGGGGCAAGACTATGATAAGTTGCAGGCTAATTTTTCGAGCAACACACCACTTTTCACCCCCTCTAGTTATTATTATTCAAACGTTAGCTTTTACCTAAAAGGACAATATAGCGACAGTCTTTTAGCCAATGTTGATTTACTTAGCCTAGGTGGCCCCTACAGTGTTAGAGCAATAAAATCAGGTTTTTTTGCGGCAGACCGTGGCGCCATTGCTAATATAGAATGGAGTTTCCCCCAATTAATTCGCTTTAGCGATAATGCCTATCGGTTAACGCCTTTTCTCTTTAGCGATTATGGCTATGGTGAAAAATTGGGTTTTGACAATCAATCCATAGACAAAGCGACAATATCAGGCTACGGCATAGGGATCGATTTTAATTTGTCTAAAGCGTTGTCAGTACGACTAACGACAGGCCAAATAAATTCAGTAGATGTTGTCAGTGGCAGAGAAGCCGAAGAACAAACATTTTTGATGGAGCTAAACTACTACCTAAATTAACAACTTAAACAGGTGTTTAATGTAATAAAAAATCGAAAATTTTGGCAGTAAGTGATTTTAAAGGGTAAATAATGAAATCTAACAAAAGTAAAAAAAATTCCTATAAAAAGATAAATATATTTACTTGCAGCATGACCGTGCTCACTAATATGATGTTAGTGTACCCTGTTTATGGGCTTCCTGAAAACGCTCAAATTAACTCTGGGATGGCTGATTTTAACAATCCTAACTCAAACACTCTCACTATAAATCAGCATAGCCAAAACTTAAGTACCAACTGGGACAGTTTTAATATTGCTGGTAATGAAACCGTTAATTTTATTCAGCCCACCAACCACTCTATTGCACTTAACAGAGTGGTAGGTGGTAACGCCTCCCAAATAATGGGGAATTTAAATGCCACTGGACAGGTTTTTTTAATCAACCCGCAGGGCATTTTTTTTAGCCAATCAGCACAAATAAATGTGGGTGGTTTATTAGCGACCACTTTAGATATAAGCGAACAAGACTTTGCCAATAATCAGTTTCAATTTAGTGGTGATGGCAACGGTGGTGAAATTATTAATAACGGCACACTCAAAGCCCATTCTGGAGGTACTATTGCGTTAGCCGCGCCCATTATTATTAACAACGGTGAGATTCAAGCGGATGACGGCAAGGTACATTTGCAATCGGCAGATGGTATCTTAGTTGAATTTAGCGATGGGGAAATAGGTATAGCTGCAGACGCTACCGCTTGGCAGGGCATGATTGATAACCAAGGAGTGATCAGTGCTGAAGGCGGTATTGTGATGCTGAATGCCAACACACATGACAGCCTATATCTCAGTGTAGTGAATAATGATGGCATTGTCAGAGCAACAAGTTTGGCCACTACTATGGGTGAAGTAAATATCGCGGTTACTGATGGTGATATCGTTAATAATGGTGTTATTGATGTTTCTGCTGTTGATGAGAATACTGTTGGTGGCAATATCTCTGTACAGGGCCAACGTTTTGCACAACTGGGCCAGTTGCATGCCGATGGCATGGGAAATGGTAACGGTGGTACCGTTGATGTTCATACGACCGAGGAACTGTTAATCAGTCATGATGCGTATTCCTCGGCTAACGCTGGTGCAGGTATAGGCAATGGCGGCGAGCTTATCTTCTTTTCTGATGGTGCCACCGCGTTTACCTCCAGTGCCACCATTGAGGCACGCGGTGGTCAAACCCAGGGAGACGGCGGCTTTGTCGAGGTATCCGGTACGCAGCATGTAGGGGTGTCGGGTATTGTAGATACCCGCGCTTATAACGGTTTAAACGGTACCTTTCTTATTGACCCTACTAATATTGAAATTGTTAGCGGCAGCATAGATAGCAATGGTACCTTTGGCATAGGTGGAACCTGGACCACGCAAAATAACCTCACCTCACAAATCGGCACGGATAATATTACTACCACTCTGGCGACTAACAATGTGGTGATTAATACCAGTACCGGCACTGACGCTGGCGAGTTAGGCAACATCACCATAAGTGCCGCTATTGACCTGAACGGTGGTGGCGGCGCCAGCCTGTCGTTAATCGCCGATAACAACATACTCGTTAACGCCGATATTTGCGACAGTGTCTGTGGTGGGGGGGATGAGGCCATCAACCTATCGTTAGCAGCTGGTGGTAGTATCACCACCGCTGATAACATTAATGTTATCAGCGGTGGTGGTACAATCACCATGACCGCTAGTACGATCGGTGAATTAATAAGCATCGGTTTAAACAACAGCATTGATGCTGGCGCGGGTAAAATCGTAATCAATGGCGATGATGTCATAGTCAGTGGCCTGAACAGCACCAATACAGATGCTGATTCGATACAGGTGACCAGTCAAAATTCTATTATAGACCGATCAGGTCTTGATATTAATACCAGCGGCGGTGTTATCCTTATTGCCAAAACTGGTATCCATAGTAGTGGCATGGCTTCTACGGTTGATATTATTGCCAGTCAAGTTGATGTGCAGAATATTACAAGCGGGAAAATCGATTTGGAGATTGATGCTAGTACCGATTTCGTTAATGTTTATTCAGCAGGTGATTTCGAGGTTATAACGGGAACCACAGGTACAGAAAACATCACTTTCAGCGATCCAACGATCACTTTCGGTGGCAACGTTGATATCATGGCCGATAATAATATTACCCTCAATGCCAGCCTTGATGGTGCCGTAGGTGATATTTCACTTGAAGCAACCAATGGTACCTTAACCCTGTTAGATGCAGGTATTAGCACGGGCAATAATTTAACATTATTTGCTAATGATATTGTCGATGCCAGTGGCCGAGTACTAGATATTACGGCGAACAATTTAACGGTAACTACCACAGCGGCAGCCGCGGCTACGACTTTTAATACCAACGTGGCACAATTGGCTATCTCGCAAGCGGGTAATCAAGCATTGAATATTCAAGAAATCGACGGTTTAACTGTAATAGGTTTAGTCAATGATGGCACCACTACACGCTTAGGCTCAACGGCAGGCAATGTGATTGTAGACAATGCAGCGACGGTAACTGCCACCGATTTAGAACTCGAAGCATTAGCGGGTACGGTGAGTATCACCGATACAGGGCTTTCAGTAACCGGTGATTTGATTATGAGTGCGCAAGACCTTAAAGATACCGCAGGCTATGACTTGATTTTAGCCGCGAACGATTTAACCGTAACCACTACTGCTGCCTTGGCAAATACCACCTTAAATACCGACGTAGCACAATTGACTATCACGCAAGCGGGCAACGTCGGTCTGAATATTGTAGAAGCTGATGATGTCACTGTATTGGGCTTGGTGAATAATGGCACCATCACACGATTAGCTTCAATTGCGGGTGATATTACCTTAGACAATACCGCGACAATAACGGCAACCGATTTAACGCTAGAAGCGTTAGCCGGCACATTAAGTGTGGCCGATAGCGGACTCTCAGTAACTGGTGATTTAATGTTGAGTGCGCAGGACCTTAAAGATACCAATAGCCGTGATATAGACCTTGTAGCTAATGGATTGACAATTGCCACAGCGAGTACTGGTGGAGCAGTGAATTTTAACTCCACAGCAGCATCCCTCGCGATTGATAATCAAGGAACGAACACGATTACTGTTGCTGAGGCCGATAGCATCGATATCACCTCACTCCGTTCTAGTGGTGGAAACATAAGCATCATCACGGCTGGCACAGGAGATATATCTGTAACTAATGACATTGATACGAATGGCAGTAACGGAGCAACTTTAACGCTCAACGCTGCTAATGATCTTAACCTTGCAGATAACGTCGGCCTTGAAGACTCTATAGGGGGGGATGATGTGGTGTTGATGAATTTTATTGCTGGTAACAACATTAACTATGGTACTACCTCTGCAGGTGACATCAACTCTAATGGAGGTAATATTACGTTTAACGCTGGAGGTGATTTTGATCAGCAAGCATCCAATGTATATGCCGGTATCGGTAAGATTAATATCAATGCAAATGAAATTTGGCTTCGTGGTAATTATATCAGTGATAATGCTGATAGCGACGCCATTAATATTAACGCTACTGCCTTTATTCGCGATGACAATAGTGCCGGCACAGAGTTGCAAGCGGTAAACGGAGGTATTGTATTACACGCAGTAAACGGTATGAGTATTGATGCTAATTCTGCGCTATTGACGGTGACCAATACAGACAATGGTGGAATATTCATTAAGCAAATTGGTGGTGATGTCACCCTTAATGCCAGTGGCGTCAATGATGATGTTACTATCGATGCCAGTAACGGAGATATTGTCATTGATAATGCCGCATTGGTTGGCAATGGCAACCTGTTATTATCCGCGACCAACGGCACGATCACGATTCCAGATGTTATCAATACCAGCGGTAATGTTACATTGTCTGCAGCCGACATTATTGACCAAAATGATCGTATATTAGATATCACCGCCAATGACCTCTTGCTCAAAATAAGCAATGCCGCTGACAGCACCACTATTAATAGTAATGTAGTACAATTGGATGCTAGTTTCGCTAATGCCGACCTATTCATTAATGAAGCTAATGACCTAACCGTGATAGATCTTGATGCAGATGGTGATTCTGCCAATGTAAGTAACGGTAACCTTAGTCTTACTATCGCTAATGGAGATCTGCTGGTGACTGATACCGTCACGGCAAGCGATACCGACAGTGATGGTATTCGTTCGGGTATGATTGATATTGATATCCAAAATGGTGACTTCACCTTGGGTAACAGCCCAGCGGCAATATTTTCGATCAATAATGTTGATCAAAACAGTGATGGCGGCTTGGGCATTAGCCCAACTAACCAAGTGGCTATTCGATTGCGTCAAACCAGTGGTATCGACAGTGATCAAACCTTTACCCTGGGTGATGGTGTGGCAAGCGATATTCAAATACGGGCCGATGGCGGCGATATTCTGATTGACGTTGTAGGCAGTTCGGTATTAACCGGCTCCAACCTACGCCGAGTTATTCTTAACAGCGATGTTAGTATTACTGCTACAAAAACCAGTGGTGGAGGCGATGGAATTATCGACTTGCAAAATAATAGTAATAGTGGTGCGGCAATTTTGCTAGCAGGGACTGGAAGTAATATCACTATTATAGGCTATGAAGCTGAACCAGAACCACCGATTGAGCTACCGATAGAAACGCCGATAGAGCTACCGATAGAGCTACCGATAGAAACGCCGATAGAGCTACCGATAGAGCCACCGGTGGCTTCAGATTATTTAGAGTTAATCGATGTTATCAGTAATTCTGTTCAGCAGGGTCAAGACATAGCCGATATGTCGGGTGAAAGTATTTTTGAACCCGATAATGCTCCGGTCAGTACTAGTGTCAATAAAGTATTCAATGCGATTTTTAACAATAAAAGCTGTCAAGATGATAGTACATTTAAGCAGAAGTCTGAGTGTGCAAATAATCACAGTGTGAAAACCTTTTTGGGAAGTTTGTTAATTGGTGGCGAGATGCTGCAGTAAAAAAAATATACCAGGAAGTTAAAGACTTAACATGTTCAAGAGTAAAGATTATCTATGCCGATTAAATTATTACCCATTACAAAACTTTTTTATAGCCTACTATTAGTTTTCAGTTTATTACAGCCAAGTGCCTGGGCCGATGAAAGTAGAACCAATGAATACAAAGTTAAAGCGCTGTTTCTTTATAACTTCGCCAATTTTGTTGATTGGCCCAAAAATGCCTTTAGCGACGACCAGAGTCCAATAAAAATGTGCTTGTTTGGGGATGTGCCCTTTGGCCCTTTTTTACAGGTTGTAAATGGTACGTTTATCGGTGACCGGGAGCTGGCTATCGTACAAGCGAAAATTATCTCAGACATAGAGGATGGCTGCCATATTCTCTTTGTCGATGGTGAGAAAAAACTATTATTACCTAATTTTTGGAAAGATGTTAAATACCTTTATGTTTTAAGCATTGGCGAGAAAAAAGGGTTCACCGACAATGGCGGGATTGTGAGCATTATGCGCACCGGAGACAATGTTGAATTTGAAATTAATATATCTAATGCAATTACCAACGGATTATTTATCAGTTCAGATCTTTTAAAATTAGCCAGAGAGATAAAACGTAATACAGAAATAACTCAATAGTGAATAATGAGTTAGAGGCTTTTTCGCATGGTAAATGTAAAGCCGTCATTTCCGCACATAAAAGACTAAGTAAGAAGGTGAAGTATTGGGTCGGCATGTTTTCAAAATATGGGGAATACGGCCACAATGCTAAACCACATTATTCAACAACAAATCAAGTATCAACATATTTTAGATATACAAACGTCTTATAAGAAACTACAAAGATTACCAATAGAAGAAGTTATTCTACTCATATTTGGTTTGTTTTAATTCATTTTCATTTGCTGTTTATAAAGTGTCTATACCTGTGGCCAATGAAGATGTTTGGTTTTTTGCTGAAAGCAGATCAATAGACTCTAATATTCTTTAAAGAACTTACAGATCCAGTTTGATTTTATTGCCACCTTGCTGGATGTTCAAGGTGATAACTGTTATCGGCCGCTATTGTAAAAAGAAGGTAGTTACTCATTTTTGAAACGGCATCAGTAATGTTTATTGTTTCTTAGGCTTGTTAAGTAACACCACAGCTTCTTGTTCATAGGCTTGTTGTTTATCTGAATTTGATTTTTTTAGTAGCCAACTTTTGTTCCTAACTCAACATTAATTGCAGACTTGGCGATAAAAAAAATGAAAGTACGAACCATAATGTGTTTTTAGTGAACAAATTGCATCATTAATAATGAGTGAAGATTTAAACGGTCTATACTATAGACATAAGGCTAAGTAGAAGGTGTTAATCTTATGGGTTATTGATGCCCTAGCCTAATAGCCTTAAGCCAAACGGATACTTTATTATAAATAATATTGTGACTATTCAACCGCATCTTCAATAAATATATCTGGTAACTGATAACTGGTAACTGGTAACTGGTAACTGGTAACTGGTTTTTGAGGAGTAAATCAAGAGTTCGGCTTGCAGATACATCTATTTTCTGCAAGTTGAGAGATAGCTACAGACTAAAAGGCTATTGTTACTGTTAAGTCCTAATTTACTTGCTAATATCACAACGACAACCAATATGAGTTCAATAGACGTATTTAAGGCTGGTGTGAGCGCTTTGTCTTCTTGTAACTGAACGTTGGTTTACTCAACTATTACGCTGATGTTAATGCTGTTTAAATTCACTGAAGTTAAGGGGGAAGTAATAGCCTAGCTTGGCACACTGGCAGGATCGGTCAATTGTTAAAAAATATCCTTTGAAAATAATTTACCTTGGTGAATAGTTAATCATACTTTACTATCAATTTAACCATTAAAAGATTACATTTTTTAATGTTTAAATGAAGAAAAGCTATCCACTTTAAAATTAAAATTAAAATTAAAATTATTTAATGGAAAAATGTTATGCATATTCTTGTTGTTGACGACCATCGATTATTTAGAGAAGGTCTTCTCACCGTATTAAACCGAATGGAAAATATTGGGCAGATTTCAGAAGCGGCTAATGGAAGTCAAGCTTTGTGTATAGTTGAAAATGAAGAGATTGACTTGGCATTGATCGACTTTCATTTACCCGATACAACAGGGGCAATCTTATTAAATAAAATAAAGACTTTATCTCCTGAAATCCCCGTAATTATTATGTCGGGAGCAGAAAACCCGTCTATGATAAAATCAGCCATGAGCGGAGGCTCTAGTGGTTTCCTACCTAAATCAATGGAACCAGATGAGCTAGTAGATGCAATAAATGTTGTTCTGAGCGGTGAGATTTATGTCCCACTGAGCATACTAAAGAATATAAATATTAATCAATTAGATGTCACAAGTGGCCAGGGTATTGATTATGCCGACCTCATTTACATGGCTAAAGTAACCCAACAAGTGATCAGTACCAGTGATTGGAGTATTCGAGCAAAACATAATTCTTCCAAGAGTCCAGAAGTGATTGCCGGCTTTAATCAGTTACTTTCAAAAATGGAAACGCATTATAACGAACTGCGAGAGCAAGCTTTCCATGATGTATTGACTGATTTACCTAACCGTCGTTTATTTAACGACCGCTTAGACCAAGCGCTGTCTTATGCTTGTCGTAATAAAGATAAAATTGCATTATTAACCTTAGATGTTGATAAATTTAAACAAGTAAATGATCAATTTGGCCATGATGTTGGTGACGCTTTACTTAAAGCTATTGCAAAACGATTAAAGTTATCGACCCGAGAAATAGATACAGTCTCTCGTTTTGGCGGGGATGAATTTTCCATAGTATTAGCTGAAATAAAGGAAGTTAGTGATGTTGAAATAGTATTAAAAAGAATGCTTACAACTATCAGAGAACCTCTATGTTTAAGTAATGAAACTCTATTACCGCGAATAAGCGTTGGTATTGTCTTATCAGATGGAAGCGATAATGCGACCGAGTTAATTAAACAAGCAGATAATGCGTTGTACCACGTTAAGCGTAATGGTGGTAATAATTTTAAAATAGTTGAGAATGAAAGCTAAAATAAGCACTAAAAGAAGTGTTGACCTAAACGTTAATACGTTTTAAATTTTAAATGACGCCATACCCCCTTGAACCTAAGGCAAATATAATTTAAAAAGAGCTATTCATTTGAAATCATTGCGCAATATATCTATACGGTCAAAATTTCTTTTAGCGGTTATCATCACTGTTGTTACCGCTTTATTTATTGCTTTGATATCTATAGCGACTTTAAGTTATCAATTTTCTTCTAGAGAGTTTACCGACCAACTCAATGTACTTGTTGATATAACTGCAGAGAGAAGTCAGGTCGCTCTAGTGTTTAAAGACAAAAGAACTGTTACTCAAAACATAGAATCCCTCTCTAAACTTACCTCTATTGATTTGGCCTGTGTGTACAATGTAAAAAATAACTTGTTTGGATATTATGAACGTACAAGTGATATGCGTTGTCCAAAAAAATTGCCAGATAAACTATTACTTTCAGAAAGAACATTATCTCCTCCTTTAGCTTCATTAGTCATAGAGAAAATAACAAATATTTTCAGTCATGGAGCTGATTTTAATGTAGCAAAAAAGCTGTTTGCTAAAAATCGTTATATTGGAACATTATATGTTGTGGCAAATGCTAGTGATGTGAATCGACGTTTAAGTGAATTTTTATTCTATGCTGTACTCATTATTATTATAACGACCATTATTGCTTATTTATTAGCATACCGACTGCAATTTGCTTTAACAGTACCCATAATTAAGTTAAGTTATCTCGCTAAAGAAATTGGTAGAACTAAAGATTTCTCCCTTAGAGCGACAGTTTGTAATGAAGATGAAGCTGGCTCTTTAGCAAAATCATTCAATGACTTAATACACAACATTCAAGAATCAAACATGAAAATGGAGGAGTTAGTTCTTGAATTACAGGAAAAAACTAAACAATTAGAGTCGCATAGTGAAATTGTAGAAGGTCGGAATAAAAGTATAAAAAATTGGTTTTCAGGTGCATCTCACGACATAAAACAACCGCTGCAAGCAATGGTACTCTTTGTAAATGCATTACTTATGACCAGTAATCCTACCCAAAAAGTCTTGTTAGGAAAACTCGATCAGGCAATTAATAATATGAGAACGCTATTTGAAGACCTACTTGATGTATCTAAATTAGAAAACTTGTTAGATAATTTCGAAACGAGTCCGGTAGACCTGAAACCAATTATTGATAACTTGTTTCATGAGTTTGAAGTATTAGCAGCCGATAAATCATTAGTCTTAAAATTTCATGATAGAGACTTTGTCGTGAATTCTAATATGCGTATGCTTGAAAGAATTATCCGAAACTTACTGAGTAATGCCATTCGATACACCAAAGACGGAGGGGTATTGATAGCTTGTCGAAAGCGTGATGGTTATGCTTGCATTGAGGTTTGGGATACGGGGATTGGTATACCAAAAGAAAGTTTAGAACGTATTTTTAAGCGCTTTCATCAAGTTGAACAAAAAAGTGATGATATACAAGGTTATGGCCTTGGTTTATCTATCGTAAAACGGTTATCTGAAAAATTAAAACATCCTATTGAGATAAAATCTATATTAGGTAAAGGGACTTTATTTAGAGTACGTATTCCCATGGATGACTCGCCTAAATTAACTAATGTTGAATCTGTTAATACAGGAAGTGATAGTAGCTCATCAAAATTACCTCAAGGTTCATTATCACAAGTTTCCCACGTTATACTCCCTGGTGATAGACTCAATGTTATTCTTATAGATGATGATCCTTTAGTCTTGGACTCATTAAAGATACTACTGATGGGTTGGGGTATGCATGTTGCATATTTCGGCTCTATTACTCAAATGACATCATACCTTGAGGGTTGTGATGAGCGTTGTGATGTAATTGTTTCGGATTTTCAGCTTTCTGAAACTGAAAATGGTTTAGATGCTATATCAACCGTGAGAGAGTATTTAGGCTTACAAATACCCGGGTTGATTGTAAGTGCTACTGAAGATCCTGAACTTATTCAAACGATTAAAGAGTCAGGTATACGTAGACTTAAAAAACCAATAAAACCGGCAAAGCTGAGAGCATTAATAAACCACCTACATACGAACAGTATTAGTGAGACTAAAAGTTAAGCATAGAGAATAATAGCTACATCATTACCTACTGCCGTTCACTTAAGGTGAGCGGTATTTTTATTTCTAGCGTATTAACAAGTTAGAACTAACCAAAGTTAGAACTAACCAAAGTTAAGGTTTTTAGATATCAGCCACAGCACAAGTCTACCCACTAGCTCATCATCTGACGGCTGATGTCTAAAAGGCCTTCAATGTGGAAACCGCGGGAACCAAACTCGGTGCTATGGGGATTACTTAATTATCTCTTGCTCTAAATAGGAAGGGCTGTTTGCGCAGACTACGTTAGATTGCTTTACGACACTTTTCGACACGTTTGCGTAAATTGGACAGCGTTACCCCTTATCAACCTCGTCAATAACTTTTATTCTCCAGTTAATCACGCGCCCGTCAATAAAGGCGGCGCTCGCGGTAAATATAAGTGTGGTAAAACGTCGGTAACATCCATACCTGCGCCACAGCAGGGACAAATAAACGTTGGTGCTTGAACAAATGCGTTTTGCTCATCCGTATTCCTTTCATTCAGCACCACTACAGGCGCTTTAACATGCAATAATTGTCGAGCCTTATCCAAGTTCCTTTTACGACCCGTATTAGCCGTCAAACCGTAATGACGAATACGGTGAAAACCACTCGGCAATACATGCAGTAAAAATCGCCGGATAAACTCATCTTGCG
>Ga0308011_10000926_pt1 | contig 14175 bp, 28 predicted proteins | sample Neamet177_FD_203144 | JGI IMG/M metagenome (GOLD analysis project Ga0308011, IMG submission 203144) | Marine microbial communities from water near the shore, Antarctic Ocean - #177 | ecosystem: Environmental > Aquatic > Marine > Unclassified | place: Southern Ocean | collected 2014-07-25 | reverse complement strand
CGTTAGGACCCAGGCTTTTATACGAACCGCTAAACCTTTCAGTAAACTTTTCTATAGCTTTTTCTTTTACAGACATTAAAATATGTGAGTTAGTCTCGCTATCTGCCCATGCAATTTGTGGTGTATGAAGGCTTCAACTCCTTCAACAGCGCCAGTGTATCCTTTCTTATGGTGCCAGGAGTCGGCTGTGCTTGGACTCCTAAGACTTTCAACGGTGCATCCAATAAAATCTTTGCTTGTTTTGTGGTGTACGTGGTGTGTGTAGAAATATCTTTTAGTACAATCAGTCCAGTCCTTACTCTCGTGAGCCATAAGACTTGGTAGGTCTGCAGCTTTAGCTCCATCACCATGAGTAGTTCCAATTAAGTTGTTGTGATACCTAAAGTATTTTCTATGAGACATACTGTTATCAAACGTAATGTTTTTACAGTGTCTGAAATGACTTTCGATTGTCTGAGCTAACATGAATCCGCTTATGTAGTCATGGTTGCTTGGGTTAAAGGTGAAGTGAATATCAGATATTGATAACAGCAATTCAATAACATCAACGTAAAGTTTTTTAGCAACTAAAAAATTCTCATACCACATACCATCGGTATCCTGAGGGGTGCCTCCAGTAGTCTGCCTCTTAGGTGTGTCAATATGGAGTATGTCATTACCTCCTATAAAGTTTATCATATCTATATCAAAACCATTGGATGATTTTAATATACCATTGATGCCGTTCAACACTCTTCTTACTGCTATCTGTGAATTGTATTCTTGACCTGTCTCTAGTCTTGAGCAGAGCTTACCTATGTGTATGTCTGCTGGGTCCAGCACCATCAGGTGTCCTGACTTAGATTTTTTTCTCCTGATTTTCTTATACTGAGGAGAGTGCTTATCAAGTTCTTTGATTAGCTTATCTATAAAAAGGTTTTGTTTTTCTAATTGAAAGTTAGGGTTCTTAACGAATAGGCTTGCCTTGTCGTTCTTTAACCAAGCATGCTTCACTGTATCTATATTAACTCCGCTGGCTTCAGCGGCTTTCTTTAAGCCCCTGTACTCTTCTATTATATTTAACTCATCACTCTTTAACCTAAGCCTATTTGTTTTTACTTTTTTTTTCATGACTGTTATTTTATAAATCATCTTCCATTGAATCAATCATATCTTTTAGTTTTAAGATTAATTCTTTAGAGATTTTTTTACAGTGGTCATAGTCATGGTCTATTAAAGACTCGTAGATTTCATCGCATGAGTCGTGAAGATGGTTCGTTAAATTATTAACGTGCTCTATTCTTCTTTTCTCAAGAGATGTGTTGTTGTTCATTAGGCTATATCCATTGTAAAAAAACTTTTATATAATCAATTAAGTAGTCCATTTAAGTAGGTGTTAAGTTTACGTGTAGCTTCTTTTACGTTATCCTTGTTTACTCTTTCATGTATTGTTTTGTACATTTCAGGGTATTTCAATTGTCTTTTTTGAAACTCTTCATGCTCTAAATTTAAACCATGCATATCCAAAGTTAACTTTTTTATTTTATTTTGCAAAGAAAATATTAATTTTTTACACTCAATTAAACTTAATTCTTGTTCCATGGACGTTGGCTCTATGAACAATCTTAAGCAACGAGAGTACATCTCCCACAGTTTTTCGTCTGCTTTTATAATATAATTAAATTGTTTATTGTAGTGAATAATTGTAGCGTGATGTTTGTTTATGCTTTTCCCTATCGTTGATAAGTTTTTATACCCCTCACTCATAAGTATCTTAGCGTATACCATCCTGCCTTCTACCTCTTTATTCTTTCTCGTCTTTGACATAACATCTATATCAAATACTTCGTTTACTATTATTTTAAGCTTGGTTTCTTTATCCATTGTAGTGTTTTTTTAATTAAATATAAGTCTAAATATGTATCAGAATCTATAATATCTAAGTCGATGTATATAGTATTCTCTCCTTCTTCTTTCACATACTCAATAGAAAAAAAAACTGGAGGCTCTATCTCGTATGTTACACCAGCAACAATACCTGTGCTAAAAATAGTGATGGGAAGTGTGTCGGCATTAAGTTCTATCTGAGACGCTATGTCCATAGCCAACTCCTCAGGCATCTCTCTAAGAATCTCAACAAAATTCTCTTCAACCTCATACTCAATCTCACCCTCTATAAACCTCAACCTGTACTCCATGCTTCTTTAGTTCTTTTAATCTATATTCCTGTAGTGCAGACACCTTTCCCTTAGCTGTTTTAACTTCGCTAAATATAACACCGCAGTTAGGTGGTATAGCAACAAGGTCGGGTATCCCATTCTTGTTTGTTTTAATAAGCTTAATCACATAATAACCTTCAGCCTCAAGCTGTTTAATTCTCTTCGCCTGTATCTGCTGTTCTGTCATTTATGTTTTATAAAGTTACTAATTTCTTTTATAGGAATCAGTACAGCCATGGATGTATTGTCGTCACCCATCGCCTTTACTTTCCCTTGCTTAAAGTATTCTCTAGACACCCTCTTAAGTAGCTGCGTATCAAACACATACATAACTTTGTCCTGATATTCTTTTGAGAATATTATTATCCAGTAGTCTGCCTGGGTTGTTGCTATCCCTGATGGCTTACCTCTACTCTCGTACTCTATAGCTATATTACCTGACCTTCCAACCCAGCTATCTCTTTTAACTTCTATAAGTTTGTCTTTGAATAACGAATCAACTATACGCTCCCCTTCCTTACCGACCTCAAGGTCATACCTAAAATCACTATTGAAGTTCATGCTTATCTTTTTTAAAGTGACGCAAGGTATAATCCTTTTTCTTTGTTACCGCTTTATATATTTGTTTTTCTATGCCACCCTTAGCAAACACCCAGAAAATTTTACTAAGCTTACTGTCCTTAGTGGTCATCCTGTCTCGGCTTTGCCAGTAGCTTGTCGCACTAAAGTCTATGTTATAGTACACCAGATACTCTGCGTTACGCAAACTAATTCCCTCCCTTCCACTCACTATCTGTAGTGCTATGGTCTTGTCCGTAGAATCAAACTCGTCTACCTCTGTGCATAGGTGGTCGCCATATACTTCCTTCAAAGCGTTAAGCTCCTGCTTAAACTTATAGAATATTCCTATCTTCATTAAACAAAAGTTGTCGTATATAAACTGAGCCTTGCTTAAGTCTAGTATCATAGAACTACCGCTTTCAAACTTGACAGTCCCACTATATATCTGATGAAGCTTCATCATAAGTTTTACTGGTGTGTCCGCAAGTATAACCTCCTCCTTTCCCTCAACAACTAAATCCTTTTGAAGCTTTGAGGTTATGTTATATGTTGCTTCACTCATCTCCACCTCAAGCACCTCCTCTACAATATCATTCTCAAACCCTGCCTGTTTCTGTGTGTAAGATATAGTGTAGGGTTTCATCTTTTGAATTATAGAATCATGTCCTCTTGTGTAGTCCCTTATGTACATACTGTTTATCTTCTTCTCTTTAACATCTACGTAGTCATGAGAGAACTTATAAAAACTAGAGTACTTCCTGAAAGGATTCTTTGGAATACCATACACCTGGTGGTACATCTGACTGTACGACTCAGGTGTTGGTGTTCCTGACAACAAACAGACATCACAGCCTGTCTTACTTATAATATTTCTAACATCTTTAGCTCTCTTACTAGGCTTAGGAAACGCTCCCATCCCATGGGCTTCATCAAGAATAATACAATCCCACTTTATGTTGGGTAGTTTGTGCATACTCTCGTAGTTTATAACAAACAAAATAAAAGATGTTGGGCACATCATATCGTTGTCATGTGTTATAGAACTAATAGCCTTCTTCTTTGTAAGGAATAAAACATTTTCATATCCCATCTTCTCTGCTATACCTAGGCTGGTAAGTGTCTTCCCTGTCCTTACCTCCATAGCTAGGTACAAAAAACCTTTCTCAGATATTATCTTAACTCCATCGTCAATAATTTTTTGTTGGTAGTCTCTAAACTGTATCATAATAATGAGGTTTGAATGTTAACTTCGTCTGCTCTTTTTAATCTCATCCATCTACCTGTAGCATCTCTACCCTTTTCAGGTTGTGCTCCAGTTTTATACACCGCATAGGCAGTGAGCCACTTATTAAATCTAACCTGTGATATAGACAGCCTAGACTTAGGCCCGTAGTCTGGGTACTCTGATATAAAATCCTGGTACAAGGTGTTGGTGTGCATCCTTGAGTCAACATATATGTTAGCACTCATCTCGCTCCCTGCTATTAGTCCCAGCCACTCAATGAAATCGTGTGAAGACTCAGCAGATAGCTGTCTTATCTTAAGGTTAACAAACTTACTCTTAACCAGTCCTGTCTTTAGGTATCCCATCATACATCCCACCATGTAGTTGTCAAACTTACACCAGTCCTCATCGTTCCAGTCTCCAAACATTAGCTTACCGAACTCATCAATAGGTGTGTAGTTTTTATTGTAGTGCTGGTGTAGTTCAAGCTCCCACTTTCTTCTAGCAAAAGAATTACCTGCCCCTTTGATAGCGTAGTTGGTAGTGATTGCAATCTTAGGTGACTTACTAAATGGAATCTTAATTGCATCCTTGTTTTTCTTTTCAAGTGTAAGACCTTCTGTTACCACAGAAAATAATCTCTCAAAATCAAACCCCTTTTTTACATCATCGAACACAAGTATCTGAGTGTCAGCTGACACAAGCTGGTATGCAAAGGCTCTTTCAAAAGTAAAAGACTTACCGTCTATGGTCACCACCTTCTTCATCTTCTGCAAGGCGTTCATAAACAATCCCTTACCTGTTCCTCCCTCTGGGTTATCACTTATAACCTCATCGTTTAAAATTATTGCTGGGCAGTATGATAGATTCTTATACCCATGCATAAGAAAACCTATTGTAGATTCCATTGATTCAATCCTGCCATCATCAGAGGCGCATACATTTTTTATAAACTGTTTGTAGTCACAATCGCCTACCTCACACCTGTTAAATGCCCTGTCAATTACGTGGTCTTTCCATACAAAACCATTGAGGTCTATGTAGTCTATAATCTCTACATCTTTTTCGGTTACCTTGATGGCACAGTTTTTATAGTAGAGGTATGAGGTAGTCTTATTATCCTCAACAAAGTAAATATCAATCGTTGATAGAAGTGTCAGGAAATCCTCTCTAAAGTACCTCACCTGGTCTGCAAAGTGATTGTATATTGATGCATCGTCCAGCTCTATAACACTGTTCAATACAAAATCTTTTATATACTTCTCATCTGTATGGTCAACAAGGTTGTTGGTCACCTTAACAAACACATAGTTCTTACTACCCTCTGGGCTGTACTTATAAAAGCCATTGTCCTCAAGGAACTGCTTGAATAGTATATGCACTATCTTTATTACACCCTTATCTGATTTAGTCCAGAATTGTTTCTGTTCGTTCTCCTCTTCAACCCTGTTAAGCACAGCCTCTATTACCCTTGGCTCTATGTGGCTATCCTCTAACTGTGATTTGATTTTCTTTTTAGACTCACCCCTCCTTAGCTTTACTCTTATGTTGTTGACTCTCTCCTCATCCTCATAGTATTTTGTACCATGGTTTTGTGTCTGAGCATAAGCAGAACTTATCGTCTGGTTTATCTCTGTCTCTGTGAAGTCTGAAGTTCTATAGTTTTGTAGTACATATCCAGCTAAAGATTTATTAATACCGAAGTCGTTAAACGCTGAGGCTAATATAAAACAGTTGTTGTTTCTCTGCCCCTCAACCATAGGGTACTTCTTTACCCACCACTTCACAAGTATTTCAACAACCTTGTTCTCATCAGTGATTGGTATTGTCGGCATGTCTAACTTACTGTTAACCTCTGTGTATTCTTTTTCTTTTATCTCCTCCCATACACTAGAGTTTATGTTTACGTATATCAAAGGGTCGTATGATTCGTAACATACCCTTGATATATTTTTACAGGTAGTATCAAAGTGTGGGTTATTGAAGTGCATCTCAAGACTATTAAAATAGTTTACATGATTGTCAATGTCCTGAGGTATTTTAACCAGAGCTTTTAATCCCTTACCCGAAGGAGATATAAACACTGAGTATATAAAATTACTTTTAGTTAACTTCTCTTTGTCTCTTAGGAGTTCTTTGTTGTTCTCATACCCATCAAAATCTAGGCATATAAAACCTGAGTGCTGGATGATTGATGAGTCGTTACGCTTATTGAATGTACCTGAGAAACATATTGCTGGTAGGTTTTTCTTTAGCTCGTTTCTCTGTGACTTGTCTTTCTCTGTGCGAATCCTTTTAACCAAGTCCTTTGAGGCTCCGCTTTTTATTCTGTCAATAATAAACTCTAGGCTCCTAAAGAAAGGAGTTGAGGTCTCTTTAATGTTCTGAAAAATTGTGATTTCTTTTGCTGTCATGCTGTGTTTGATTTAATTGTGTCGAGTTTGTGTCGAGTTTGTGTCGCTTAACTTACTGATAGTCAGTGGCTATGTCGAAGATGTTATCTTTTCTGTCTCGTATAGGGGATAAAAATATAAAAAAGTATTTAATAATAAACCCAGTATAGTAAAAAATGTTAGCATAAAATATGGGGGCACTGTTACACACCCCCAGTATTTATTAGAAAGGTACATCACTCTCATTGCTTTTAGTTTGTGTCGCCTGTTCGGTTGGCTTAGACTCAAAGTTATCTACAAACATGTAAGGGTTACCTGCTTTGCTCTCTTTGACACCTACATTTACCCACCCATTTTTTGAGTTAGATTTTAGAAATGCTATTGCATCATCAACCTTGATACTTAAACTTCCTAAGACAAAGTCTGGTTGGTTAGGATGTTTCTTTCTGAATTTGAAACCGTCTGCGAATACAATTTCATCTGTTGTTACTGCCATAATTAATTGTTTAAAATATTTATTTTTTGTTCCAATGTTTCTATTGTGGCTATGATAATAATATCTTTAGCCTTGCGCGTGTCACAGCTCATTGGAACTTCAAGCCATAACACACTCTTCTTATTGTATAACTCCTTGTATTTATTAAGGAGCACGTCTTTAAACCTCATCATAAAAATAGAATTGATTTATATCTTCCTCTGGGTTATCACCATAGAATTTTCTATACTGTTCAACAGCCTTAGCAACCTTCTGTTCTCCGCGTTCTAATGACTCATCACTTACAGAGTACATACCTATCATCTTCGTTGTCTTATCCACAACCAGAAAGACCAGGGGCTTACCAAAAAGTTGTTGATATATATAGGCTTGGCTATCGTAATTATAATCACGAACACTCCACTTAAACTTATCTATAACACCTGTTGTTTTGATGTCAAAAATATATTGGGAGCCCACAATATCTGCTTTACCCTTCCACATTTCCCCATGTATTTCTTTTATCATAGGTACCTCATACTGAACACCCTCTTCCTGTATCAAAGCCCTGATGTCCTTCACGTTGAGCATACTTTCAACTAGGTCTTCCATCATTAACTTCTCCTTTGTAAGCAGGCCTATCTCTAGATTGTTTTCAGCAATGAATTCTTTGTAAGCCTTGCTGTTCCTGGAGGCTAGGTCTACATGAGGCGTAGCCTCTGCCTTCTCTGGCTCAAGTATTAACTGATGGAAGTATCTACCTACCAGAAAGTTCTTGTTGTCCTCTCTAGGTTTCCTAAAGTTCTTAGGGTTTTTAATAAGGTCACCTATATCTGAGTTAGAAAGATAGTTTCTTCCTACCCCTGTGTAATACTCCTTGTCGTCCTGTAATTGTTTGATGATGTCTTTCATATCTATATTGATTTAGCTATTTCTTTTTTAACTACCGTTGACATTTTGTATTTTGTAGAGAGCTGTTCCCCTATTACCTTCAGTCCTTTTGATTTGTTAGCGATTACATACTTCATAACCTTCTCCCAATTATCATCTCCTATCTCTAGGTTTATATGAGTCTCAACCACTGGAGGCTTTGTGCTCGCTGTAGTTTTTATTGGTTTCTTAGGTACTGGTTTGCTTGCAACAGCACCTGACTCAGTGCTAGGTAAGTCTTCACCTGCATAGATATAGATTCCCATACCAAACATGGCTAGGTTTTTAACTAGACACCTCATCATAGTCTTGTTGATATCAAACATGGTAGCTGCTACCACTTGCTTATCTCCGTATCTTGTGGTGTAACTATATTCTTCTTTCCTCATAGCTTTGTTAGCTCCATCCATAACAGGTAACCACATCTCTAAAGTTTCACCTTCAATACATACAGATGTGTGACACATAAAGCCAAGTGCTTCATCATAATCTGTCTCACCCATTTTATAAGTTGCATCGGGACAAGCCTTCTTTACTTCACTCCATGCCCATGCCCATGACAGGTAGGTTAGATTGTTTTTCTTGTCTACCTTGTCGTTTACATTGATAGAGTTCAATGTTTCAAAAACTGATTTTGATTTACTCATGATTGTTTTGTTTTAAATTTATCTTGTTATACTTTTTTAATATTCTTTCCCTATGATTTTTAAGGTGCTTTATTTTTTTGGGGTTTTGTTTATTGTTCATCTCATCCTTAATCTTTTCCTCAATGTATCTGAGTTTTTTTAAGTAAGTATTTACACACAGGTTATACACCCCACGTCTCCACCCTTTATTAATAAACACCATCTTCTCCTCATGAGAAATGTCCTTATAATAATCCCCACCAAGAGCAATGTTCTGAATCACTACATCACCTAGCTCTTTGTCTTTAGTTATCTTACACCCAAGGTACATCCTTGAGTCGTAACCATGTCCGTCTAAAACAATAGCCATTCTATCTATCGTTGCCTCTTGGAATATATTATCTAAACTGTCACACATGATTGTATGATTTTTATTATAGCCCCTAGGTCTTCGTCATAAGAGAGCCTCTCTTTAACTAATTTTATTCCATGAATAATAGTAGAGTGCCCAACAGAATACCCATTGTCATCCATGTACTGTTTAATATAACGTACACGCATAGGTCTCTCGGAGCATAGAAAATAAAGTAGCTGTCTAGCGTCTACAATATCTCTTCGCTTACTCTTTGTAAATATTTCTTCTTCATTGATGTCGAACAGCTCAGATACTTGAGACCTGTACTGTTTAAAAATTGGGTAGTGCATTTGATTTTTGATTTTTGATTTGTCTTTGAGCATGCTCTATGCCCATAGGTAAACTCTCTAATAATACATCAAGAGTTTGAGTGATTTCTGTTAAAGATTTTTGATGTGAAGTAACATTAAATAACCAAGCCTCGTAACTTGAGTCGGCATCCATCGTGTTCACTTCTTCCTGTCGCATGTCCGCGAGAAGCTGTTTAGTTTTTCCCATAATTTATTAGTGTTTAATGAATTGTAAATTTACAAAATGTTTATCAATCGTACAACAAATTGATATTAATTTATCATAACTCCAGGTACATCTTGGCTCTTGTCCACCAGTGGATGTGCTTAAACTCCTCCTCTGTGTATATGTGTATCTTATTTTCTTGGTCTATAACTGCGTGTAACCCAGAGGGTAACACCTTGTGATGTTTTATTTTCATAGTTTAATTGTTTAGTGGTTTAAATTCTCCATCATTAATATAGTCTATAGCCTCGTCTATCATTGTAAAGACTGTCTCTGCTACATAATCGCTTGAGCACACATCCTCTAGTATGTCCATCGCATCCCCGTCTGAGCATTTGTAGTTTTGTTGTACATCGTCTATGTGCCATAAGTTTTCTACACAGTAGCCCTCTTTTTTTAGTAGGGCTTTGGCATTCTTAATTGTCTCTTGTCTTTCTGTCATAATAAATAGTTTAAATTGTTTTATAAAGTTCCTGTAGTTCTTTTATCCTGTCGTCTGCAAATTGCATGGCATCCTCTCTACGTTTTTTAGTGAGTCTCTTGATGCCGTTCTGCTCCTTGTATTCTTCAAGGTGCATGTCTATCCTGTCCTCAAGCATGCCCTCAATAAGTAACTGCATGCATGACCTAAACCTGTAAGACTCCCACGTCCTGTTGTAGTATCTTACTTTTCTTTCTCCCATGTACATGTTGTTCATGTAAAGCTTAGAGATGTGTCCCCAAGACCTGCTGTTGCTGTACCCTTCGTTCTGGATGGTGTACACGTTTTTGTTTAATTTTCTGGTGTGTAACATAATTTTAGTTGTTTTTAGATTGATTAATTAATTTCTTGTTAAGCTCTGCTATCCTGTCCTTGAGGTGTTTGTTGTTGACCTCAAGTATAGAGGCCTTGACCTCTAGTTCTTTTATTCTTTCTTCCATAGCCTGTATTCTTTGGTAATTAAATTTATGATTTGTCATGATATCCCCCTTCGTTTTTTGTGGTGTCAATATCTTTAGGTAGCGACTGAAGGTACTTCATCCTTCTTGTTATCTGAGGCACACTTAACCAGCCCTCTACTCCCCCTGGTTTTCTTTCTGTTACCGAACTCATAACCTCAAAGCTTGAGAAACCATTTCCGTACAGAAATTCATGACCGCCTACCACCGATATGTAAGTCCCGTTTTCAAACTCCATCCTAGATGCCCAGCCCTTATCGAATACCTTGTGGCTGTGAAAGACTAGGTCTTTAAAGGTGAAGGGCTTTTCTTTTATTGATACGTCACCTAGTCCTAGGTCGTTCTCATCTATCCAATTACCGCACTCTCTCCTGGAGACATCTTTAAAAAGAACGTCTCCTGTTGCATAACATATTACCTCGTGTTTCATAACTCTATTTGTTTTGATTAATTATTTTTTTGATTGATTGTTCTGGTGTCATTACACTAACATCATTGACACCCATAAGCTCCAGAGCTTTATTTTTACATGCATCTGGGTAGCTGTAGTACAGGATGCTCTCATCTGGAAACGTAACACTTAAGCTCTCCACATATCTGCTCCCACTCCAAAAGCTGTAGTAGTTCTTATTTACATAGGTTTTGTTTATCTCTGTTTTGTGTATAGGAAGTCCAGGGTACATCTCTTTTAGTTTTGCCGTAACCTCAGATGCGTTGGCCTTATAAATAATATTTTTCTCTATCTTCTCATGTATATTTCTGTTGTGTTGTCTAGTCATAGCAATGAAGGTGTTAAGACTTACTCTTCTGGAGTCATCCTGTATAAAGTAAGAGTTAAACTTTCCTCTTTCCTCTATATCTATGAGGTCAATCTTATGTTCTTTGATAGTTTCAACCCCATCAATGCGGTTGTCTGTAACACACTTTAACTCTAGCTCAAACCATGGTAAGTCCCATCGTTGTACCTCTGGAGATATGAGCGCCCCCCAAGGTTCGTTGTCTGACTCTATCATAAATTTTATACAGCATGTACAGGCCTCTGTGGTTATGTTAGGGTGTGCAAACTTTAGCTCTTTGCTGTAATAATAACCTTCCCCAAGAGAAAACTCAAACTCTTCATTGCCTATGTTCTTTCTGCGGTTGTAAAGGCTTATCTCTTCTCTTTTAACAGCCCCATTGTTAAGCTCTGGGTGGTATACCGATGTTCTTTTATCTTTTACCACAAGGTCTACAAGCTGGTTGTAAATTTTTACACCCTTCTCGTACCCTCCAATTGCCTCTTTAATTTCTGTATTAACCTTGATGTTTATCCAATTGTTAATATTATCTCTGAGGTTGAAGTTCTTGGGAGCTCCTTCCATGTCTGGTGATATTATTTTCTTTTCTACAAGCGTTTCATAAAGCCCCTTTCCTTGGGGCGTGACTTCTGTTTTAATAGTTTGATAGATGTCTCCCTTCTTTATATGAAAAGTTATCTCTGCGCTTATTATTTTGTCTGTCCAATCCTTAGTAGTTCTAATGTAATTGTAGTCTTCTGGTGTGATGTGATTCATGCTCATAATTTTAGTTGTTTAATTGATTAATAAATTCTACTACTGCTTTGTATGTTTCCCCAAGAGAAACAACTTGCAACGCTTGTGCTATTGAGGGATATGACGTATCTATTACATCCCTCCCATCAATGAGGTTGTTGTGTTTCTCTAAGCATTTCTCCACCACAGGCATCAGCCAATCCCATGAGGTGTGGTATTTTAGACTTAGGTCATTTACTCTTTCAAGTCCATACTGGCCACAAATACGCGTCATTCCGTTGTCATCAAAGAATGCCCCCATAAATTCTGCTATTAGTCTATTGTCTTTCATAATTCTATTTGTTTAATTGATTAATAAATACTTCGTCAAGGCTGTATCCCTTCTTTGTTCTGCACACATACGCAATAAAATTACGTATGTGTTTGTCGTCTGCAAACTCTTTGGTGATGTACCAATCTGTTGCTTTGTCTGTTTTAAATTTGATAGTTGTTGCCATAATTTTATTCGTCTAATAATATTGTTTGTAGTGTTACATCTGTATGTGGCACTGGTGTTTGTCCAAAGTGGAAACCTATGATTTTAAAGTCATCCTTGCCGTTGTGATACTTTACATCTACGCATTGGTTGTACATCACGCTGAAGGTGATAAGCTTACCGTTGCTGGTCTTTATGCTTATAGTCTCATTGGAATTCTTACACTCGATGTAGGTGTGGTTAAACTGTGCATTGAAGACCGCAAAACCTTTGACCTCTGCTATGATGCTGTTAAGCACATATTTGAAGTCTTCATTTACTGTACTGTCATAGCTTAGTATGTTGCCAAAGACCTCCAGATTGATATCTGTATCTGGCTTGTTGATGTAGTTTTTAAACTCCATTAGGTTTCTCACCGTAGCGGTGTAGTTGCTGTTCATCTGGATGTGATACCCATTTTTTGCTTGGTACTCCAGCATCTTGGAAGGTATAATTGTTGTTACTTTCATAGTATTTGATTTGGTTAATAGCCCCAGAGGAGGCTTTCATGTACTTAACAATCGTCAGTTAACCTTAGTTTATTTTCTTCCTTTCCTAGTGTATTACACACCTCTGTGTAGGTGTCAATAAAATCCTCCTCTTCTGGAGTTACCTTGTGCAGTATCACAAATTGGTTTGCTACTATGTGACCTCTGCCTGTCTCTCTGCTCCATGCAGAGACAAACGCCTCTGCCTGTTCGTGTGTCTGGAATTCTAGTTTTGCTCTTTTCATAACTCTATCTCGTTATTTTTTAGCGCCTCCAGAAGAGCCTCTTTGTTACTACCATCTGCCCTGTTCCATGCTAAGGCAAAGTCCCCTGTGCATACAGCGTGCATAAAGCCTCCCATCCCTTGCATGAGGCTTATTTTTGAGTGATACTTTTCTAGACTTTTATCTTCGTCCAGCATCTGCATGGCATCACTGTAGCACACCCCGTTTTTAGAGTAGTTAGCTATTGCTACCAGCATCGTGTAGTTCTTGTATGATACACCCAGTGGCATATAGCCCTGTCCGTATCCGCTTTTCAATTCTATTTTAGTTTCCATGTTATCTGTTTTAATTAGTTTCTAAGGGCGTATCCAGCCCCAGCGCCTAGTTCTGTTAATAATCTTGATACTTTAGTTAGTAATTTTTGCATGGTATTTGATGCCTGTGTTTATTGCAAAGGACTTTGTGCTGTTAGATACAGGCAGTAGTATTGCTCTACTCAAGGCTGTCAACAGCGCCTGTGATTGTTGTTTTAGAGGTACACGTCATAGCCCCCTGTCTCTTTGTGTTCTATAAATTCTAGTAGCTCTTCAATCTCGTGGGAGTCTTTATGAAATGTTATGTAGCTAGGCTCTTCAATGCCGTTATACACGCATACAGGCTTAATTTCATAGCCTCTATCAAAGTCTATAGCAATCTCTGTCTCTCTGTAGATATCCATCTTAGTTGTTTTGTTTTCTAGAATCTTCATACTGTTTCACTTCGTCATCAATCCAGGTTTCTGGTACACCCACGATGTCAACACCCTCGTAGGTAAGGCACCAGAGGTTTATGTCCTCATCTTCATAATTTTCATAGCTATTAAATACAAAACCTTTCTGTACTAGGCTACCTAATACCCCAGCTCTGCTGCGAGTTCCTACATTTTCTTGAGTAAAATCTGAGTGCCCTGGCTCGTTTTGTTCTAATCTAATTTCTTTTAACAATTCTAATTCTTTTGCTGTAATTTGCATGATTTTTCTATTTAGTTGTTTGTGTTATTAGTTCTTAAGAATGTGCATATTAATGCGATTGGTAATGCTATTGCTATTAGTATCATATTGTTATTTATTTTAGGAATTTTTTAATTTCGTTTTTAAAAA
>Ga0308011_10000924_pt1 | contig 14178 bp, 13 predicted proteins | sample Neamet177_FD_203144 | JGI IMG/M metagenome (GOLD analysis project Ga0308011, IMG submission 203144) | Marine microbial communities from water near the shore, Antarctic Ocean - #177 | ecosystem: Environmental > Aquatic > Marine > Unclassified | place: Southern Ocean | collected 2014-07-25 | reverse complement strand
CAAGCAATACCTTTAGCGGCTACACCATAATCGGATAAGATTCTTGCTAAAAAAACAATATGTCGTCCTTTTCTATTTGGATCATCATAATGACTATCCGTAATAACGTCTTGCATGTAATTTACATTTAAGAAACTTGTAGAGTCAACAGTTACTCTATAATCATAAGGATTATCAACTGCAGTTGCAGATGTTACAGTACCATTACTAGCTGAAAAATAATACTTTCCAAGTATTGCCATCCCGGCACTTGTACCACCAATAACAATGTTTCTATTTTGTATGGCATCATTAATTAAATTACTGATTGGTGTGTTTCGCCAGTAAGATATATAATCCCATTGGTTTCCACCTGCAAACCAAATAGCTTCTGCTTTAAGTATTTTATCCTGAATATATGTTTCGTTTGCTGCATTTAAATCATTAAATACAATGGTTTCAACCGAGTTTACGGTAATACCTAAATCAGTATATAAGTAATTATTATACCCGCTTGAACCACTTGCTCTTAGCACAAGAACGTCTCCGCCATTTGCACGTTGAAGAAACCATTTCATAGCTTCATCATGTTCTGTTGCTCCACCCATCATGCAAACACCACCTTCAGGATTGCTAATTATATCTGAAGCATTTCCTGTAAAATAAGACGTATATGTTTGTGATGATACGTTGATGTGAACTAACAATAGGGCAATGATTAGGAGTTGTTTCATAGGTGTGTTTTATAATGAGTTAGTGTACAGAAAAGTAGTATTAGCCTGTCGATACTTAATAACAAATATAGTTAATTAAACGTAACTTAATTTGTAACTTTTAAATTTAAGGAAGCATGCTTGAAAATCACTTTACAACTTAATTGTTGACAGTTTTTTCTTTTTTTTCTTTTGCCATGCAATAACTTGTACGCCTTTAGAGTATTGAATTTTATTTGGCTTATTTATCAGTAGTTTGTTAAATCTTTGATAATTAAAGTCTACTTTTTTTAAATTAAGTTCATTAATCTCCCATTCTAAATGATGAATTTCAAACGTGTTAATTGACTTTTTTGTATCTTGAAAAAGCGCATACCTTTCAGTTAACCACGTATCTAATGTTGATTTTTCTTTAATTCCTTTTCCAATTGTAAATTCTATATCTAATTTGTCATTAAATTCCGAATTATAAGACTTGTATTGGTTTTCAGTTCTTTTTATTTTTGAATAGCGGTATGGTAGTTCTGACATGCCCTTTGCTATTTTACATGATAAACTTTTTCCACCTTCAATACTTAAAAAATAAACCCCAGTTTTATTATTTGATTTTATATAAGTTCTAATATTAATTTCATCAAAATTAGAAATAGGTGGAAATGAAGGCAGATGTTTTGGTCTAATTTTCTCCATTGTAAACGCAACAACTGAAACCCAAGGTTTCCCCTCAAAAAGATCAATTTCTAATTCTTGTGGTACAAATTTTCTCAGTTCACTTAATTCAACTTGCCAATGCATAAATATTGCATTATTCCACTCTTGATAAAATTTCCAGTTTTCAGTTGGAACTTCCCAAGGTCTGTGCTCAGTTGTATTTAATATATTTTGTATTGTCATTTTTAAAAGTAGGGTATAACGGTTAAGTTTTGTTTAGTACGGATTTAAAGTTACAAAACAATTCAAAAACGTACATGGTCTAACCCTTTTTATTAAAAGCTAATTTTATATTTTAGGTAAGTAAAGTTTTATATTCTCGTTTCCAAAAAACACTTCATCTAAATGCCCCATTTTCTTTCTGTCAATTGTAATTAGGTGCATATGAATATTAGAATCGTGATGTGTGAAAATACCTTTATGTTCTGTTGAAAAGAAGCCTATGATTTCAACATCACTATTTTCAATAAAATATTTTGTTTGTCCTTGATGTGCTTCTTCAGGAGAACTAACTTTTGTGCCTTTGGCCAAGTTTTGTATATGAATTTTAGCACTATCAATTTGTCCTTTTAACTTAAAAACAAAAGGTCTGTTATCGTTAAGTGTTCTTTTGTCTATAAATTCTTCTAATTCTTTAATCGTTTTGATTTCTGATGGTAAGTCTTCAATGTCCCAATCTGTTTGGTTGGTGTAAACTAAGAATGGTGCTTTAACCTGATATGTTTCATGAACTTCCATTGTTGAGTCAGATGTTACAGTTGAAACATAAGATTTTCCATCAAGTATTAATAATTCACCTGTAAGGTACTCAACAGGTCCAAGTCCATAAAGTCCATTTTTATCTTTAATTGTATCAAGACTTATTGTTCCACCAAGTTCACCTTTCCACATCACGTTTTTCATGGCACCAACTACTTGAATAATTGATTGATTTTCAATTTTTGTTTCAGATTTTTTCTCAGTTGAGTTACAACCGATTAATGTTATAGTTGTCAATCCTATTACTAATGTTTTTTTTATCATTATATGTTTTTTTAAATTACTGCCAATGTTTACTGTATGGTTAGTTACGTTCTGTAATAAACCAAAATTTTCGGTTTATTACAGAACTCCAAATTAAGTACTTTATCCCCATTAACTATACAGGTTGTTGTACACTGTATTATTCCTTACGGTTTACTATTCTTTCAAACACTTTTAGTTTGTCAATTCCGAGTAAAACTAAATAAGCAAAAAGAGTCATGAAAAATAAAGTTGTCATAATTCGTAAATAGATTTTCACAGTCCATTCTAACGCAACTTTTACACGTTGCATTATTCCAATTTTAACTTCTTTGCCTTCTAAAAGAGAAAATTGTACTGTACAAAATTCGTTTTCATCATCAAAATCACCAAGACTTACTCCAAGACCTTGAAGTTGTTGCTCAATTTCAAGAATACGGTTTTCTAATCCCATATATTCCTCTATTTTCCCCCCTTTTGATTTCAATTCAATTAGTGAGTTTCTGATTTTTTCTAATGATTGCTTTTTTGCATTAAGTTCTTTGTATTCATTAGTCTTATCCTTCTTTGTTATTTGTTTTGCTTGAACTTTTCCAATTGTTATTAGTTGATTGTAAATAGCATCAAAATTTTCAGGCGGAACTCCGATCACTAAATTCAATTTTCTGTAACCTTTATTTCCGCTTTTCTGTTCAAATTGTATTAGAGCATCAAGTTTTTCTATCGTTTTTCGAGATGATTTTTCTTCTTCTTCAAAATTTGATGATTTAGTTTTAATTTCTGCAATTTTTTCATATTTTTGGTCAACTTTTATAGCAGTTTGATTTGGTGTACTTGACTTTACTTTATATTCTTTTGTAGCATAATTTCTTTTTGAGTTGGAAATATTATCAAAGAACTGTGTTTGGTTTGGTGTATCATCAAACGTTTTTGTAGAGCCATAAATTAGTCTAAAAATAAATAAAACAGCAAAAATTATAATTAGCCATAAAATTAATTTTTTCAATCTTTTCTTAAATGTTGGTTTCATATCTTAATGTTTATTTTTGCTAGCGTTTACCTATGTTTAGTACGGATTTACAAAGAGCAAAACCATCAATTACGCACATAGCCTAAAGTTAATATTTTGTTTTTAAATTATTCTTGTTTTAAACACCAAATTTAACTTTTGGCGGACTTCCTATGGAATACTGAGCTTTCAATTAAGCGCTGAACTCCGTATTAAATATAGAATTTGTTATAAATTTTACTTTTTTATCAACTGTATTTCTTCTGGTAAAAACTTTGATGTAGCCTCAGTTAGTCTTATGAAAACCCAGTTACTACTTTCATCCTTAATTCCGTAAAAAGTATCATCCATTTTAATTTTCACAATTTGTTTATCTTTGTCAAATGTTACATTTTCTAATCCAAAAAAGTTATTTAGGTATTTAATATCCGAACCATCATGATGTCCTGTCATGTAAATTGTGTAGTTTAAAGCTGAATATTTAATATTGTTTTTATCTATAATCTTAACTATATCGTATTTCGGATCCATTTTAAAATCAATAAAATCTTTTTCATTAAATTTATCTTTGATTCTTTGAATTTCTTCATCTATACCTTCTTGACCAATAATTTTTTCAGACATAAAAATCTTAAGTGAGTCAATTTCTTTATTATTCAAAAATTTTACATATTGATTCATAGCCAATGTAATTTCTTGATTTTCCTTTTTAAATTGTTTTGAAAGAGAACAAGAAGTAATTGTAATTATTAAAATTAGTAGTTTTAGAAATAACTTCATTATTTTTTAGATATTATTTATAACAACTGAGTATGTGTACTGTTACATATACTCACGTTATATATTTTATTTTTATTATATTATAAACTCAATTCTGTAAACGGTCTAGCTATTTGTGAACTTTAATAGGTAATTTAAGTAACTTTTTTATAAGATTTTACCAAATATACTATTTAAATTAAAAATAAAAACAGTTTGAGGTGCTGATTTATGTCATAAATAATTAAAAGGATATTGGTAAATGGAATAGTAATGAATTAATACAAAACCAGTATAGTTTATTAGTTTTGTTTGTCGCTGAATAAGAGAGAAGCAGTTTAAAAGTTATAATTATTAGCGTTAAAATGTAAATTTGGCTATATTTAATAAATAGCCGAATATCAATTTACTACAAACTCTCTTTAATATCTTGTTATTTTAGTAGGCTAACTAAATATCTTACTTTATCAGTCTGAATAAAGTCTGGGTTTTTATCCACTCCGTTAATGTTTTTGTTTTTTGAATGTGTATTCCAAATCGCTACTTTTAAGTTATTACTATGTGCTTCCTCTACTTGTTCTCGAGTAACTTTTTTTGTTGAAATAGTTATGCCATATAAATCTAAAGCTAAGGCTATAGCAAGCCCGTTTTCGAATGTAGAAGGGTAAATAAATAATTTATAGTCCGGGTCTTTTTCTTTTAATTTTATTAAAAAGCTAGTGTCTTGAGATTCAATATAAACATTACTTTTTAAGTCATATTTAGCAATGATTTCAGATAATGAATTAATGTATGCTTCTTTAAAATTAATTGCGCTATTACTTTTATACAATTTACAATCAAAAGAAAATTTATAGTCCTTAAAATTTGGAACATTAGCAAAAAGTTGATCTAATGATAGTATCGAATATTTTAAATAGGGGCTACTCGTATAAAATGCATTTTTTATCTCACTCCAATTATAATCATTAATTACACCAGATAGGTTTGTCTCATCAGAAAGGTCCTGACCGTGATAAGCAACCAATACACCATCTTTTGTTAATTGCACGTCAATTTCAGAACCATCAGTTCCACTATTTAAACATGTCAAAATAGATTCAAAAGTATTCATGGGGTAGGTTTGACCTATTCCCATTCCTCCATGACCAAGCACAATAATATTATGATTTAGAGTCATCTCTTTTTTACTACAAGAGCTGAAGATAAGCGGTAATACTATTATAAATGTTAAATATTTTTTCATAATCATTTTCAGAAAGTATATCCAAAATCTAACAAAGCCCAATGGCGAAAAGTTTTTTGATTTTCAATTATTGGTGCATATCCTATTTTAAACAAAAAGCCTTTTTCTCCTTCATATCTATATCCAATGGATAGGTTTGTATGAAGAGCGTTGAGTCTTTTGGGTTGGAAATCTAAGTTGTTAGCGTAAATAATACTTGTAATTGTTTGTCCTAACCCAAAATCAATATTGTGCTTTGTTCCATAGTAGACATTTATGCCTACTGGTATTATTACATCAGGATTAAATTTATTGGTGTAATCATTCAAGTGATAGGTACTTAACCCAGTTCTAACCGATAATTTTAATTTATGAATTTTCTTTACTAAATATTCATAATTAACAGAGCCGTAACCACCATAACCCATGGCCTCAATAAATAGTGTATGTCTGTGTGAGTTATCTTTTTCTGAATTTTGAGCAACCGCTAAATTACTAAAATGTAAAAGAAAAAGAAAAAATAATAGGGCTTCTCGTTTCATTATTGGTTCTTAGTTTAATCCCACACTTTCTCCCAAAGGGAGAGGCTGTGACTTTTTATTGTCAAAAACAAAATACGTCAGTCTTGTGTCTAGTATCTAGAAGCACAGCGGTCTAGTGTCTTTGAGCGAAGCGATCACATCCATTCTTTACCGTTTCTATACATGGTACCTTTTAGGGTAGACACTAAAAGGTTATCTTGATTATAGATATTAACTATATAAACACCAATTCGTTTTGATATAGAAATTTCTTCTACTTTAGTTGTTAAAACATCACCAACGTAAACGGGTTTTAAGTGTGAAATTGAGGTTTCAACAGATACGGCATGAATACCGTAAGCGTTAGCAGAAAATGCTAAACTACTGTCAGAAATAGAGTAGGTGATTCCACCGTGAGCAATGTTGAATCCATTGGTCATTTCTTTTCTGACAGTAGCTTTTAATGTTACATTTCCTTTTTCAACTGAAATCAACTCAATACCCAACCATTGACTCATAGCGTCATTGTCAAGCATTTTATTAACTATTTCAGTTGGGTTAAGCATTATTTTTTAATTGCAGCATTTATTAATCCAATCATACCAGATGTTACAATGAATAATTGCGTTTTAGTTTCATCATCTAAAGACTCTCCGTCTTCATCTTCAGCTTCAATTTCGTTGAACATAAATTCCATTACATTGTTTTGGTTTACTAATTCAAATAAAGCCGAATTGTCTTCATTTTTATTAATTTCTTCCAAAGCGTAAACAAAACCTTCTTGAAAATCTTCAATAGTTTTATCAGTTACTTCATTTAATTCAATTCCTTCTTGTAAAAAGGCTTCCAATACAATAGCAAAATAATAAATTGAAAAAGCATTTAATTCTTCATTTTCATATTCTACACCTGCTTGCATTACGTAATTTAAAAGTGTTTCTTGCTTAGCTGCAAAAGTTTCAATTAATTTATCTAATGCATCTTCACTCATTCCATCAATTTTATCAATTGATTTTGAAATACTCTCACTTGTTACTATACTCATCTTTGTATGTTTTACTAATTTATTATAAAATATTTACTTCTCTCTCTAATACTACGTCATATTTAGTTTTGATGTCGGCCATAATATCTTCAGATAATTTAAAGACATCTGATCCTTTGGCACCACCATGATTAACTAATACTAACGCTTGATCTTTATGTACACCATAGTTACCAATCGTTTTACCTTTCCAACCTGCATTGTCAATTAACCATCCTGCAGCTAGTTTTACTAGTTTTTTACTAACCTTATAACTTGCTATTTCTGGAAATTCAGCTTTAAGGGCATCAAATTTTTCTTTTGAAACGATAGGGTTTTTAAAAAAGCTACCAGAATTTCCAATCACTTTAGGATTTGGTAATTTTGATTCTCTAATTTTACAAACCGCTTTACTTACATCATTAATGTTAGGTGTGTGAATACCCATTGCATGTAATTCTGTTTGAATTGCACCGTATGATAAATTTAAAATAGGATTTTTAGTCAATTTCAAAGTTACATTTGTAATCACATATTGGTCTTTGTAAAAGTTTTTGAAAATACTATCTCTATATCCAAATAGACATCTTTTTTTTGTAAATCTAACTTCATTAGTAGAGTCAATATGCATAGCTTCTAACTCAAAAAACACATCTTTAATCTCAACACCATACGCACCAATGTTTTGCATAGGTGCAGCACCAACACTACCAGGAATTAAAGATAAATTTTCAATTCCGCCATAACCATTAGCAATAGCATATTTAACTAAATCGTCCCATGATTCACCTGCATTAGCTTTAACCCAAACAAACTCTTCATTTTCTTTTTCTACTTCAATTCCTTTGATTCTATTTTTGATAACAACACCGTCAAAATCTTTAGTGAATAAGATATTACTTCCACCTCCTAAAATTAATTTTTGTTTACCTTTTACATCATTTGATGAAAGTATTTTTTTTAATTCTTTTGCACTCGAAAAGGTAATGTAAGATTTGGCTTTAACATCAATACCAAATGTATTATGCTGAAGTAGGCTAAAATTATTTTGAATCATGGTGCAAATTTAACGCTTTGTAATATAATAACATGATTTTTAGACTAAAACTTATCTCTTATATTCACTCAGTAAAATTCCTGTAGCCATAGCAACGTTTAATGACTCAGTTTTTCCGAAATTTGGAATGCTAATTTCTAAATCAATTAGTTTTAATAATTCATCACTTACGCCATGAGATTCACTTCCCATAACCAATGCCGTTTTTATTGATAGGGTAGTATTATAGATGTTTTTACCATTAATAATTGCAGCAGCAACATTAAAGTTATTCTCCTTTAAATTATTAATTTCTAACGCTAAATCACTTACTATATAATTCATTCTGTATACAGCACCCATAGAGGATTGTATAACTTTTGGATTGTATAATTCAACTGTTTTTTCACTAGCAATAATTTGAGTAATTCCAAACCAGTCAGCAGTTCTAATTATAGTACCTAAATTCCCAGGATCATTCACATCATCTAAAATCAATACTAAATTATTTTCAGAATAATTTGGAACAGTATTTTGTAATTGATGTACAACTGCTAAAACCTTATTTGCTTTTTTAAAACCAGTAATTCTATCTAAGTCTTTTGAAGTGATTTGTTCAGCATTTATAGTACTTGGTATTGAATCGGTATCGTAATCATCTGTGAAATATATGCACTTAATTTGGAATTTTTTTTGTTCCAATAATTCACTAACCATCTTTTCACCCTCAATCACAAAAAGCTTATTTTCTTCTCTTTGACGTTTGTTTTGTAAAGATTTTATAAGTTTTATTTCATTTTTTGTTAATGACATATCAATTACTCTATTAATCTGATTATTTTTGTAAAGATATATTATAAATGACAAAAAAAGGTTTTACATACTTAATTTTTATACTTTCAATTGTATTTGTATTGCATTCTTGTAGGCAATCAAAATATGTTAAGGAAGGTAATTATTTATATAAAGTTAAAAAACGTTCGTTTTCTTGGAACCATCAAAAAAAAACAATTCACTTTGTTGATTTTAAAAAAGACAGTTCAAAAAAATACAATAAAAGTAATGATTTAGTTTATGCAGGGGATTTATATGATATTATAAAACCACAACCAAATAGAATTTTTAAATTATATTTTTACAATTCTATTGATTCTGTTAAAATGAATAACCAAGTTGCTAGAAAAAAAGCAAGAATTAACAAGAAAAATAATAGTAGGAGGACTAAAGAAAATCTAATTAATAAAAGTAGAAATGATAAAGCATTTGCAAAAGGTGGTACTACTTTTATTCAAAAAAAGGTAAGAAGAAAAAAAATGCGCACTGGTTGGCGTTATTGGGTCGCTAATAAAATTGGAGAAGCACCAATACTTTCAAGTACAACTCTGACTCAAAAATCTGTTAAACAATTAGAACTGTTTTTAGAGAAGAAAGGTTTCTATGATAGTAAAGTAACCGATACAACTGTTTATTACGATAAAAGTAGAAAAGCATATAATAGATTCACTATTTTTACTGGTGAGCCATATATGATTGGTAATATTAAGTTTGATACGTTACCAGAGTTTTCGAAATTTAATAAAGAATACGTTAGATTTTTAAGGAAAAAGGGCTCAGAAATTCATAAAGGCGATTTATTTGATGCCGATAAATTGGATGATGAAAGAGAGCAGTTTACAAAATACCTACGTGACCGTGCTTATTTTGACTTAAATAAAAATTACATATTCTTTTCTGTTGATACAGTTAAAAAAAATCATGTTGTTGATATTTACATTAAAATGAAACCAAAACTAATTGACAATCCTGATGGGAGTGATGGTCAAATAAATTTAAGACATAAAAAATATAAAATAAATTCAGTAACTTATTATTTGCATAATAAAGATTCTTTGTCTTTTAAAAATTTTTCTTTGTACAAAGAAAAGTTACACAAATTAGGTCTTTCTTATACTGCAAATGACTTCCCACTACTTGACACCGTAGTATATATAGATACTATGTATTATAAAAAGGTTGGTCATGAAAAAGTTAGAATATTTTGGGGGCCAAAGGCAGATACTTTGATTGTAAATAAAGGAACGTTTATTTATAATGAAGACATGATTATTCACCCTTACTTATTAGATCGTCAAAATTTTTTAGAAATTAATAATCCAAATTATAACAATGGTGATAATGGATGGTATAAAGAATATTACGTTGAACGATCTTATAGAAAGTTGATTGGATTAGATGTTTTTGAATCGATTACACCAAACATAAACATTGACCCACTACAACCGTTTGGCAATAAAATTCAAGTGGAATATCATTTAAAACCATCAAAAAAACAATTATTTTTAATTGAACCTAGAGCTACAAATTCCAATGGGTTCTTAGGTGTTTCAGCTACTATTAGTTATACCAATAAAAATATTTTTCGTGGTGCAGATAAGTTTAAATTAAGCTTTTCTGGAGGTTTAGAATCTCAACCGCCAGTTTTTGATAATACGGTAACAGGAACAGGTGAGGTTTTAACTAGGAGAACATTAAATACTTTTGAGTTAAGTCCAAGAATTAGTTTTGAGTTGCCAAAATTATTTCCTTTGCCAAAACGTTTACAAAAAACATTATCTAAGCGTCTTTATCCAACTACAATTTTTGATTTATCATATAACTTTCAAAGACGTAATGACTTTGATAGAAATATTACAGAATTTGGATATTCTTGGAAGTTTAGTGAAGGTAAGTCTAAGACTAGACAAATTAAATGGCAAAGTTTAAACTTTGTAAGGTTAGATAAAAACATATTATTTGAACAGAAATTAGCGCAATTAAATGATCCATTTATATTGAACTCTTACAATGATCACTTTTCTAATAAATTCCAATTTATTTTAGCTAAAAACACACAAAGGGTTCAGAATGAAAAAGGTAAGTCAAGTTATATGTTTGTAACAACCAAAGCAACAACTTCTGGGTTTTTATTAGATAATATTGGTGTTGGTGCAACAGATACAACTAATGCAGGATTGAAACAAGTTTTTGGAATTCCATTTACACAGTTTTTAGCCATTGAAAATGATGCAAGATATTATTTAAAAATTGCAAGAACAAGGTCTTTTGCTTTTAGGTTGTTAAGTGGGATAGGTTATGCGTACGGTAATTCACCATCACTACCATATGAACAAAGTTTTTATGCTGGTGGTTCTAATGATTTAAGAGCTTGGGAAGCCAGAACTATTGCTCAAGGTGGAACGCAAACTTGGAATGATACAACATCAACAACAACACAAATTGGTGACATGAAAATTGAAGTGAATATTGAATATCGTTTTCAATTCAGTGATATGCTTAAAATGGCTTGGTTTATTGATGCTGGTAACATTTGGAAATTAAAAGATGATCCAAATATAGCAACTGATGATATTGCGGCATTTCACTTTGATTCGTTTGCCAAACAAATTGCTGTTGGAGGTGGTTTTGGTTTAAGGTTAGATTTTGATTTCTTTTTAATTAGATTAGATGCTGCTATTCCTATTCATAATCCTTACATGCATGCTGGTGAAAGATGGATTTGGGAAGATAGAAATCAATATGATGTTGATTTATTAACAAAACCAGATTGGTATACCAATAGTTTAAGTCGACCATTTTCACCAAGAATTAATATTGGTATTGGGTATCCATTCTAAAATATAATTAAAATTTCATGAAAAAAAGTATTCTATTAGTATGTATTACATTATTGAGTGGACTAAGTTTTTCGCAATTTAAAAATATTCAATTACCAAAGCCAAAAAAAGCAACGTATCATTATTCTCAAGTTGAACCTTCCATTTTTATTAATCCAAACAATACAAATGAGGTGATTGCTGGTTCTGTCATGAATGACTATTATTATTCAACGGATAGTGGTTTAACGTGGAAATCAAAGTCAATAAAATCTAGAAAAAGTGGTGTTAATGGTGACCCTTGTATGTTAATTGACAATGAAGGTTATTACTACTATTTCCATTTGTCTAATATTGATGGACAATCACTTTTTGGTGGAATGGTTTGTGAAAGATCAAATACTATTAAAGGTTGTTTTAGAAAAGAAGGGCATACATTAATAAATGGTAAATTTCATGATAAAGAATGGGTAGCTTTAAATCCGAAAAACAATCATATTTATATGACTTGGACACAATTTGATGCGTATGATTCAAAAGATACGACACAAAGAAGTAATATCGTTTTCTCTAAAAGTATTGACAATGGAATGACATGGTCTAATCCAATTGATATTTCAAAATTAAGTGGCGATTGCCAAGACAATGATTTAACAGCTGAAGGTGCTACACCGTCTGTAGGTGTGAATGGTGAGATTTATGTGGTTTGGGCTAGAGATTCAAAACTATACTTTAATTATTCGCTAGATGAAGGCTTAACGTGGTTAGAAGAGGAAGTTGAAGTATCAACTCAAGAAATGGGATGGGTATTAGATATCCCTGGGATTTATAGATGTAACGGTTTACCAGTTACTGCTTATGATAATTCTACTTCAAAATATAAAGGTACTTTATATGCAAATTGGGGTGACCAAAGAAATGGTGTTGATGATACTGATATTTGGTTAAAAAAATCGACTGATGGTGGTCAAACTTGGTCAACTGATATAAAGGTAAATGGAGATGATTCTAAACATCACCAATTTCTTTCATGGTTAACTGTAGATCAAGTAACAGGTTATGTTTATGTAATGTACTATGACCGTAGAAGTTCAGAATCAATTGAAACAGATGTATATTTGTCAGTATCTAAAGATGGAGGTGAAACTTTTTTAGATTACAAAATAAGCGAATCTTCATTTATACCAAATAAAGAGGTGTTCTTTGGAGATTATACTAATATTTCAGTTCATAATGGTGTCATTAGACCTATTTGGACAAGATTAGACAATAAGCAGATATCACTTTATACAGCCATTATTAATCAAAAAGATTTGGATTAATTTTTACTCATTCAAATTCCAATCGTATTCATTATAAGTGATTGTAGCATCTGAATTAATTGTAGTAGTTGAATATTTATTTAAATACTCAATAATTGATGGTCCAAAATCTGCAGCATACCATTCAAATATTTTAGATATTTCAATTGAACTTTCTGTTATAGAATTCTTAGCACCATTAATGAATGATTTTGTTTGTTTAGTTAATTGGTAATTTAATTTGTCAGCAGTAAAAGCAGAATTCATTATTTTTGGACAGGATACCGCTGCACAGTTAACTGCAAAGTGAATACGTGGTTCGTTAAATGTAGGTCTAATAATATCGTTTTCTATTTGATTTAAACTATATGTTTTTCCAGAAATTGTGACTACTTTTTTATCCCAAGGTGTTCCTCCGTTAATGTTTGTGATAGATGAAGTAGGGTAGTTTTGAACAATTAATCGAACTGTTGCTGCATTATATAAATTAATCCAATAGGCTAACTTTTCATTTCTATTCCAAGTTGATTGGTCAGAAAGTGATTCTAAAGTTGAAATATAAGATTCAATATCACTTAATTTAGATTTCATACCTGAGTAATTAACTTTTCCTGAAGTACTCACGTTACTTTTTAATATCGCATTCCATATTGTATGATTTGGTATAATAGAAATCGCTTCAACACTAACTTTATTTGGTATAATTTCATCTTCTACAGGTAATATCTCTTCAATTGTTATGACAGTGTTGACTTCTAAAGTTGTTGATTTCTCGTCTAATTCATTATCTTTAGAAGCGTCAATCATATCCAATTCTTCAATTTCTTTAACAAGGGCATCTTTTATTAATTTTTCAGTCATATCAGTATTGTCAATACCATTTTCCAATTTATTTTCTACCACTTCTTTTTGAATAACAACTTCAGTTTCTTTTAATTCTGAAATTTCATTAGTAGTAGGTTGATTTCCACAACTAAATATAAATAGACTTAAGGTAATAAATAGAATACTATTTTTCATAATTGATATTTTTACAAAAGTAAATTTAACTGTTTTATTTTAATGTCTTTTAGTTGACATAGGAATTAAATAATGAATATAATAAATTTGACCGTATAAGATAACTAATCTTAAAGTTAACATTATATTTGTTTTTATGGATTTAGAAAAGAAACTTTGGTATTTTAACGATTTCAATATGTTATCTGTATTATCTGAAGAAGAGATGATGCAAATTAGTAAAAT
>Ga0308011_10000923_pt1 | contig 14180 bp, 15 predicted proteins | sample Neamet177_FD_203144 | JGI IMG/M metagenome (GOLD analysis project Ga0308011, IMG submission 203144) | Marine microbial communities from water near the shore, Antarctic Ocean - #177 | ecosystem: Environmental > Aquatic > Marine > Unclassified | place: Southern Ocean | collected 2014-07-25 | reverse complement strand
TCACACTAGGGGCCAAATTATGAATACTGATTTAAGCACCACAACAAAAATCGACGGTTACGTGTACTTAGCCAGCGCTGTAAAAATGGTTGAGAATATGGACCCGCGTTGGACCGTAAAAGGCTCGTTTGCCGGTACCACATGCGCGGTGCGGATAGAGGAAGATATCCGCACAGTTTACCTACTATTACCCGCGCTGTTGGATGGTACGCTCACACGCGCACAATGTGATGTATACAGCGGCGGTATCGTTCACGAGGTTCTGCACGTTCTTTATACATCCCCTGATTTCATGGGAGCGATACATACGGAGTACGGCGAAATGGGAGCGGCTATGCTGAATTGCGTAGAGGATTGCCGCATCGAGCAGCATGCCAATAATGTAGGTCTAGTTCCCAATCTAATAAAATTACTATCGCGATTAAGAACCCACACAGCGGCGAAAGGGCTAGCGGCTAACGGGCCGCTTACCGATGCCGACACAAACGCTCTACCATATTCTATCAAGATGCGTTTAAACGCTGAAATGGGAATAGATACGGGGCTGGTTTTAAACCTCCCAAAATATGAGGCCTTTTTTGACCTCGCGCTTTCACGTTTTAATCAGCCGTTATGGGCGGCCGGCGGCACACGTAATGCGTTTGACCTAGCGCGTGAAATAATGGCTCTCATAGCTGAGCAGGCTGACCAACCAGACCAACCAGACCAACCAGACCAACCAGACCAACCAGACCAACCAGACCAACCAGAAGGCGAAGGCGAAGGCGAAGGCGAAGGCGAGAGCGGCACGATTTTAGCCGGCGGCGACGATTTTGGCGGCGACGACGACGAAGACGAGAGAGAAATACGACGACGTATCCAACAGGCGAACAGCGGTACATTGACTGAAGCACTGGACGAGCTGGACGAGCCGCACACAGTAGCGCCTGCAAGGTTAACCGACGGGCAAGATGCCGTCGTCAATGATCTGGTTAGTCGAACCGGCAAACTGGAGAACGGCTTACGCAATGCGCTTACGGCGGCGGAGCAGTCAGGTATTCAAACGCATAGAAATAGGGGCCGGTTTGACACCCGCGCAGGCGGGCGAATGAAAGCCGGCGAGACTAGCGTATTCAAAAAGCGCTGGACTATTGCGAAGCACTGCACCGCCGTCGCGCTTGTTTTTGACCACAGCAGCAGCATGGATCATCGGAAAGATGGGAACGGCGCAAACCCATCGCGCCGGCAAACAGCGCAGGCCCTAGAAATAGCTGCAGGGCGCACGTTTTCAAAAGCCCAGATACCATTTTCGATTATCCGCTACACAGATAGGGTATACGTCACAAAAACAGCGCAGCAGCGGCACACGCGCCAGCAGCTAGCTTCAAACGCGCACAACCAATGGGTGAATGGGTACACAGATACAACCGCCGCGATATTGGCCGCAGAAAAATCATTGAGGGGCGTAGACGCGACGCGAAAAATGATACTGGTTATTACAGATGGGGGGTGCAATCGAGGCCCTCTAGCCGTCGCGGAGTCCTGCGGCTATGTAAGAGCGCGGGGCATTGACCAAGTAAATTGCATAGCGATCGACGGTATTCTAGACGACGACGGGTATGACCACAGCATAGCGCTATCAGCCGATACGCTAGCGGCCGAAGGCCTCAAGGTGCTGGCGGCATACTAGCCGCTCAGCGCAGCGAGGAGGGCGGCATGGTGTACCGCCTTCCCTGCTTCCCTGTCTATCATACTCTCTTCAATGGTGCCGGCACCCGCTAGCGTGTAGACCGTCGTGGTGCTGGTTTGCCCGCGACGCCAACATCGGGCTATGGTCTGCCGCGTCAAATCACGCGACCAAACCGGCCCCATAAATATCATGGTTGAGGCCTCTACTAATGAGATGCCGTGACCAGCGCTACGCGGGTGCATGACTAGCAGACCGGCGGCGCTACGTTTAAACGCTGCTATGTCTTTAATTTCAAAGCAGTTTGGGAACAGTGTTTTCAGGCGCGCTAGCTCCTCTTTATACTGGTAAACGATTACAGTTTTAGAGTCCCACAATCTAGCGGCTAGCCATTCGCTTTTTTTGCAGTGTACCGGCACCGTTTCGCCGTCGTCATCGTAAAGAAAACCGCAGGCGGCTTGTTGGAGTTTGCTAGTCAACACCGCAGCGTTTGCCGCTGTTACATTGTTCACAATCATGTCACGCGCCAGCCCGTCATATTCAGGGGTGCGGCACCCGCCCAGCAAGACAGTGCGCTCGATTAGCGCCGGTAGCTCATCGCTATAGCTAGGCAGTGTGACCATGCAGTGCTTGAACGGCGCTAGTAGATCGGCCGCCGTCACGACCTCCCAGCTATACCGCATGTAATCAGTAGGCGTAAAATAGCGCTCTAACCATTGTTGTCTGTTTTTCCCGTAGGCCTTCCCGTCGTCCACAATCATGGCTTGATAGAACAGGCCTCCGAAATCTTCCGATACCGGAGTTCCAGACATAGCTAAGCGGGTATTAAATTGGCTCAAATGTCGCCGCAGGGATTTGAATGCTTTACCTCCAGCTTTCATTTTTGTGGCCTCGTCTACAACCAGCATGTCAAAACCGGAAAATAGACTTCCAGCTTTTAGACTTCCAGCTTTTAGATTTCCAGCTTTTAGATTGGTTTTACTAAATAGCCATGCGAGGTTTTCAAAATTTATGCAAACTACGTTAGCCGACCCGGTCAGCGCCCTCTCCCGGTTATCCGGCGTCCCGGTAGCTATTGCTACGTTTAAACGATGTAATCCCCACTTGTTCACTTCCTGCATCCATACCTGTTCGCATACTTTCCTTGGCGCGATCACTAAAACGCGGTGTACGTGGCCGTCTTTTAGCAACTCGTCCATTGCAGTTAGCGCGGTCAGCGTCTTTCCACAGCCCATCGGCCCGACCAGATAAGTTTCGCCTTGCTCGTATATGTGAGTTACTGCCGCCAGTTGTTTTTCATTTATCATAATTAGGGCTTCCAGCTTTTAGATTTAGAATTTTCCTGCATAGGTCACTGAACCCAGAGTAGCTATCTATGACGTAAACATCAGCGCCGTGGTTCCCCAGTGTTGCGTGGTCATTTTTCTGAAGCGCCGACAGTCGGCCAGTGCCATTGGGGTGCTTGAACTCTACAAAAAAAGTGACGCCCTCGTTAATCAGCAGACAGTCGGGAAACCCAGCGTAATTAGGGGTTTCCACCTTTCGGGCAAACATACCTAACGATCTAGCATGTTTTAAGCAGTCTCTTTGTAGTGACCTCTCGTTAGTGTGCAGCATGGTCTATTCCTGTGTTGTGAGGTTGACATGCTAGCATAAGCGCTTTAGCATGACCATTCACATTAATCAATTTTGGAGACACCTATGTTAGAACGGCCCGACCGGAAAAATTCTCGAAACCCCAGCAGGGAAAAAAAGCCAACCGCATCTATATCGGTGCGGTGGGAGGCTTACGACGCGCTGGATGAACTTGCCACGGCCTACAATATGTCGCTAGGCATGACTGTCGAAGCGTTACTAAAAGACCACCAGAAAAGGAGCAGCACACATGAATAAGCCCAGAAGAGGCAGGCCGCCGTTACCTCTCAAAGAAAAAGCAAAAAGACGCGCCCTTGCAATTGAAAAGTCCAAAAAAAAGCTAGACGTTAAAAACTTATCTATAAATGGCGAGTTGCTTGCCAAATTTATAGTCCAACGAGAGAAGTACAGTAAAGAGTTTGGTTTTAAATTAACAAGTAAACAGTTTTTTACCATTTTACTTCAAAAAGTGAGCAAGGATTTGTGAGGCTGTCGGAATTCACAGACGAAGAGGAAAAGCAGGCGTTTCGAGAGCGGCGTAAGTTTGAAGCTGTCCGAACCTCTGAGCCTATGTGCAAAGAAGCAAAAGGGTGGTTAAAAGTAAAGTGGGGGGAGTGCGTAGAGCGCTCTCTTTTTAAACTAGCGCCCCCACCGACCTTAACCAATACTTCAACGTGTCTGAGTAGGGCTGCTAGAGCGCGGCTCAACGGAGAATAAAAAATGCCAACAAAACACTACACATACGGGGGGTCTACGGCCCAGCGAACTATAGCTTGCCCGTCTTGGGTGTCCGAAGCTAAAGGGATACCGCAAGGAGCGTCATCAGAGTACGCCAACATCGGGACAATGCTTCATGACCAGATGGAAAAGCTGCTTGACGGCGATATAGACAAGTGGGAAGTGACCGACCCAGAGCAAGTAGAACTTTTAGACATGGCTCTGGCAGGGTGGGACGAGCTATGTAAGCAGTACAAAATAACTGATTACTGGACTGAGCAGACTTTTGAACTGAACGCAGAAACAGGAGGAACCGCTGACGTAGTAGCAATGACTGACGACAACAGACTGATAATAGTCGATTGGAAATTTGGGCAGGGCATAGCAGTGGGAGCAGTCGGCAACGTGCAGGGCATGTTTTACGCAATGGTGTCCGAAACAACATTCGACTCAGGCGACCTGACGCTAGCGATCATCCAGCCCATCCCGACCCGCGACGACAACGAAACTTTAAAAGTTTGGGACGTTCCATCAGATGTTTACGATGCGTTTAAACGAACTTACATAGCGGCTCAAAAAGCTACCGGGCTGAACGCCGGGGGCCATTGCCGCTGGTGCCCAGCCGCTGCAACATGCCCTGAAAAAACTGGCGAGGCTTTAAAAGCGTTAACTATGGCCCCGACAAAGCTAGACACGCTAGCAACCTCGCTAAACTTAGCGGATGACGTTATAGCGTGGGCCAAGCAGGTAAAAGAAACCGCCCACGCTCAGATGGAGCTAGGCAACGCGGTGGTGGGGTGGAAGCTAGTTCAAAAACGGGCCACTCGAAAATGGATTGACGAGGGGTCAGCAGAAGAAGCAGTCCGTAACGAGTTTGTAAAAGGCAGAAAGTTAAAAGTAGCCGACATTACGGAAGCTAAATTCTTAACTGCGCCAAAACTAGAGAAGGTTTTTAAGAACAAGGGGCTTGACTTCGATAGTTTAAGCGCTTACATTGGAAAGGCCTCGACAGGATCGACACTCGCAAGAGAAGACGACCCCAGAGAGGGAATCATGTCTGCCAACGCGCTGAAACACGCGCTAGGGCGACTTACTTAAAAAAGAAGAACGAGGAAAAAAGAATGGCAAATTTACCAGTAGAATTATCCCAACTCAGTACCGGCTTAGCTCAAGCGGGCCAACGCATTAGCTCTGGCAGCAGCGAGTTTCCGTTTATCAAGTTAGATAAAGGTGGAGATTGGGTGTTTGGAGCAGACGCACATGAGGTAACTGATGGGCTGTGGGCTATAAATCCCAACAGCTTTATTGAGGGCTTTATTGCGTGGGGTGAGGGCGAGTTACTAGGCGAGGAGATGGCACCTATGGCTGGAACCCCGATAATAGGTTCTAGTCTGCCTGAAGCTGAAGGTGCGAAACGTGGTTGGGAAAAGCAGGTTGGCTTTCATATGGTTGCTATAAGCGGTGAGTTTACCGGACAGCAAGTAATATATAAGGTTAGCTCAAAGGGGGGTGTAAAAGCTGTACGTGACATCGTTGCTAAAGTTGTTAATCAAATCAATGGAGGTGACGCTGATATCGTCCCCGTCGTAGAGCTTTTAAGCGACAGCTACAAGCACAAAACCTACGGTAAGATTAATGTTCCGGTACTTTCCGTAGACCACTGGCAGTCGATGAACGACGTAGACACTGCTTTGGAGGACGAGGCCCCACCCGCTGAAAAAGCACCAGCAAAACGGCGGCGGATAGCCGGTTAACAGAAAGGCCCTTCGGGGCCTTTTTTGACTGTACGCCCTTTTCACAACAAAAGAGTACGAGCATGTCCGACCCTACTAAAATGTTAATAATTGATTTTGAAACCCGCTCTAGGTCAGACCTGAAGCTGGAGGGGGCTGACAAGTACGCAGCCGACCAAACGACTGAAGCCCTGTGCATGGCCTTTGCTGAGCTAAAAGGCGACTTTTTCGGGCTGTGGACGCCTAACGCCGCGCCCTTGCCTGAGTTGATAGACTACTTACAAAACGAAAACTGTTTGATTGGCGCTCATAACGCTAGATTTGACCAACTAATTTATGAGTACGTCATGGTCAGTGACTACGGCTTTCCGCCGATAAAAAAAGAGCGCTGGTATTGCACTTCTGCACAAGCACGTTTAAACGGTCTGCCCGCTAATTTAGACGACGCCACTAGAGCGATTAACGCTAAGCACAAAAAATCCCACCGTGGTGCCTACCTTATCAAGCAGTTATGTGTGCCTAACAAAGACACCGGCCAGTTTAATACTGACCTTGGGCTGATGCGTGAGATGTACGACTATTGCGAAGCTGACGTTCAAGCCACTAAAGAGCTAGTCCTAAACACCCGCCGAATGACAGCTAGAGAACACGCTGATTGGCTGGCAAACGAGAGGGTAAACGACAGGGGCGTGAGGATAGACAGGGAACTGGCAGAACTCTGCGTGGGGTACGCCAAGGTAGAGCAAGACGCTATCAACTTAGAATTGTCAGGCCTTACTAAAGGGGCGGTCACCAAATACACGCAAGGCCAGCGCATTAAGGAGTGGTTGCTTTCCAAAGACCCAGACCTTGAAAAACCAATGACGGTGTACAAAGAGGGGGTGAAAAAGCTAAGCCTAGACAAGACAATACGCGGCGTTATCCTCGACACCGCTGACGCTGGTGAGCTACGCATAACAAACGAGTCCTACGATGTAGTGGCTGCGCTAGATGACGGTAACAAGTCCAGTGTCGCCAAGTACCGGACGATGCTCCAACGCGCTGAGTACGATGACAGGGTAAGAGGAGCCTTCATATACGCTGGTGCCCAGACTGTCAGGTTCTCATCCAGAGGGCTACAGCTACACAATATGAGGAGGGACGCGGTGTCTGCCAGTGACACTGAAGTCATAAAGCACCAGATGCGGCTGGGCACTCCGCTTACTGACGTTATGACTCAGCTTGCCAAGATGATGCGGCCTACCTTGATACCTTCTGATGGAAATGTTTTTGTCGCAGGAGATTGGTCTTCCATAGAGTCCCGCGCCCTAGCGTATTTAGCAGACGATAAGCTAGCAGACGATAAGCTAGAAGCGTTTAAACGCGGAGAAGATATGTACTTACGTGCGGCTGCTGACATCGGGCAACATGGTGAACGCCAGCTAGGAAAAGTTATAGAACTTAGCATGGGCTACGGCGGCGGGGTGGGGGCTTTTAAGGCTATGAGCCGAAACTACGGCATCCACCTGTCAGACCACATAATTGACGGGCACAAGAATGCGTGGCGCAAGGCGAATGCGTGGGCACCGAAGTTTTGGAACAATCTAGAGAAGTCGGCTAGGTTTGCCATAAGAAACCCAGCGACAAAGGCTCCGGTATCGAGGGGCATAACTTATTTGTTTGCTCCCAGCCTGATGGGTGGCTCTCTCATATGCGAGTTACCGGACGGAACTTTTTTGACTTACCCTCAAGCTAGGATAGAGGGCGGCGAGATCACCGCTATGAAAGCGGCATACGGCATGAAGCAAGACGCAACTGAATGGCCCCGCTACAAGCTGTGGGGTGGCCTTCTGTCGGAGAATGTTACTCAGGCGTTCTGCGCGGCTCTTCTGCGGGATGTGCTTTTAGACCTGCCTAATGCTGTGATGCACGTTCATGATGAGGTAGTCTTAGAATCCCCTTCCGCCGAAGCATCCTCATGCGCCAAACACTTACAGCTTATCATGGAAACGCCTCCGGCTTGGGCCATCGGCCTACCTTTACAAGCAGAACCCGAAATATTAACTCGATATGGAAAAGGCTAAAACGAAAAAGGCCCTTGTCGGAAAACAAGGGCCTTCTACTTACACTAACTCACTAAGGGAATACAAATGAGCAAAAACGACGGCGCACAACCACCATCTGATGAAGATATTACGGAAGATACCGCCCCAGTGCAAGTGGCAAAACTAGAGCTAGTTAGCACTAAACACCACTATGACAAGATAGCTATCCAATCTTTTATAGATTTAGTTTTCCATACCCAGCCAACAGGCTCAGAAGTAGCTCTCTTTGCTCCCCGGTCAGGTAACCTCCCCGGATACCCGGTGGATAGTTTAAACGCTTTTGACACCCTTCTCTCTGGCACCAAACCAAGGGCGCTTTATTACTCAACCGCTAGCATACAAAGGCAGGCAGATGGGTTGTTAAGAAACAAACTTGCTAACTTTGCAGGGCTTCATGTGCTGGTGTTGGATGACATAGGCACCAAGGTAGACGCCGCTGATTTACCTGCGGGTATGGCTACCCCCACTTACATAGTCGAGTCCAGTGCAGGCAACTACCAATACGGCTACGTGCTAGACAAGCCCATCATGGATCAGGACGAAGCGCAGGCGCTAGTGGGGCTTTTAAAGAATCACGAACCCCGAATTACGGACAAAGGCGGGGTGATGTTAGGCAAAGCTGTACGGCTTCCTGATGGCGTTAACGGAAAGAAAGGCGAGAAAGGAAGGTTTCATGTGAAACTTACTAAAAGTGACGGGCCTTTTTACCCTTCTGCCGTTATTCGGCGGGAGCTAGAAGCGGGGCAAGTCCTGCCACCTAAGAAAGCTGCGAGGGCTATGTCCTATAAGCCTTTGTTTGACATGCCGGACTTTGGCCGCCCTGCCGACGAAGCCCTTATGTACCTATACGCACATGAGATGGTACTGGCCGACGACCCTAACCAAAATGAGTGGACTACTATTGAGTGCCCGTGGGGACACGACCACAGCGACAGCGTCACTGCCGCTGGGTATTCTCCTCTAGGCTACGGCGAAGGGAAAAACGCTCATAGCCGTGGGTTTAAGTGCTTCCACGATCACTGCTCCAGCCGAGACACAGACGAGTTCCTTACATGGATAGTTCGCAACGACAACTCTATCAAGGCGCTGGCGAGAGAAGTCCCTCCTGAAGCTCAAATCCCTTTAGACAAGTACGGAATCTCAACTGAAAAAGCGGGGGGAGCTTTTAGCTTAGCTGCAAGGACAGCGTCAGAGATTCAACTTGGCGGTATGAAGCAGAAATTCTACACCGATGTATGGGTGTGCGATGGAACTGACACTAAGAAGCGTTTAAACGCTGCGGATTACTGGGCTATAAATCCTTTAACACTTAGGGCTGACGGGCTTGGGTACGAAGTGTCGGAAGATAAGATACTGGAAGACGGGGGCAGACGGGTCATAAATAAATACGGCCCGCCGCCGTGGACAGACGGCGACTATGATCAGGCTGCCGTGGATAAATTCATTGCTTACATTAACTATCTGCTACCAGAACCTGAAGAAGCGGCGTATTTTTTGGATTGGCTTGCCGCCAAGATTCAAGACCCTCGTTTTCGGGGCAGCGCAATACTAATGGTGACGGACGGCACTCAAGGAGTGGGGAGAACCACGCTTAGTAAGTATGTTGAAGACTTAGTCGGAGCTTGGAACAGTTCCTCCATACAATTCGACCAAATGGTGAATGACAGCTTCAACGAGTGGATAACTTCTCTGGTGGTGGTAGTTAACGAAGTAAAAGACTCCGACATGAAAAGCTATAGGAAGCAGGAAGTCCTAAAGCATTACGTCGATACCTCTCCCGTGAAAGTGCCGGTCAACGTGAAGAATGGGTTTAAAGGCAGCGCTGAAACGTGCGCTAGTTTTCTCATGTTCAGCAACCATACTGACGCGCTACGCTTAGCCAGAGAGGATAGGCGATTTACGGTGCTGCGTAACACCGACGAAGCGGATGCTGACATGACAGCAGACATGGCTACATGGAGGTTAAACAAAGAAGAATATAACGCTGAAGACCTGTATCGGTACTTACGGCAAAGAGTAATCACTAACGACTTGTACAAAACTCTGAAGACAGCCGCTAGCGAAGAGATGCGTAAAGAAACTAAAGGTGTCACTGAGAAGATTGTTGATGCTATCTCTAGGGCTTGCGAAGAAGAAGACTTGATAGCTATACCCGCTGCGCGGATTAACCCGCTCATAGGGCAAGTGTTCAGGGCTTTAGGGATGGAAGAGCCGTCTGACCCCAACGTGGTTTACATGCGAGTTAAGAAAAACTACTTCTACCCAGCATTATCTACCGCAACGGTCAGGGCTGGCGGTGAAACTATAAAGCCTAGAATGGTTAAAGAAGTGGCTAAATCAGTGCCCGGAGTTGCGGGAATAAAAAGCTACGCTAAGGTAAAACACAGCGACTTGCGGGGCGATCTATCAGACCGTTTAAACGTAGACATCTCCCGGTTTGACGAAAAGGCTATTTTATCCATTGTGGGAGAAATGCTAAGCGACTAACATTAGGCGCTTATGGAGCGAGGAAATATTATGGATAAGACAAAGCTAGAAAAAAGAAACCGCGCTAAGTACCCATCTCAAGTGGGATACGATGAGCGGCAAAGAGATTCTGGTTTGGTTAGGGTGTCAGTGTGGGTACACACTACAAACCGAAACAAACTAATTAATGCAGCTAAAAAGCTACAGCGGGTAGGCGAATGACTGAAGAAGAAACAATAGAAATGGCCGCGCTTCGCGCCTACATTAAAGACTTAAAAAAAGACCTTATTGGAGGCGAAAGAGCTATAGCTTGCATCGCTAAACTTAGTATTTCTGGGGGCGTGTCCCCTGAAGACTTGATGCTGCGGGTTGAGGACGACGATTCGCCTCTTTCTTGAGTACGTCTGCCCGCATGAATTCAGCCCCTACCGCTTGAGGGATTCCGATAGTGGAATCCCCGTGAGCGGCTGCGGCCATTGCTCTTTGCTGCTTGCCACTTACTGAAGGCATGTATTTCTCCTACATAAACCCGCCGCCGCGTAGCGACTGCATTATCATTTTATAAAAATCGCTGCCGGGGCCGTATCCGTTTTGCGCCCCTGCGTCGGGCATTCCGTTTGCTAAAAACGGGTTGGAGCCGGCTGTATTGCTTACGTTAGCAAAGGGGTTAGCAGATGGCTGAGCGCTTTCTCCGTCAGGAGCCGCTTCCGCTTGCGGGCGAGCGTTTCCGGGTAAAGACTGCCTTTGTCCTACTGGTCTAAAGTAAGACTGCCCATAATTTCCACTACTGTACCCGCCACCGCCACCGTACTGCGTGGGCCTACGGCCTCGTTTACCGCCGCCGCCGCCGCCGCCGTAGCTTTGCCCCGTATACTGAGGGCGTTGTGGCCTATAACCGCCGCCATAACTTTGGAAGCTCTGAGAACGCTGAGGCGCGTACCCCCCACCGTAGCCACCACCGTAGCCACCGCCATAGTTTTGACCGCCACCGTAGCCACCGCCATAGTTTTGACCATAACCGCCAGAACCGGGCATCATAGGGTCACCGCTATACCCGGCTCCGCCATATTGCGGAGGCGAACCGCCTCGTTTCTTACCCGACGCTTGCTCCATGAATTGTTTAAACTGATTTTGAGCTTGATTTTGTTGAGGCTCTGCGGGCGGGGAGTTCTGGCTAGTATTGGCTGCTTGACCAGATTCCGCTACCATTTGATCATAGCCATACTTAGACAGGTCGGTCATCATGCCGTGGACGGGGTGGTTAAAATTATAAGTCCCGTTTGCATTTTGTACCCCGTCAGCAACGGGTGCTGATGCCGGTGCTGCTGGAGGGGTATTCCACGTAGACGGGTCTTGGTAGTTAAACTCGCCTTCTTTAGTGGCCCCTCCGTAGTTTGCGCCCTCGTTGGTTTGTCTAAGTTTATCGTAATCCCAGAACTCATCTTCTGAAAAAACGCCATCGTCACCTACAACGCCGCCTTGATTGCCTATAGTTTTTAAGGCGTCTTGGCTATAGGCTTGGTTGCGGTTGACGCGGTTGTTTGGGTTTGTTCCGTAGCGGCCATCAGTGGGCCTCCAAGCGCTTAGCTCTGCCTCCGATACTTGCCCGTCGCCATCAGTGTCTCCGCCGTCTGCTAAAGCATCGGCGTTAGTCTTTGCTGCCGCTGATTCTATGTCATCTCGGATAGACGAGTTGGCTGGGGCGTCGGTTGTTTGATGTTCCGCGCCAGCCATTACTGTGCCATCAGGCATAGTGTGGGTAACTTCCGCTGCTTCTGCTGGTGCTGCTTCTGCTGGTGCTTCTGCTGGTGCTGCTTCTTCTGCTGGTGCTGCTGGTGCTGCTGGTGCTGGTGCTGGTTCTGGTGCTGTCCCCCCGCCGCTTCTTAACTGCTGCTGATATGCGGCTAAGTCAAAGTTCGGGTCTGCTGCTTGTGCTGCGGTCTGCCTAGCTCGAAAAGCCTCCATATCCTCGCCCGGCCGCGCCGCGTACATCTGCTGAGGGCTAGCTTCGGCAGGTATGCCGCCCCCGCTTTTTAACTGCTGCTGGTACATAGCTAAGTCAAAATTAGGGTCTGCTGCTTGTGCTGCGGTCTGCCTAGCTCGAAAAGCTTCCATATCCTCGCCCGGTCGTGCCGCGTACATCTGCTGAGGCTTATCGGCGGCGGGAGCAACGGCTGCTTCTATGTCATTTCTTAACTCTTCTTCAGGATTTTGTGCTGGTGCTGGTGCTGGTGCTGGTGCTGGTGCTGGTGCTGGTGCTGGTGCTGGTGCTGGTGCTGGTGCTGGTGCTGGTGCGTTTGCTGCTGTAACCCTAGCTCGGTAGTCTTCCATCTCCTCACCGGCCTGCCACGGGTCGTTTCCAGTTGGCGCTCTAGCGGGCGAAGCAAAAGAGTTAGGTGCTGCCTGTAAACCGGGGCTTTGAGCCGATGCTAGGTCTGGTGCTGGTGCTGCTGCTGCTGCTGGGGCTGGTGCTGCTGCTGGTGCTGGTGCTGGTGCTGCTGCTGGTGCTGCTGCTGGTGCTGGTGCTGCTGCTGGTGCTGCTGCTGCTGCTGGTGCTGGTGCTGCTGCTGCTGCTGCTGCAAGCCCGTTTAGGTTGCCAAACATTCCTCCGCCGTTGTTTGGCGGGCTGGAGTTTTTTCCTCCGAAGTTGTTTGGCGGGCTGGAGTTTTTCCCCCCCGCTGGCATATTTGAGTTTTGTTCTACCGGATAAACCAACGCTTTTTGCTGCGGTGCTGCTTGAGCAGCTTTAACTTGCTGCTGATAATTAGGAATTTTATTGTTTCTTTTAGCACCCATGAGCCTGCAATCCTGTAAAAATTATGTCGTTTAAACGATATTTAAGTTATAGCGTCGGCTTCGTGTCTGGGAAATCAGATGTTGAAGGCCAATCCCTAAGTGCTGCCCGATAGGTTATGTACGCAGCTCTTTGCGCGTGATCAGGAATCTGCACGATCCCATCACTACTCATCAATTGGAAATTCCGCCAAGCCCTCGCTTCTTCTTCGCTCATTTGTATATCCTCAAATTTTTACGTTGCAATATAGTAGTCGTGCGCTAAATAAACCGCATTGGGGTTGTTAAGCGCCTGACACTCAATTTTTAGCGAAACATTAAAAGGAACATTATCCCTGCTTAGGGTTTTCCCACCGGTTGCGTTGCCCTGAAGCATGCCGCCGACGGACATTATTCCGTAATTGACAATCCCTCCAGATGAATCATTAGCTCTAGTCTCGCTAGCGACTAGGACTCCATCAAGAGTTATTTTAATCGTAGCCCCTGTGTTGTTCCCAACCGACATCAAGTAGCAAAAGCATAAAGCGCCAGAACCAGTTACGTCTATAATAGTTTGAAGATTGGTGTTCGCGGCTAGTTGAGTCATCTTAGCGCCAGAAGTTAGTTGCACATCTTGATAACCGTAGTGAAGCCCTTGCTTACCTGTCAGTAAACTTGTCGGTGTTTTGTTTCCTGATCCGCCTATAATCATTTCAATACCCCTTTCATAGTACCGTCCATCCGATTGTGCTATCTACAAAGACTAGCTGCGCCGCGTTTCCCGTAGGCATCGTAGCGTCAGACGCCGTACTATTTATGTTGCTGCCATTGCGAGCCACTGTTAACAAAGCCGCTCCGACATTTTTTAAACTTACAGTATCGCCGGCTGATGGGCTGGCGGGCAAAGTTATAGAAAACGCTGTGGTTGGGGCGTTTGCTATTAGCTGATCCCCCGATAGAGCAGTATAGGTAGTGGTTTTTATTAACCACGCATTATATAGCCCGCCGCTTGTAACCCAACTGGTTACCCCCGCACCGTCCGTAGACAGCACTTGCCCCGCATCGCCATCGCTAGCAGGCAGAGTAAGCGTGATGTTTCCGCTATAC
>Ga0308011_10000922_pt1 | contig 14181 bp, 14 predicted proteins | sample Neamet177_FD_203144 | JGI IMG/M metagenome (GOLD analysis project Ga0308011, IMG submission 203144) | Marine microbial communities from water near the shore, Antarctic Ocean - #177 | ecosystem: Environmental > Aquatic > Marine > Unclassified | place: Southern Ocean | collected 2014-07-25 | reverse complement strand
GCTAACTTAACAGGTTCTAGAGCATTAGCATCAACTGCGGCAGGTAAGCTTGTTGTTTCAGCAGTTACTGCTACGGAGTTAGGATACCTAGACGGTGTAGGCTCTGCTATTCAAACTCAGATAGATAGTAAAGCTGCTTTAGCTGGGGCAACTTTTTCAGGAGCGATTCAATTAAATTCTACATTTGTACAGGGTACAAATGATCAAGGTTATGATTTTAAGTTATTTGGTGATACTGCAGGAGCTTTTCTGTTATGGGATACCTCTGCAGACACATTAGGCGTATCAGGTGCGGCAAAGGTAGATATAACAAAAGATAAACTATTAATTGGTGGTACAGCTGTTACAACTACCGCTGCAGAAGTGAATCTTTTAGATGCTATAACTAGAGGTTCTATAATTTATGGTAATGCTTCAGGAGCAAGTGCTCGTTTAGCTGCTGGCGGTGCGGATAAGATTTTAACATCTGATGGTACTGACATATCTTGGGAAGATGCTGCAGGTGGTGGAGCTATGGGCTTTACTACAGCTACTACTATTGCTGATCCTCCAGGTACTGTAAATACTGATTTAGGTAACTTAACAGATACTATGTTTGATGTTTTTGGTATATCATCTCAACCTTCATATGACATGATGGAACCTCATGGTAGAACTGTATCGCTAGATCTAGGTGCTTTCTAAATGGGCAGTAAGGAAAGGTTATTATGACTACAAAAGTTCATTCATTCTTAGGCGGTCTAAATCAGGACGTCACAAATAAATTTGAGATGACGTCTAATGCTACTGTTACCGTTGGTAATGGTACTACTACAGGTAATATACACACAGGGGGTAATATTGCTATTGGTAATATTAGTCCAAGAGCTAATGCTCTCGCTGTAGGCGGGGATGTTACTGTTAGCGGTACTATAGATATTGGTATAGCAAATATTACTAATGATCTATCTTTAAGCGGTGGAGATGGTGCACTACGATTCCCTGTAGCAAGTTCTATTAAGGTATTAGATAATAGTGCGACATCTTTAGTAATTGAAGAAGCTGATACCGCTTATATGACTATAGTAACTACTAATGGTTCTGAAGCTGTAAAGTTTGATAAACCACTAGACATAAATGGTGCTGTAGACATATCGGGAGATCTAACTTTATCTGCAGGAGCAGATGGGGCACTACGCTTTAGCGCAGCAAGTTCTATTAAAGTATTAGATAATAGTGCGGCAGCTCTTGTAATTGAAGAAGCTGATGCAGCTTATCTTACAGTAGTTACTACTAATGGACAAGAAGCAATTAAATTTGATGCTCCATTAGATATTAATAATGCTGTCCAACTTGATGCTACCTTTACCGTTGGAGCTAACGACCAAGGGTACGATGTAATACTATATGGCGACACTGCTTCTGCTAATATAACTTGGGACACTTCAGCAGATGACCTAATCCTTAATGGAGCTGCGGGTCTTATTGTTCCAGATGGAAAACTAACTTTAGGCTCCACTGCTGTTACTTCTACTGGGGCAGAAATTAACCAACTTGATGCTATAACTAGAGGTTCTATTATATATGGTAATGCTTCTGCAGCTACAGCTAGATTAGCTAAAGGCGCAGAAGGTACAGTTTTAACTGCAGGTGCTAATGATATTTCATGGGCAGCTATTGAAGCTGGTGTAGGTTATCAAAATTCTTCTACCTCTACTGTTCCAGGAGAATCTAATACTGATCTAGGTAATTTAACAGATGCAGATACGGATGCTTTTGGTATTCAAAGTACTCCAATATATGATTTAATGGATCCTATTGGTCAAATAGTATCTCTGGATCTAGGCGCATTCTAATAAATAAAATATATTGACGCTACACAATAAATATGGTAAAAAGGTTTTTATAACCTTGACAAAATAGACACACTTGATTGTGCACATAAATAAGGAGCGATAAATGGCTACAGCACTACAACTTAGAAGAGGTACTACCGCACAAAACAATGCATTTACAGGTGTTGTTGGCGAACTCTCGATTGATACACAAACTGAAGCATTAATAGTACACGATGGATCTACTTCCGGTGGATTTGAGGTTGTTCCATCAGGATCAATCATAGCTTTTGGCGGGGCTGCTGCCCCTGATGCAGGATGGTTACTATGTAACGGTGCTGATGTAAATAGAACAACATATGCACGACTTTTTGCAGCAATAGCTACTGCCTACGGATCTGGTAATGGCTCATCTACTTTTGGTCTTCCAGATTTAAGAGATAGAGTATTACTTGGTAAAGGTAGTAACAACTCTACTCTTGGCACAGAAACAGGTTCTGCTGCTGCATCAAGTGTTATTACTAACGCTACAGGTGTAACAGGTACAGGTACTTCTGGATCTACAACTGCAGCTACTAACAATACAACAGGAACTTTTGCCACATCAGCAAAAGACTCTGCAACTGGTACTGCTTTAACAGGCAATACTAATGCTGCGCACACACATACTATACCGGCACTAAGCATTCCTGCTTTAACAACAACCTTGCCAAGTAGTGTCGTTAACTTTATAATTAAGATATAAACAGTTAACGGAGGAAAGAATGTTAACATATAAAGTTAAATATAGATTGTCAGGTCAGTTATTCTATAAAACAATTAGAAATGTTGTAGAAGATGACGTATTTGCAGAAGGAAGAATGAGATTTTTTACTACTGTAAATGATGAACGTATAGAAATACCTACTACTGCTGAGTTTTATTATGGTAAAGATAGACTAACGCTAATAAATTATAATTTAAAACAAAATAAATAAAATGCTTTCAACTATAGTACAGTCGTTTTACAATTATATGCCTTTTAATATAGGTATTGATAATAATACTAATATACCTTGGCCTTCTCTTTGCTCACACTTAGATAGTGCCGAATCTTTTACAGAACTAGGTTGCGGTACTGGATGGTTGTGTAATAGAGTAAAAAATAAATATGCTAATATAGCTGTTACAGGAATAGATATATCTGAAACAGCAATTAACGAATCTAAACTGCGATCACAAAAAATTAATTGGAAAATACAAGACTTAACAACATACAATGAGAAAGTAGATGTAGTAGCTAGTATTGGTGTATTACATCATATACCTGGATATAGTATATACGACTTAATGTGTAAAACTATTAATATATCTAATAATTATACATTTATAGGTCTATATCATACTAATAGTAGACACGCAATGTTTGATTTTTTTAGTAAATATTCTAAAGAGAAACAAAAAAAGTTGTTTAAAAAAATGACACCGCATATGAAAAGTAAACAAAGAGAAAGCTGGTTTAGAGATCAATTTGATAATCCTTTTGAGCAAAGTACTACATTAGATGTATATAAACAAGTTGCTAAAGATACAAATACAAAATTAGTATTTACAAATATTAGTACAGATAAAACTTATGACTCTACAAGAGAATCTTTAGAGTCATTTGAATTTAAAAGTGGCTTTATATATGGTGGTTTTAAAAAATGAATTGGTTAAAGACTATAATAAAAAATATTAAAATGGAAATAGCATATAGAAAAAGGCTTAAAAAAGCGAGACAAGAAGATCCTTTTATCTATAAGTAAAAAGTATAGCAGTATTATGCGGAGTAATTATGTCAGATAATATAAGAGAGTTAGATCAAGTGCAAGCAGAATTAGATATTCTACACGAACGTTCTCAGACTAATAAAGCTAATATCTACTCACATGAGGCGGTATGTGAAGTTCGACATAAGATTATTATGGAGAACATGGCTTCTATATCTCAAGAACTAAAAGTTATTCATGGAAAATTAAATGAAGTATCTAAATTAGCTAATCAAGGTAAGACATCTTTACACACATTATTGTGGGCTGGTGGTGTTGTAGCAGGTTTAGTAACTCTTTTTTCTGTATTATATAATATGTTACCTAAATGAATGATAAATTTTTTAAAATTAATGTAGATAAACTATGTAGTAAGTTACCACAGAATGTGTCCTTTAACGAATCTCAAAGAGCTATGTTAGCAGGATTAGAAGAAAATAGATTTTTTGTGCATGTGGCTGCTCGTCGTACTGGTAAATCTTATTCTGCTGCTATAATTGCGTTTGCTAAGTTACTAGAACCTAGACAGCAAGTTATGGTAGTTGCACCTAACTTTTCACTATCTTCTATTATATGGGACTATGTTACTGACTTAATTAAAAGTATGGAGTTAGAAGTTGATAAGTTTAATCAAAAAGATAAAGTAGTTAAACTTGTAAATGGATCTATTTTTAGATTACTATCTGCTAATAACAGAGACTCCTTAGTTGGTCGTGCAGCTAATCTACTAATAGTAGATGAGGCTGCAATTATTCCTCATGATGAGTATTTTACTCGTGATCTACGTCCCGCACTATCTACTTTTAAAGATTCTAGATGCTTGTGGATTTCTACTCCGCGCGGTAAAGGTAATTATCTATATAACTACTTTATGAGAGGAAAAGATGATGAATTTGAAGAATGGGGTTCTTCTATACATACTTGGAGAGCTAATCCTTTACTATCTGAAAAAGATGTTATGGAAGCTAAAAGAACTTCTACAAGAGCATTATTTGCCCAAGAATATGAATGTGAGTGGACCACTACAGAAGCACAAATATACGAGTATTTAGATGAAACAAAACATGTTGATGATTATGCAGATAATAGGTACATCGAGATTATTGCAGGACTCGATGTTGGGTATAGAGATGAGAATGTATTTGTTGTTATAGGCTACGACGGTCACTCTTACTATATTCTTGATGAGTATATATCTAAAGAGTCTACTACTTCTGAACTAGCTTCTGCAATACAAGAACAAATAGATAGGTGGAATATAGAAACTATATACATAGACTCCGCAGCTCAGCAAGTGAAAGCAGATTTTGCCTATGACTATGATATATATTGTGAGAACGCAATTAAATCAGTTAATGATGGTATATCTTACTTACAATCTCTAATAGAAAATGATAATTTATACTTTGATACTATGGGAGGAAAACATACTTATTCTGCTATGACCTCTTATAGATGGAATCCTAATACAGAAAATCCTAAACCAATACATGATTGGACTTCTCATCCAAGTGATTCTGTTAGGTATGCTATATATACGCACTCTAAAATGAGTGGTGTATCTATATATGGCTGATATACGATTAATAATACTAAACTATAAAAGACCAGACAATGTACTTAATATAGCTACAACTTACAAAACTCTAATGCCTGTAACTGTAGTAAATAATAATCCTGATGATCCTTTTCCTTATTTAGGTAACGGAATAGATGTCATAAATAATGAAAAAAACTGGTTATGTATGGAAAGATGGGTTCGTTGTTTTGATTATGATGAACCTTACAAATTAATTGTAGATGATGATTTAATGCCTCATCCTAGTCTAGTTAAAAAAATGTATAATAAACAGTTACCGATAGTAGGTGTCTATGGAAAGTCAGGAGTATCATCTTCTAATTCATATGAAGAATTAACTGATCACTGGAATGAGGATTCTAAAGTAGATTTTATAGTAGGTGCTATAACTTTAATTAAACAGTCTGCATTAGATTTATTAAAAAAAGATATAGATAAAATAGGATACCCTAAAAGAGGCGATGATATAATTATATCCTATTTACTTAAAAAGTATTTAAATTTAAAATATCTTGACACAGTTGGTGGTAAAGTGTTAAACTTACCAGAAGACGATGTAGGATTGAATACAGATACAGAGCATTATAATATGAGGTGGAACGTAGTTGAGCAATTTAAAAAGATTTCCTATTAAGTACATAAGAGACTATATTAAGAAAGATTATAAAACTAGAGAAGATTGCTATATCTGTAGTAGTAAAACTAAATTAGAGTTACATCATTTATACAGTGTAAGTGAGTTGTTCGGTAAATGGTGCGATAAGAACAGCATAAAAGATGTAGATAATGTTGAAAAAATTAAAGAATTGAGAGTTATTTTTGCAAAAGATTGTGAAGATGATTTGAGTCATAAAAATTTATTTACATTATGTTCTACTCACCATAAGCAGTTACACTCACTATACGGACAGACTTACTCTAACCATTTAGCGCCTAAAATAAAAAACTGGTTAGATATACAAAGGACAAAAAATGGCAGATAATAAAATGGGTTTCAGAGAATGGATAGCTGAAAAGCTTAATCCAGCACAGCCGTCTATTGCTGCTTTATCACCATATGCTTCTCCAGAAACGATTGTAGATTTTGAACAAGCTTATAGAGAAATTGAAGTTGTTCATCGTTCTGTTGAGATGATTATTAATTCTTGTGCAGAAATACCTTTTAAAGTTGAAGGACAAAGTCCTGCTAAAAAAGTAAATAGACTACTTAACATAAAACCTAATCCTTTTGAAGACAGAGTAAGATTCTTTAGAAGAGCTTTTTTAGACTTTATGTTAGATGGTAATGCTTTCTTTTACTATGATGGTAATGATATTTATTTACTACCTGCAAACGATGTAGAAGTAGTACCTGATCCTGTTACTTTTGTAAATCATTATAACTATTTGATAGCTAATCAACAAGCATCTGACAACTTTTTTAGTGGTAGAAAACAAACTAGAAAAGCAGATACTATCCAGTTTGCTCCTGAAGAAATTATACATGTAATGGCTGAAAATGATGAATCTATTTTTAGAGGTACTTCTAAACTTAAATCTTTACTTAAGCTGATGGAACTATATTTCTATATGATTAAGTTTCAAAGACAGTTTTTTAAGAACAATGCTCTTCCAGGTTTTGTATTATCTACAGATAATATACTTTCACAAAGAGTAAAACAAAGATTACTTGAATCTTGGCGTTCTACTTATAATACTATTTTTGATGGAGCACGTAATCCAGCTATTCTAGATGGGGGTCTTAAAATTGATCCTTTCTCAGCTGTAAGTTTTGATAAACTAGACTTTGAAAATTCTATAGAACGTATACAGATGGATATGGCTAAAGCTTTAGGCGTACCTTATGTTTTACTTAAATCTGGTAATAATGCTAATATAGATGCTAATCAAAAGTTATTTTATTTACAGACTATACTTCCTATGCTAAATCAGTTTGGAAGTGCATTCTCACATTTCTTTAATAATGGTGTTACTATTCGTCCTGATAGACTAGTAGTACCAGCCTTACAACCAGATAATAGAACACAAGCTATTTATTATTCTACTCTGGTTAATACAGGAATTATAACCCCAAATGAGGCTCGTGAAGGATTAAAATTTCCAAAATTGGAAGATAATGATACTATAAGAGTACCACAAAATATAACAGGTAGTGCAACAGATGCTACCCAAGGTGGAAGACCTACAGAAGGGGATTCTACAATCGAGGAAGAAACAAATGACGAATAAAACATTATATCTAAACAGTTCTTTCGAAACAAAAGCCTTAAAAAAAGGATCAAAATCTCTTAAAATTGCTGGATATGCTAATACCACTGCTAAAGATCGTTCTGGTGATGTAGTCACCGCCGAAGCATGGGCTAAAGGTGTAGAGAATTTTAGAAGAAATCCTGTAATGCTTTATCAGCATAAGCATGATGCACCTATTGGTCGTATTGATAAGATTCAAGTTGATAAAAAAGGTATATTTGTTGAAGGTTCTGTAAGCGATGCTGCTGAAAAGCTTCATGGTATTCAGACTCTAATTAAAGATGGAGCTTTAAAAAGCTTTTCAGTAGGTTTTAGAGTTAAAGATGGAAAATACAATAGAGAAGATGATTCTATGACTATTACTGATGTAGAGTTACTAGAAATCTCTGTAGTAAGTGTTCCATGCAATCAAGACTCCCTATTTTCGATAAGAAAAAGTTTTGATAATGATCAAGATTATAAAGAATTTGTTACATCAATAGATGCTGAAGTATCTGACGATGAACAAAAGATGATGAATGAAGTTACTGCAGGTATTACCAGCGTAGTGGGTGGTCATTATCACACTGTTGAATTAGATGCAAGCAATAATGGGGTGACTACTTACGCCTCTCATATGTCTAATCACGCACACCGCATTCTCAACGGTGTTGTGCAAAGTGCAGGGGAACCTCCACATACGCACGATATTACTATGATGGGTGTGCCAATTCTTAACATGGAGTCGGAGGAAATCGTAAGCGAACGTCCTCTATCTCCAACAGAGGAGGAAGCAATGTCTCAAGCAAAAGACACTATTGAAGATATTGACGAAAAGACTGAATTAGAGGTAGAAATCAAAACCGATGTTACTGAAGTCGAAGAGTCAATTGAAGTAAAAGCTGAATCTGATATTGAAGAAAAAGCAGAAGAAATTGAAGTAAAAGAAGAAGAGGAAGAAGAACTCGTTATCAGAGATGCTAACGAAGAAATTCCAATGATTAATTTACTATCAGTAGATACTGAAAATCTTCAACATAATGATTTAGTAAACTATAACGAAAAAATGTTTAGGGTAGTTAAACTAGCAACCGCCCAAAGCCCAATCTTTAAGTTTTTAGAGATTGACTCTAATGGAAAAGACTGTGATAATGTTCTTAATGTGAATGCAGACGAACTTTCTTCACCAGTCGAAACCAAAACACAAATCGGTGAAGACAAGGATTCTAACGAAAGTCTGAATAAAGAGCTTCACAATAATTCTGATAAGGAGAATGAACCCATGGCTGATCAAGTCGTAGATACAATTAATCTCGAGACTCTCAAAGAAGAGGCAAATATCGAGACTAAGGCGGCACCTGTCGCAACCGTGTCTGAGCCTCAAGTTGCCCAACTAGTTGAAAAAACTGGCGAAGCTATTATTAAAGAGTCAGACGCACAAGAAAAAGCTGTTACTGTTCGTGAAAACGAAGAGCTGGCAGAACTAAAATCCCAAATGGCTAAGTACCAAGATGAGATTAAGGCATTGCAAACATCTAAAATGCAATTCCAAGAAAACTCACGTAGTACTGCTCAAGCGCAGTTTAGCGAGAAAGAAATGGCTAATGCTGTTATGCTTTCCAAAATGCTTAACAAGCGTGATGTGTTCGATACCAATTTAGGTTCGCGCATGAAAGCCGTTACTACTGTAGATCAGTTCTTGAGTAACTTCTCAAGCAATATCTATACTGAGATGGAGCAACAGCTTATTATTGCCCCAATGTTTAATCGTATGGCGGTAGACGCTCGTAACTTCAGAGTACCAGTTGCTGATGAAGATACTGATGGTGATGTCGCAATGTTCCAGTCTGGAACTTTTGCTACAGGCATTAACGACCAAGCACACGTTCCTACTAGTAACCAGAACGTAATTAAATCTGTGGACTTTACTCCACATAAATTTATGGCTACTACTCACCTTGCTAAAGACGAAGAAGAAGATACAGTTCTTCCTCTGATTGATTTCCTGCGTGCCGCAGCGACTCGTCGTCTTGCTCGTTCGATTGATAAATCCATCCTTCGTGGTTCTGGCGCTGTTGCTGGCTTTAATGCCAACCCTGCTGCTGCAATTACTCGTGGTGGATCTAATCCTTCTGTAATTACTGGTATATGTACTATGGCTGCTGCTGTTGGTGCACTTGCTACTACTACTGGTGGTCTTAATGCTGATCTTGCTCCTGCACATATCGCAGCTGCACGCTCAATATTAGGTAAGTATGGTCTGCAACTAGGTAATGATCTTGTATTTGTTACTTCTATTGAAGGCTATAATGCTCTAGTATCAAATAGTGATTTCAGAACTGTTGATAACTTTGGTGCTAATGCTACATATCTCACAGGTTCGGTCGGTGCTGTTTACGGTATTCCAATCGCTATCTCTGAGTTTATGGACACTAAAGGTGCCGTAGGTAGTCATCAGGGTGTAATGATCTATAAGCCTGGCTTTATGATTGCAGAACGCCGTGGTATTGAAATTGAATCTGAGTATGAACCACGTCAGCAGGTAACTGCTATGTATATGTCAACTCGTTTCGACTTTAAAGCACTTACAACTAACGCTGCTGCTGCCCTGGATGCTACTAAGTATTCTTATGCTGTCAACGTTAATAACTAAGTTTAACTTAACATTGTTATAAGAAAATGGGGGGAGGCGGTCAGCCTCCCCTTCTATGTTTAAAGAGGTAAAAAAATGGATATATCTATAATTCCAGATTATATTAAAACAAAAGAAGAAGTCGTAACATGGCTTCATAGACATGGTTGGGGTAATTACCAAGCCCAACAACTTGCTGCAAAATGGGATGAAGGAATACCTCTCCCAGCTTCTATACTAGGAACTCCTAAAACTTTAGAAGAAACCAAGAAAACAAAAGTATCAGCTGCTCCTACTAAAAAAGTTGTTGTAGCACCTGTTAAGAAAATATAACTAGTTTATTACTAGAAAGGACACATTATGGTAGACAGACTACAGCAGAATCTAGGCAAATATCCTTTTGTCAACTTATCTGACGTTAAAGATTATTTATCTATATCTAGTACTACACAGGATGGTCGTATATCTAATACAATACTTTATGCTACAGGTATGGTAGAACACTATATAGGCCAAGAGATACTAGCTAATGATTATGTAGAAATTTTTGATGGAGGTAAAACCTCTGTTATGACTTCTAGACTACCCCTAAGTAATGTGCACTTAGTTTCTGAATATGACGGTACTGATGATCATATACTCAATAATCCTACTTCTATAGGTAGACCCCTAAATACTGAAGGAGAAACTTTAACTGTAGCTTTTAATGGTCAAACAAACATTAATACTAGAGTAAAACGTTTTGGTAAATCATCTGTACAGTTTGTTGCTACAGCAGATAATTTAGAAGCTGATGACGTAATAGATGATTTACAGTTTGCAGATGGTGACTTTACTATAGAAGCTTATATTAGGCAGGATACTACTAATATAGGTTCTTCTGATATATTTACTATATATGATGATTCTACAAATTATTTACAGCTTAAGTTTGCTGATTCTAATGCACTAAGTATAGTCTCAAGAAGAGGTGGTACAAGTGTTACTGCTTTAGGTGGTCCTGAAGCAGGTAGGACTACTTCTAATTACGCACCTAGAGAGTTTAGTCATGTAGCAGCTTCTTTTGATAACCAAGCACAGAAAATGAGATTATTTTTAAATGGTAATCTAATACAAGATACCGCTTTTGCTGCTAGTAATAATAGTTTTACTAGTAACGTAGTAATAGGTGAAAATCTTGTAGGTTATATGGATGAATTGAGAATATCTAATAATGCTAGATATAAAATTGCTTTTACTCCTGCTACTAATAGATTTGCTCCTGACAGAGATACTGTAAGTCTTTTTCATTTTGATGGAGCTAATAAAACTACTCAAGCAAAAGATGTACATAATGCGCCTAGTCAATATACTTTTAATAAAGATATAGGAGAGATTACAAAAGATACAGGTAATTTATCTACTAGAGGTACTTATCCCGTAGTACGTAGTTCTTATCCAGCTATGACGCTAAGTGGTCCTCCTGCTTTTGCACCATTTCCTGCTGCCGTTAGAGTTGAGTATCGTGGCGGTTACGAAGCTTCTGATGTACCATCAGATATTAAAATGGCAGTGTTAGATACTGTTAAACTAATTTATAAACAAGATCAAGAGAAAAAAGGATTCTCTCTTGAGGGCGAGCGTGGTGATAAATATCCCCTAGCTGCAAGTTTTCCTCCACACATCAAACGTATATTAGATTTATATAGGATTATTGAGTAATGAAAACTCCTCGAAGATCTCTTTATAACAGTAAAAATATAGTAGCTTTTAAAACCTATTTAGTAGAGAATAAAACAAATACTAAAGAGTTTAATGCATATGCTGCACTAATTAGAAATCCCCGTCTATATGATGAGGTAGCTCAGTCGTTTCAGTTAAACGTAGAAACACTTTTAGCAACACAAACTGGTGCCTCAGCTAGAGGGGGTAATGAGACTCTTGCAAAAGATGTATACTACAAAGATACAGACAATCCTAACGGATTTTTTAGACAAATATTTGGAGAAAGATTTAACGAAGTCAACAAAGGAACTCCTGCTGAAGGCTTACTAGAGACAGGTCTAGAACTTAAATTATCACGAAAAGAAACTAATAAAGGTGTTCAGATGGGTGAGATTACTGCTGGAGGCACAAGGAAAAAAAGTCAAGATAGATTAACAGCTTTAGAAGAAACAGGAACAAAAATAAATACTCCAAAACGTGTTGATAGTCTGAGAGATGCACAAGGCGGTGGAGGTAAAAAACTATTAGAAGCTTTGAAAAAAACTCCAGCTGGGCAAATGTTTTATAATAAGTCTTCAGCATTAACTTTAACTAAAATGATAACTGTTAATGGAGAACGTAAGATAGAAGCTATAACTCTTCTTTTTCCTTATAGTAAGTTTAAAGTTCCTCCTTTTAAAGCAAACATTGATAATGTAAGTAGATTTTTAGCAGATCCTGAAAAAAACTCTTTAAAAATAGCGGTTTCATTAAGTGACAGTTTTGAAAAGAATCTAATAGGCAAGCTAAAAAACGAACTCGGAACTGAAATGAATAAAGATTTTGAAAAAAATCTTAGAGAAAAATTTAATAGAAAACCTAAGAGAACATTAAAAGTAGGATCAAGACCTGGTAATAAAGGCGCCCAGCTGAGAATAGATATACCTACCGGCGGTAGTATTCCAATGTCTACTATTAATATTACGCCACCTAAAAAGAAAAATAAAACAAGCCAGTCACCAGCTCAATCTTTTATATCAGGAGTTGCACTATCCGCACTTGTACAAAAAAGACTTACTGAGTCTATGGATACAACAGGAATTCCTAATCCTCCTGATTTAAAAAATAGATCAGGTCGTTTTATCAGTAGTGTACAAGTTTTTCCTAACTATAGAAAAAGCCTAATAAGCTATACTATAAATCCTTTATACAGATCATTAGAATCTTATGGATATACTCCTGGTGAGCAAACTGTTACTGCTATTAGACAAGTAGTTGCGGCAGTATTTGCACGTAATTTTTTAATAGTAAGGGCTAACTAATGGCATCTAGAAGAAAAGAGATAGTAGCGTTTTTAGTGGATAAGTTAAAAGAGATTAATGGACAAGCTGTTGCCGGTACTAACTATACATATAATTTAAATGTTTTTAATAACGTCAGTAGGGGAATCAGATTTATTGATGAAGTAAATGATTTTCCATCACTCTATCTATCTGCTGGAACCGAAAATAGAGATTTTAATTCAAAAAATTTGACGGTAGCTACATTAGACGTTACTATAAGAGCATACATATATGGACAAGATAATTCCCAAAGCCTCGCAGATGATATAGTTCAAGACATTGAATTTGTTGTTTATCACCAACTGGGGGAAAATCCCGATAAAGGTATACTTGATATAACAATAGACAGTATAGCTACAGATGAAGGATTAGCTGCTCCTTACGGAATAGCAGAGGTAAATCTAAACACAGCCTATAGGCTAGAAAATTAAGGAGAAATAACATGGCATCTCTCAATCTACAGAGAAATTCTGAAGTGTTCTTTTCAACAGTTGATATTAATAGTGGTTCAGTTGCAGTAGCAATGACCCCAGCTAACACCTGGAAACTGGAAGTATTAGCTGGTTTTGCTGCTACTTCTACATCAGCTACTCAAGACATCACTTCACTCGAATCCGGTCTAAGTCCTGATCGGTCACAACAAAGATTTAATACGGCAATCAACCCTGTTGATTGGAATATTCAGGTATATATGCGCCCAACAGGTGTAGAAACTACGGGTGCTGCTGCTAGTACTACCGCAAAAACTAATGAATCAGGTAATACAAAACCTCTTGCAGATTGGTATATGTGGCAGGCTCTTAGTTCAAGTACTCTTGCTGCTGCAAAATCGCAAATAGCTGCTACTCGTGTTGCTGAGCAATCCATTTGGCAAACTGGGGGAACACTAGTAACAAAAACTATCGCAGCAGGAACTCGTATTCATGCTTCTAGTTCTAACTTTGCTATTGCACCAGAATACTTTATGTACTTTAAACTTGATAATGTTATTTATCAGGTAGATAAAGCTACAGTAAACTCAGCTTCTGTTGACGCAGGAATTGAAGACATTGCTGCTGTTACTTGGAGTGGCTTTGGTACTACCATGAAAGAACTAGTAGGAGCACCAAGA